>Ga0209091_10001007_pt1 | contig 25723 bp, 41 predicted proteins | sample ArcticOcean_MG_C_6_FD_187438 | JGI IMG/M metagenome (GOLD analysis project Ga0209091, IMG submission 187438) | Marine microbial communities from western Arctic Ocean - ArcticOcean_MG_CB8_128 (SPAdes) (version 2) | ecosystem: Environmental > Aquatic > Marine > Oceanic | place: Arctic Ocean...
AGAGGAATCCATCAAGGAAGCCATAGAACATTGGGACAAAAAGAAGGCAGATCGCCTACAGTAAATTACAATGGTTGTACTTATAATCTTAATGATACTAACTCAATTATAGTTCGTTACCCGCAATCCCTATACTAATTTAAAATAGTACTTGACAATAGTACCATCTTCCTGTATACTTAGATATTCACAAGAGATTGGAAACTATGAATAACTTTGATAAAATTGTTTTATTTGCATCTGTAACAGCATTTCTTATTGCTTCGTTAGTCTTTGTACAAACTGTTTAATAGAGGCAATTAACATGCATGTATTACCTTGCTCAACTTGTTTTAAGCCAGTTGACCTAACGACAGTTAAATATCATACTGGCGATAAACAGCATGTGTTCTGTGGTGCTCAGTGCAGTTTAGATTGGTTTATAAAAGACAAAGAAAAAACGCACGAAGGATCAATGGGAACAGATAGGAATCCACCAAGTGGAACATAGTATGGACTGGAAGTGTAAACATACCTGGAAACGAAGTGCAAATAACACTAAGTGGTGTTTGCTTGGATGCTCTATTGGCGACTTTGGTACTATCTTTGCATTCCAGATGTTAGCTCCTGAATTTAACCTTTGGGCAGTAATGATCCTTGCTATTGTAAACGGCTTAATCACAAGCATTGCATTAGAGACAGTTATATTAATGAGACAGTCATTTGAATTTAAGACAGCATTAGAGACTGCATTTAAGATGAGTTTTGTTAGTATGGTAGCAATGGAAGTTGCTATGAACATTACCGATATTATATTAGTAGGCGGAGTTCTCACGTGGTGGGCAATTCCAATTATGTTAACAGTAGGGTTCTTAACCCCTTGGCCATATAACTATTATAGGCTAAAAAAATTCGGCATAGAGTGCCATTAAATAATAAATATGAGTACAGAACTAGCAAAGCTAAATAATAATGAACTGGTATACGGTACACACGCCGAAGTAGAAGCGTATGCTGTAAGTAAAGATACGGTTGTAGATAATTATCTAAATTATGTAGCTCCTAGCACAGTTCAATCGCATTTTAAATATGTAGGTAACAAATTATGTGATCCATACTCGATACCGAGACCTATATATAAATATGATGAAGATGGTACCTTTATAGGCATGCGAACGTTTAAGGAAAAGTTTTAATGAGTACAAGTAAAAATGACATCACTGGTGACTTAATACAATCTAAAGTATCAGATCAAAAGAAGTATACAGATAACTTTGAAACTGTCTTTGGTAAGAAAGAAAAATGGAAAGACATGCCAGTAGAACCTCGTAAAGATACAGGCCCATTAGTCCCTACCGGTTTAGCAAAACATTGGGAACGGAGTAAAAAGAAATGACAATGCATTTAGCACAAGGCTTAAATACTATCCGTAACAGGAAGTATACGCCTAAAATGACTAAGCAAAACATTGCTAAGTGGAATGCTGGCATGATTGTTAAGAACAGACAGCTCAAACGTATAGGCGACTCTAAAATGACATTCGAGCAGTATGTTAATTTTTGTCATGGCATACAGCCTAAGAAAGACATTAGAGCAGACAGAAGTCATTACAAGGTTGAGAAGTCAGTAACCCAACAAAGAATTGAAGAGTTTAATGAAAAGTATCCGAGTACCCCTATGACGCCTGGTGGCGATCATAACTGTGGTAAAAAAGAAGTCCTGAAGTACACCGGTACACTAGTTAAAGGTATTGCTACAATGCATAAGAGTAATGCTGTACCGGTTATTAACCAACAACATGCAATAGACATTGCTAGGATGAGAAGGTAGTGAACGATAAGATAGAAAAAGAATTAAGCCAACAAGTACAAGATCAGTTCTCCGGTAGTACAATGGGCAGAGGTGCAAAACTCGCCATGGAACTTAATGCTGAACGCAAACGTCTCAAACAAGAGATGGAAGAACTGCAATTAGAAGTCGATGACCTCAAACCTTCTACACCAACAGGAACCGTTGATAGTTACGTTAAATGGATAGCAACTATACTCGGTGTAGTTGGTGTGTTTATTATGAGTGCAGGATTTGGTACAGCAGGACAAGTATGTTATGCACTGGCGGCATGTGCCTGGGTGTATGTAGGGCATTGCTGGAACGACAAAGCTATTATGATTGGTAGTGCTATTAGTGGCACCGCCGTACTAATGAATTTAATGGAGTTAATAGTATAGTGGAGAACTCAGACGCATTTAAGAAATTATCTATACACGAATTCCATTCATATGTGATGCGATCATATGAAGTAGGTATTATAGATGAACGAATGATGAAGTATAAGTTAGACAATGTAAATACTTTTACAAATAATAGAGATGAAATTTACATACACGCATCAGATATAGTAAACTTAGAAATACATGAACAAGAATTCCGTAATAGTAATTAGTGCTAAGTTTAATGATTCAATGGAAGATTGGATATTAGACGATATGATACAACATACAATGAAGCCTTACTTCGAGTGGCAAACAGATCACAGTGAGTGTAAAGTAGAGTTCAGGCGTTTATTTTTAGATACCCCTGATTATTATGGCCATGTAGATATAGAAGCAGAGTTTGAAAACGAAGTCGATCAAGCATTGTTTATAACAAGTTTTTGGGATTTGCCCTCAAAAACTTTAAATACTTTAAAATTAGCCTAATTTTTAACCATTTATTACTAAAGAAGATAAATAGATTTACAGAAAAGAACTTTAAGGGCAATTAGACCGTAAGGAATAAAAGTCTACTAAAGAACTAAGTATGTAGTTAGAGGAAATAATTTCCTACACAAGGTAAGTTGATCGTAAGTGAAACAAACCGAATGGTAAGACAGGATGTCCACTAACTTGTTTTTATTACGCTCAGCTAGAGAATCAAATTTAAGTAGACGCTCCAAGCCACGAGAAGAGAAGGCTCAAATTTAAGTAGAAACCTTTATAAAAACAGCCCAGGCAACTAGCATGAGAAATCTACTAGAGCTTGGTTTGGGGTTGCACAACAAAGCGCCTTAAAGTGGCAACACTTATAGGAAACAAGAATAGCAACCAAGTAGAACAGAGGCACAGGACACACACTAACGAATGTACCTCTGATCCGCGAACTTTTTATCCGTCCAATGGAGTTTAAAGAGTTAACATAAACTTGCTTAATAAAGGAGAAACAAATGACAAAGCAATTACGTTTCACATCTGAAACATTATCCCCACTATATAAAATGAGCATCGGTTTTGATAGACTAGCAGACCAGTTCTTCAATGACCCATCGTTCGCAAACACGCAAACAGGTTACCCACCTTTCAACATTACAAAACAAATAGTTGAAGGCAACGACGAACCTTTGTATGCTATAACATTAGCAATTGCAGGCTTTACAAAATCAGACATCCACATCTCAATTGAAGATGGTACACTTAAAGTAGAAGGTAGCACAACTACTCTAGACGCCGATGAGACTGTTGAGTTTTTGCATAAAGGCATTGCAGAAAGAAACTTCGTAAGAACTTTCAAACTTGCTGATTATGTAGAAGTAGAAAGTGCCAAACTTGATGATGGCATTTTACGAATCAATTTGTTTAGGAACGTGCCCGAAGCATTAAAACCTAAAACAATTGACATCACTTAATCTATCCTAAAAATATAGCGGGTTTCTACCAAAGTATGGAGTCCGCTATACCTATATGTAATAAATACTCGTATAACAACTAATACGGCAGGACCATGGCAGATACACAAACTGAACAAAAGACTCAAACAGAATTAGCATATCCTCAACGATACAATGTTATCTTTTTGAATGATGATTTTACACCAATGCCTTTTGTTATACATTTGCTTATTGAGATATTCAATAAGAACATCGAAGAATCAGAAGTAATAACTATGCAAATACACGAACAAGGCAAGAGTGTTGTAGCCACGTATAGTTTAGAAATAGCAGAACAAAAAATGCACGAAGCAACGGTAGTGTCGAGACACCAAGGTCACCCATTGCAAATTATTACTGAACCTGTCTAGTGCTTCAGTCAAAAAAGAACTTTCCTACCTTAGCGAACAATCCAAACTTAGCATACTTTGATTCTGCGGCCAGTACGCAGACACACAATGCGGTGTTAAAGGCTATGAATAACTATTACTGTAACTTTCGTTCTAATACAAATAGAGGCGAATACGATATCAGTGAGCAAACATCTAATGCGTTAGATATTGCTAAACAGCAAGTAGCAGACCTTATTAATGTAAGCACAGATAATTTAGTATTTACTAGCGGTACAACGCAAGGACTTAATATAGTATCAAAGTGGATGAAGTCTGCTCAACGAGTTATATTAACAGAAGCAGAACATAATGCAAATATTGTACCGTGGTTAGCACAAGGTAAAACACAAGAGAATGGTGGTATTAGTGTACTTCCTATAAACGATTTTGACGGCTTAATTGATTTATTTGCGTTAGAAAAATTACTAGAAGAAGACTCATCAGGAAAAACAATAGTTAGTTTCTGTGCTACAAGTAATGTAACAGGCGTAATGCAACCATGGCAAGCTATAGCAGACTTATCACACAAATACGGTGCTACTGTATGTGTTGACTTTTGCCAAAGTATTGCACACTCCGAAGTAGACTTAACTGAAACTCCTGTAGAGTTTGCTGTATTTAGTGCCCACAAGATGTACGGACCAACTGGAATAGGTGTACTGTATAGTTCTTTTGACTTTGATGAGTTAACACCACAGTACTTTGGCGGCGGGGCAGTAGAGTCTGTTACGTTTGATTCAGTAAGTCTTAGACAAGGTATTAATAAGCATTGTCCAGGTACACCTGATATTGCAAACATAATTGGTTTTGGTGTTGCTTGTGAAATGATTAAGTATGTAGGGTATCCTACAATATACTTACAAGAGCTAGATGTATTAAAGCATCTACTAGCTTATGGCATTGATGTTTTACCTAACTGTCGAGTATATCCTACACAAGGCTTTAACAGTAATGTTATAAGTTTAATACCTATTAACGGACATAGTAGTGATGTAGGACAACTTATGAGCCATACTGGTGTGGCAATAAGAACAGGTAAAGTATGTGCCCACCCTATTGTAGATAGAATAAGTAGAAGCAGAGGAATTATAAGAATTTCTTTTGCTCCTTACAATACTAAAGAAGATTGCGAGAATCTTTGCCGCGAACTACACCAAGCACTACTTACAGTCAAATAAATACACTTATAATTTAAAAGGAAAGAATATGTTTTATGTAACAACACCACTAGTAACCTTTAAGTCTAGAATACAAATAGACGAGGCTCCAGGTTTTGCGTGGCAAGATATGAAAACTAGTGAAATGTTTAACGGAAGACGAGTTGTGCTAGTTGCACTTCCTGGTGCATTTACACCAACTTGTTCTAGTACACATTTACCAGGGTACGAAGCGGCATATAAAGAAATAAGAGAACTGGGTATTGACGATGTATATTGCATCAGTGTTAACGATAGTTTTGTAATGAACTCTTGGTTCAAATCATTATCTGTAGAAAATATTATTCCTGTTCCAGATGGCGCAGGAGAATTTACTAGAAAGATGGGTTTCTTAGTAGACAAGTCTAACATTGGATTTGGTTATAGAAGTTGGAGATACAGTATGGTTATTGAAAACGGTATTGTAGAGCAAATGTTTATTGAGCCTGGATTTAACGACAATGTAGACGGCGACCCGTTTCAAGTTAGTGATGCTCAAACAATGGTACAATACTTAGCTGACGTACAAAAGGAAAAGTTAGAATCTCTACAAGTGGCTGAATAAGTCAGATCGAGTTACTTGCTTTTTAACATATATATTAGCATCCGACGTTTCTGTTTTAATAAAATCGCCTACAGTTTCAAAGCCATATTTGGTATAAGAACTAAGGGCGGTTTTTCTTGGAATACTCCATATCATCTCACACCCTTCTAGTATTGCTTGATGTTCAGTAAAAGTAAATAACTTATTTGCAAAACCTCTACCTCTGTATGCTGGCTCAACCCAAATACCTCTACTGCGGTAATGCATTGGTGATGTTCTGTGACCGCTGTTAACTCCTACTATTCGATTATCTACTTCTATACCCCAGAATGTAGGTGGGTATGCAAATATTCCCATGTCAAACGGTTCAGGGTCTCCTTCAAATGGCCAAGTCATTACACTGATTGGCTCTATAGCACTAGATCTGTCAGGCCATAATTTTTCGCCCCATATTGTGGCTATAGATTCGAATTTGATCCTAGAACACTTCATTATTAATATTTAACTGTATAAATACAATTAGAGTCTTAAAACTGGTTAGGAGTCTTTATATAATGAAAAAAGTTTTACTGTGGTGTACACCAAGAGGTGCTAGTACTAGTTACTTGCAAAGCATTGCTGACCAGAATCCTGGAATGATGAATCATAGGGAAAGTCTTAGAACATTGGACTGGGGTTTCCATGCCCATCGAAAAACTGACCCTGAACGTAAGCAACAATTTAAAGATGTAATGAGAAGTTGGGAAAACCCAATGACTAGCGACTGCATTAAAATGTTTCCATTAATGCTCACTGAACCACATAGTCCGTGGCGCAAAGATACATTTTTGAATACGTTAGTAAGTGGTGCAACAGACAATATATTCTTACTAAGAAACGACTTTATTGCACAGGTAAAAAGTTTAGTAGTAGCGTATTATCTGCTAAAACAACCGACTAATTCTCACAGCAACTTCCACGGTGGTTGGGAAGAGCCATTTGTTATGCCAGATAACAAGTTAGTAGATGATTTAGTTCAAACATGCAACAGACAGACGTATGCACAAATATTTCAAATTATGACTATCTATAAAAATATATCAAGTAGCATAATGTTAAATAAAAAATTAATATGGGTAGAAGATTTAGATCAGACTCAGAAGTATTATAGACCTGTTATATGGACAAAAGAACCTGATATTGTTTATCTAGACGTTAAAGAACAGTTTGAAGTTTATTAGGCGTAAGTAACGTATACTGTTGCCGCGCCTTGTGTTGATGTTCCTTGAGACTGATACACTTTTAATGTGTTACCTGCATCAGAGGCATTACTGTAAACATAACTTGGGTTAGTAACGTAAACACCAGTTTCAGTTAAATCAACGTATGTAGTACTCATTAATCTTGAGTTACCATTATCATCACCAACAGTTAGTGTACTGGTACCATCGTATGCAGTTGTTACGTTTACCATAACTTGCATCGGCTTACTTGAAGCACTTAAATTACCTAACGTTAATGTAGCACCATTATATGTAGCACTTGCACTTAATGTTTGAGCATCTGTACCTGAACTGTCTTGCGTACTAATTAGTGTTAAATGTCCTGTGGCTGTTGGATTATCTTGTTTAGCAATATAAACACCGTACTCACCATCTCCCATATCAGTAACTTCAATGATGTCACCATCGTTAATAGTACTATCGGCAAATACTGCGGTCATATTAGCTTTTCTATATGTAGCACTTGCTCCGGAGGCATCTGTACTAATACCAGTAGTACCAACATATCTAGCACCTGCGGCATAAATTACATTCGATGTACCTGTACCAATATCGGATGGTAAGTTGTTACCTATAAAGTGTAATACACCTGACTGATAGTCAAAGTACCATTGGTCATCACTACCTGAACCTGTTTCAAATAACTGAGTACCGTTTGTTTGTGGAGCACTATCACTAGCACCTGAGGCGTAAATCTTAACTTGGTATGTTGCACCAAAACTTGGAGCAATCCAATTAGTTAAATTAGTTTTCCATGTTCTATTATCTGAGGATGTTGCATCTTCTGACAATTTGTGAGCTTTGCCTAATGAATCGCTGTACACCGTTGCAATACTTGAATTTGCTGTTGGTATAACACCGGCTACACTTGCACTTTGAGCCCATATCTGATCAACTTTAATAATAAAATCAGATGATGTACCTTCGTTAGGCGCCTTTTTACTAGCATTGGTATCAGTTTTTGTTTTACCAAAACCAACCTTCTTCCAAAGTAAGTCGACTTTTTGGGTATCTGTAATTGCCATTATGCTATACTCACGCTTGTTATTGAGTCTCCAGACTCGAGTTTAATTCTTATCAAGATATTATTTCCTGTTGCCCCTGTTCCGTTCTGATCACCTAATGTAAATGTAAAGTCATCACTACTCATAGTAGCGTTGTCTACAATTCTATCACCTGATGTAAATGCACAACCATTTGAACCATTACCACCTGCGCCTGTGTTAGCACCTGGTGTTCCTGCTCCAGCGTATGTACTTGTACAATCTAACCAACCAGCTACAGTACTAGTATCATCGATATCAGTACCTGGGGCGGCTATAAACATTCCGCTTATTTTTCCGCTTAATGTAACTGTGAAGTTAGCCATTGTTGTTCTTCTAAATGCAAAAGTAAAGTATTGTGCTCCACTTCTGCCTGAGTTCAAGTTTGGCCCTGCTGGCAAGTAACCTGAACTTAAATTTGTTGTATAATGTTGTAATGTACCTAGCCTAACTATTGCTTCTTGTGTACCTGCAACTGTTACAGCACCGGTAAATGCGTTTGCTGTATAGAAGTTAGTTCCACCTGCAATACTTGGTGTATCTGATGCACTACTGAATCCTGTAACTCTTAATCCATCGTCATCATGTGTAGCACCTAAACTATCTGCTACAGGTATAGCAGTTTCTATAAATCCTGTTGGACTCTCTGTCATTACTTGTAACTTAGTTGCTAGTTCTGTATAACTACTATAACTCTTTATGTTTTGTATTCTTGATTTAATAGTTTCAATTGATGTTCTATTACTATTAGTAATGCTAACATCTAATGAACCTAATGCGTAAGCACTACTAACACCAGTTTGTGCTAGTGGAACACCTCCGGATAACATTGTTGTTGATCCGTCTATGTTAGTATAACCATAATTTTGTGTTGATATTGATGCATCTGTAGTACTTTCTGAATTTGTAGCACTAGTAACTTGTAAAATTGTACCTGAATCGTTATATGCTTCACCGACTAAGTTGTTTACAGTCATTCCTGCTATTGTTACTACTGGGCTACCGCTGTCGTAATAAGGTATGCCTGATACATATCTGTATGTACCTGCTGTTTTTTCTGTTAATGTTGCACTACCACTGCTTAGTGTTGGTGCAGATGTTAAGTTGTCTTTAACTAATGTTAGTTCGTTAGTGTTACCTGTTGCACTATGACTTAGTTCAACTTTATGTATACCTTTTGCTAATCCGTTAATACTTTTGCTTACTCTTGCAGATGCAACTTGATAAAAGTTTGAAGGATAAGCAGAACTTATCTCATCTCTAGCATCACCTTCTGCTGTTACAACTAATGAAGTAAATGTTCCTGTTTCGTTTTCGCTTGCACTAAATGTCTTTGCGCCATCGGCACTATCATTTACTAATGCTGTTAGTGTTCCAGTTGATGCGTTATAAAAGTCTGATGCTGTACTAGATAGTACTGTTCCTGATTCAAAACGTCTTACTGTATTAGTTTCTAATGAGTCACCTGCACTTGGCGGTGTTGTTCCTGTATTGTTTGTAGCACCTGAGGCTAGTCTTCCGCCTTCGCTGTAACTTGTACTCCATGTTAGTGCTTTACTACTTAATCCACTTGGCGCACTCGGTACGTCTTTAACAACAATAGTTGCTGTATCGGAATCAGATTGTGCTGTAATATCAGGTGTTCCTGTTGTAGCAAGGGTTAATGTTTTAGAGCCTGTACTAGCTGAACCATAATCAAATGTTATGTTGCTACCACCTACAGAACCTGCTGGCGAACCTGACTCTGTGATTGAACCTGAGCTAGTTCCTTCTCCAAATGTGTAAGTGTAAGCAGTTCCATTTTGAGTTGTGTTGTCTATTGTAAGTATAGCTCTATCATTGCCTGATAAGTCAGTACCTTTATATACTGTTCTAATATTATCACCTGAAGCATCATTTAATGCTGAATTGATTGCTGTTGCTACGAACGAAGTTCTTATATCTGGCTCAACGTGTACTGTAAAGTTTGAACTTGTAAAAGGTGAACTTGTATGGCTAGAAGTTATTTTTAATGTACCAGTATAGTCAACATCTGTTCCAGAGGCTTGTTGGCTATTTGATAAAGTATAAGTCTTAGTTATAGTTGCACCTGTGTCACCTGCACCGCCGGCTCCAGTGTTTACTGTTGTAGTTGTTCCATCACCCCATGTATATACATATTGTATACCATAAGCACTATAACTACCGATTGTACTCTCGGTGTTGTTAGTAAATGTAACTGGTACACCGCTAGTAGCAGATTCGTTAACACCTGTCGTTGTTGATAACCCTACAGTTGGTGTATGCGTATCGTAAACTCTAACAACTTTTGTAGTCTCTTGTGGAACTTGACTTGGATCTGCTGTAGTATGAGTTACTAAGTCTAATTTAGTTGTAAACGTTTGTTCTGTTTCGGTTGCTGTTGCGTAAGTGTGCGCCAGTCTAGAACCGTTTGAACCACCTGGATAATCGTTATCTGTAACTGCACTATTTGATGATCCATCGCCCCATTGTATTGCGTAGGCGGCATCTGCTATTCCTGTTACGTTTGTTGTATTGTTATCTAAGTACAACGGAGTTCCATCGTCTACGATTAGTATAGATGAACCACCAGCACTTGCGGCATACATATCAAATGCAACAACTGGATTAGCAGTATATAATGTTATGAAATTTGTTTTAGTAATAGTTGCTGAACTACCTTCACCTGCACCAGTACTATTATATGCTGTTACGACAACATCGTATGGTGAGTTTGAATTATCTGTATAAGTATGACTTGGTGTACTATCTGTTGTTGCAGTAGTTGTTGAACCATCGCCCCAAACAATTGTATAATGAGTCGGCGTACCATTTGTAGTAATTGTTAACGTAGCAGTTAATGGTGAACCACCTTGCGTAACATTTGTTGCTACAGCGACATCTCTAACGTAAGTATCATTTTGTACGTTGAGCATTGCTTCGTTAAGTTTATCAATTGCTTCTGTTACTGTTGTACCAGATGTTAATGTAGTAATAGCACTTTGTCTAATTGCAGTACCACTAGCACCATCTATGTTAGGTGTGATAAAGTATTTTGCATCAGCAGGTGTACCGAGAGTAAATCCTGTACCTACAGAGCCTGTACTCGCCGCATCTAATTGCGACTTGGTAACTAATTGGGTACTTGTTGTTGCATCTGCACCTTCTACAGCAATTCTAGTTGTACCGTCAATAGTAGTAAACTTGATTTGCGTATTGGCGGCATCTGAAACGACTCGTGGTCCTTGCTTGCCTAACTGTAGATCTCTGCCTACACCACTTTGTCCGTAATTTTTAACGTCAGCCATTATTTGAGGTTCCTACTATGTTGTTTTATATAAGTATTTATCATATTATTCTAAATTATTTAAATAGGTACATTTGCATGTTAGTACAGTTTTTTAATCGGTTACAGAAATTAAAATCCGTAATTCCTATGAATCCACGGGTCATTGCTAGAGAGCCTGACACGGTTGTGATTGATGATTATGTTTCTTCTTCTGACATTAAGTATTTATTACAAAAAGCGCCTGAGTTAACGGAAGGCATAACCAACGATAACCTCAGTAACACCTACACACTAAGCCCTTACAAAGACGATGTAGTAAGGTTCTTGTGCATGAAGGTAGCAATGCTAGTAGGTGTACCAGTACAACATTTAAGATACATCGATGTACACTACATACCTATTAATTCATCATTAGTAAAGAAGCCGGTGACATACGATAAAGTACCAGAGAGCCCTGTTGCCACTGGGCCATATGGTAGAGTATTAGGTACTGCAAGCATATTATTATCAGACGACGCTACATTATTATTAAATGGTTCAGCGTTAGATGTAAAAACAGCACAGATTATTGGCATACAAATGGTTGACGAACAAGACAATCTGTATTATAATAACATATTAGAGTCTGGCAAGGTTGTACAAAACGATTTATGGCTGTGCTCGTTTGTGTTTGCAGAATTTCCAAGGGAGTTAAACGTAGAAGATTATGAAGTTAAGTTATAAAGGTGTAGGTACAATAGGTTTTACATGTAGTACATTTGATTTACTACATGCAGGGCATATTACAATGCTTGAAGAAGCAACACATCACTGCGAATACTTAATAGTAGGATTACAAAATGACCCTACAGAAGATCGCCCTGAAAAGAACAAGCCAGTACAAAGTATTGTTGAAAGACAGATACAACTAGCGGCTGTTAAGTATGTAGATGAAATTATTATTTACAATACTGAACAAGATTTAACTGACTTATTGTTAACATTGCCTATTAGTGTTAGAGTACTAGGAGATGAATATAAAACAAAAGATTTCACTGGTAAGGATATTGCAAAGAAACGTAATTGCAAGTTAGTATTTAATCCTAGAGATCACAGTTTCAGTAGTACAAGTTTAAGAAAGAGAGTGAACGCATCTGCCAGGTAATGAGACATCCTAACAGCAAACAGAGTAAATAGTACAATAACAACAAGAGATACAATATGTGGAAAAGTATAGCATTTTTAATAGCGGCATTAGTTACTTATAGAATATTTGGAATGCAAGATAATTTCACACCACTGTTTGCATTAGCAGTCTTTATGCCTAGGCTTACGGACAACACTAGCATACAATATCTGCTTCCTGTAAGCATTATGGCATTCACAAACTTGTTTTTAGAACCAGTTAACATGCTTATACTTGTAACTATGCTTACTGTGTTCGCCGTGACACCTAGTGTAAGTCGCTACAGCAAGAGCCTTGTTTGGGGTACTACAAGTGCCGTAATGATTTGGCACGTTGCTGTAAACGGTTCTGTGTGGTTCTCAGGGCAAGGCTTTGCTCCGTTCACACTAGAAGCAATGTTATTTGATTTTAGATTGTTATTTAGCACAGGAGTATACGTTGCATTATTCTATACTGTTGAGCAACTATACAAGCAGGTAACAAGTTCAAATAGGAAACTGATAGATAGGTTTATATGATTTTAGAATGGTTAGAGAAACTACATAGAAAGAGAGTTATACTCGACGCAGACAATACACCTTACTTAACAAGATACTACTTGTTTTTAAGAGACAGAAAATGGTTTCCATTTAACATTTTCTTACACAACTTTCACAAAGGGGATCCAGATGATTTACATGATCATCCTTGGCCTTACCTCACTATTATCCTTAAAGGTGGCTATTGGGAACATACACCAACTGGCAGGCATTGGCGGCCCCCAGGTACGTTTCGCCTTGCTGGCAGTAATAGCCTGCACCGTATCGAGTTGGAGCCTGGCACTGATGTATGGACTTTATTTATACCCGGTCCAGTAAAACGAGAATGGGGATTTGTTAAAGAAGGCAAATGGGTACAGCACGAACAATATCTTTCAGAAAGGTATAAAAACTAACATAGGACATACACAATGAAAATGGCAGTAACAGGCGTTGGGATAGTTTCTCCACTAGGAAATAATGTACCTGACAACATACAAAATCTAAAAGATATGGTGGTGCCGTTAGCAGATGCAAGAATTAAGGACGACCCTATTGCATCACCATTAATGAAATTAGAAAAGATATTTCATGCAAACTATAACGATTTAAACATTGATGATTTAGTACCTGACAGAGATCAGCGATACTCCGATCCTATTTGTACTACAAGTTTAATTGCTTGTGATGAAGCAGTTAAGATGAGTGGTATAACTCTGCCCTATGACACCCCTGTGTTTGTAGGCAGTATTCAAGGTGGATGTATAAGTGAACTAGATTGGGTATCAGACATAATTAATGGTAGAAAAAAGATTCACCCTAAAGTATTATTAAATTCAGCACAAGAATATGTAAGTAATGTTATTAGTGAACATTTTAAAATACACGGACCAGCAAGTGTAATTGCCGCAACGTGTATCTCAGGTGTACAAGCATTGCAAACAGCAGAGAAGTATTTGGAAACAGGTACTGACTGTGCTATTGTTGGCGCAACCGATTTCATGACGTCAAGTACAACACTATATTATTTCCAAGCCTTAGGTGCCCACTCAAAAACACCAAAGAGTGTTCCGTGGGACAAGGACCGAGATGGTATTATTCCTGGAGAAGGAAGTGTGTACTTGATTGTCGAGCCTTTAGAAAAAGCACAGAAGCGTGGCGCAAACATACGTTGGGTAATTGACGGTATTGGTATTGCCAGTGATGCACATCACCCTACGCAACCAGACCCAGCAGGTACTGGTGGTAAGATGGCAATTGAAGAAGCAATGAAAAAAGCTGGTACAACTGTTGATGACTACAATGTAATAAATGCACATGCAACAGGAACACCAGTAGGTGACCCAATTGAACATGATGTTCTTAAAGAATACTTTAACAAGGATTCGTGGTTATACAGCAACAAAGGACAAGTAGGACACATGATGGGTGCTAGTTGTTTAATAGAACTTGTACTAGGTGCAGAGGCAATGAACGAGAACTTTATTCCAGGCAATGCAGGATTAGTAGAACCTTTTGATAACACACATTTTTCGTTTACATATGACAGCAAACAACACTTTGAATACAATAGGCTAATGAAAACAAGTTTTGGATTTGGCGGACGCAGTTCTGCAGTTAGTGTAAGCAAATATGAAAAGTAAGTTTATACCTTACTATATGGCCATTGCTTATGAAACAGCAAAGTTAAGTTCTGCCGAAAGAGCCCAAGTAGGCGCTGTTATTGTTAAGGACAACAGGATCATTAGCATTGGGTACAATGGTATGCCTAGTGGTTGGTCTAACCAGTGTGAATACATAGTTGACACTAAAAGCCACACAAAGCCAGAAGTATTACATGCAGAAACTAATGCAATAGCCAAAGTAGCACAGAGTACAGAGTCAAGTAAAGGTGCAACATTGTTTTGTACCCACACTCCTTGCCTGGAATGTGCTAAATTAATTCACCAAGCGGGGATAAGTAGTGTATACTACGATATAAATTATGAAGCCGCAAAAGGTTCAGGTAAACAATTTTTAGAGAAAAGCAACATAGAGGTGAAACAATGCCAAGTATAATGATAGAAGAATACGAAATATCGATCTCAGATTCCGCACAGGAATTCCTTACATCGTTACTAGAAAAACAAGACGATGATGTAATAGGCGTTAGGCTGTATATTGATCAGGCAGGTACACCTAAAGCAGAAACATTACTAACATATCATAGAGTTGATAGTGATGATCCTACTATCCTATATGAGTTCGAAAAGATAAAAGCATTTGTAGATACAAAAACCGTTAAGTTTTTACACGAAGCAACAGTTAATTACGACCCAGACAATTACGGTGGCAGTTTAACTATTAAAGCACCTAACAGTAAATTACCTAAATTAGGTCACGATGCTTCATTAGAAGAACGAGTAAACTATGTGCTATGGAATGATGTTAATCCAGGCATTGCGGCACATGGTGGCGAATGTAGCCTAGTTGAGATAACGGAAGAAAAAGTTGTTATATTAAGTTTTGGTGGTGGATGTCAAGGATGTTCTCAAGTTGATGCTACTCTTAAATATGGAGTTGAAACTCAACTGTTAGCCGCTGTTCCGGAACTTACTGGTATTAGAGATGTTACAGACCATAGTGATACAACAAATGCATTTTATTAATAAATAGTACGAAGAATACACAAAACACTTACTACAACAAATAAAAAAAACACAACATAGGAGAACAATATGTTAGATCCAAGAATAGCAATCATGGATATGATCCATGGCGTTAGGGAACAACTTAACCAAATAGAAATGCAATTGTGGGACTTACCACATAACGAACCTGTAGCAGAATACGAAGAAGTCTTTGTTGCTCCTGTGACAGGCGATTATTTACATCCATCAACACCAACTCATCCATGTCCAGAAGATTTAGGCTCCGGTGCGTATTGGGACGAATGCTGTCAAGCATGGATGGTCGCAAACGATCATGCATGGGACTACAACAACATATCTACAAACTACAACACCGACATGTCATTCTTGCCTAACTCAGGTAACGTATGGGTAGCCGAAAGTGCAGATGATTGGTCAAACAATTATGCTAACGACTGGTATGTTGCACCGTCAAAAATTCTCGAAGAGTATATTACACAACCAGTTGACTCTGCACCATATGAACATCGTATGCCTGTGCCAGCAGAACCAATTATGGACCCAGCAGTCGCTACTACTAGTGATGCCGCTCCAATTGATCCGCCAGTAGTTGATACTGACGATATAGAAGCACTTGAAACAGAAGCACATTTACATAATGACCAATTACATTTAGGTGATGAGATGAATGCAGATATGAATGATACTTATAATGCAAATCCTGAGGCGTTGACAGAGAAGTTAGAAAGTTCGCAAGATTGGAATAATTTTGATTCAGATAATGGTGATGAGTTTGTTCAATCAACTCCGCCACATGATGGCTCCGGGAGATTGCTGGATTGAGATAATGGACCAAGTACTTAGTAAATATTAAATGATTAAAGAAAGGGCCAATTTAGGCCCTTTTTTTATGTCAACGATTTCTGAACTAATGTATGGATGCTGTCATTACCAGCTTTCATAATAGAGTCGAGTTGATTAAAGTGATGAATAACCGATGCCTTCGAGTTCTTTGTGAACTGAGTTAACATGGCTACTATTCCTAGTGGCTTCGCCATTGTATTCTCCTATAAAATGTAATCACATTGCAACTAAGTGTTCTGGAACGTCACCTCTAATGAGTATTGTTACAGTAAATCAACACTATTGTTACAGTTGTGTTACAAGACTATTTATCATCTTGAGTAAAATATCAGCAAAAAACATATAAATATGCATTTAAAGGTGGTTAAATGCATGTTTACTATAAGAAAAGGTTGACTAATCCTATATTTTTGCTATAATAGTTGTATGTTAAATAGAAAAGAGAAGAAAATTATGCAAACTTATTTCAACAAAGAAGACTTTACATGGGACGGAATGTACCTAATGTACACAGGAGAGCATACTCAGTCTAAGTACTATGAGCTACCTTGTCATCCTACTAGAGTAGGAACTCCAAGATCAGAGTTTATTGCTAGATTCAAATATGGCAATTACAAGCCTTGGAAAGCATGGGTTAACTTCATTGTAAAGAACTTTACTATCGAAGAGTACTTGCATCTTGCTACAACAATTCATCCTAGAGGCGCAATGGAAGCCAAAGGATACACAGGAAAATAAATGATTACACAAAGAAACACAACGGTCCTTGCTTCAGAATATCAAGACACAGAAGATATGAAGAAGTTTATTAAGGCTACAACAGGTGCTGTAATGACTCCTGTTCAAGGTAAAGAAGATACTTTTTGGTTGCATGGCGATAAACGAGGTAACTACTACCAAAAGAAATACTACAAAATCGAATTTGGTTATGTAGAGCAAGTTTCATATAAGCCAAATAGACAAGTTAGAGAAGGTTACGGATTTGATATCCAATCAACAGGTGACTTAAACGGTTGGCAGTTAATGGGTGAGTATCGCAAGATGATTAAAGAAGCGATGGCTAACTATAAAAATAAGACTGAGGAGGTCGCATAATGATGTTATTAATGGGTTACAAGAGTAAGAAGGAATTAAAAGAGTGTGTAGGGCAACGCCTAGACTATCAAGAGACTAGCATGTTCGGTGACGAATTTAAAGCTGACGGTTCGTTTGTAGGAGCACACCGTCCAGCAGTTACCGGACTTCCTGGCCGTGAATTCTTTGCACAAGTTACAATGTCAAATGGTTTAATACAAGCGGTTAAATAAGATGCCATCTGTACTAGAACTAGAACTGGCCCTACAAGATGACACTGAACTGGTTGAATCAATTGCAGACGATGTTAATGACACAATCAGACTGGAATACAGACTGAATGGCGAGTTTACTGAGCAGGAAGTAGAAACACTTATACACCAGAAGATAGCCAACTGTATTAATACCGATGAAGACTATTACTACGACAGAGTTAATGAACTCATCGACTATAACTTGATAGGTGCATAATGCAAAGTTTGACTAACGCGGCTATTTGCCTGCAAGTAGTAATTTTTATATCAGTATATCTCCTAACAACAAGGATAATATAATAAGTAGTAGTATGAAGAAAAGCACTACACAAATGACTAAAGCAGAATTATTTTCTGTTCTTAAAGAGAAAGACGATGTTATTGCGTCGTTAAACTCTAGGGTAGACGAACTCGAAAGCATGGCTATTAAAAGTAGAGCAATTCCCATGGATGCTGATGGCAGTCGAATGTTAACTATGATGAATCAACGCATTAAAGCATTAGAGGAACAAATAAATGAAGAATAACTTTGTATTTGTATATGGATCACTTAAAACAGGTGGACCTATAAGAGGACTATCAAGTGGGACCGGATCACAGATTGTAGGCAAAGCAACTACAACTTATCCTGACTATGATATGATTGATGTTGGGCAGTTTCCAGCAGTAGTGTTAAAGGGTACTTATAAAATTCAAGGTGAAGTTTGGGAAGTAAATAACGAAGTAATGAAAGAGTTAGATCGCATTGAAGGATACCCAGATTTTTATAAAAGAGTAATAACTAATACAACACAAGGCAAAGCCTGGATGTATTATTTAGAACGTGATTCTTGGGTTGGTTTGCACCTTGATGCAGATTCCCCTCAAATTGATATTATCAATGATGAGGTGAAGAGTTGGATTCTATAAAGAAACATTTTTACAGTTGGGAAGACACAGAGCGTATGTGTCAAAGCATCATTAATCAAATGTATGCTGATAACTGGCGTCCTGATTACATAGTAGGACTTACTAGAGGCGGTAACATTCCCGCAACAATTATTTCCAACCACACAGGCATTCGTTGTGAGGCATTAAAAATTAGTCTCCGTGATGACAACATGTCTCCAGAACATAATTGCTGGATGAGTGAAGATGCATTTAACGGTGAGAAAATATTAGTTATTGATGATATCAATGACACAGGTTCAACATTTAACTGGTTGCAACAAGATTGGCAAGCAAGTTGCTTACCTGATGATATTAAGTGGGAACAGATTTGGGACAACACCGTCCGTTTTGCTACGCTCACAGAAAACTTATCAAGTGAGTTTGGACAAGTTAGATATACATGCCATGAAGTAAACAAAGCAGAACAAGATGTTTGGTTAGTTTATCCGTGGGAACCTCAACCGATAAGAGAATAATGCACACAGTTTCCGTAACAGAAGTAAAGCACTATAGTGACAGACTATTTAGCTTTAAAACAAGCAGACCCAAAACATTCAGATTTAAAAACGGCGAGTTTGCTATGATTGGATTACCTGCAGACAAATACGAAGGTAAACAACTATTTAGAGCATACAGTATGGTAAGTACAAATTATGATGACCATATTGAATTCCTAAGTATTAAGGTGCCAAACGGACCTTTAACAGAATTACTACAGCATGTACAAGTAGGCGACGAAATGAATATCAAGCCTAAGACTGTTGGCAGTTTAGTTATAGACTATTTAAAACCTAAGCAAAACCTTGTTATGTTAGGCACTGGAACAGGCATTGCTCCGTTTATAAGTATTATAAACGATCACGAAACGTACGATAAATTTGAAAATGTTTACTTATTTCATACTGTAAGAAATATTAATGAATTAGCATACCTAGAGTTAATTGAGGAAATGGTTGACATATTCCCCAACTTAGTGTATATTAATACTGTGACTCGCGAACCTTACATAAGACCTGGAAGGTTCTGGAACTACATTGAGGACTACTTACCGAGTGGTTTTACAAAGAGTAGGGACACAGTTATGGTGTGCGGCAGTCCGGAATTAAACAAGACTAGCCGCACATTGTTTAAAGGGTTAGGATGGGAAGAAGGTAACGTCGGCGAAAGCGGCGACTTTTTATTAGAAAGAGCATTTGCAGATTAGGAGTATATTATGGCAAAAAGAAGATTTAGAATAGAGGCAGGAAACAGAGGTGGTGAAGTAACCATTGGCACAGTCAGAGAAGGCTTTGTGGACCATTTTGTAGGTAAGCCCGAAGATGAGCTAATAGATGTTGTTACTGATTTTGATAACTGGGGACGTGAAGATGAACCTGAAGACGCCTTAGTAAATCCAGAAGGTATACCAGTACCCTACGAAGATTTTGAATCTTGGACAGAGACCACAGACATCGAACATGTGAATGGAGCATACGCTGACGGGCAGTGGACCTACGAAGAAGTTCTAGTAGACGAAAGCGATGACTATGCTTATGAAAATGTAGTTGATTTTGATGCTTACCACTTGTATGGCAGAGAAGCATACATGGATGATGAGAAGCCAAAAGACATGACCAATTATAAACCAGCAATGCAATTTCATAGTGGAGAGAAAGGCGGGTTTGGTTCATGGTTTGTTGAAACAGACGGCGGAGATTTTGATCCCAAGAAAGTAGCATTTAGTTCTATTGAAACCCAGGTAGCTGAAATAGTTGAAGACATGTGGTATGATAAAGAACTAGTCGACAAGGATTACGATAATTGTGATACCACTGGTAAAGGTTACTATGCAGGTGTAGGCTACATGAATATGAAATGGCATGACTCAGATGAAAAATACACTGAAGAGTATCTTAAAGAGAACGACTTTTGGTACGGCTACGAAGAAGAACTAGAAGAATCTTAAAACTAATGTTTCGTTACCAAGAGTACCTGAAGCCAGAGCATTGGCAATGGCAAAAATCGTTTGCTTGGAAACCTATAAAAGTTAGGTCAGGACCCAAGAATCCATTTGATACATCGATAAGAGAATCATCATATAAGTGGGTTTGGTTAACAACAGTATACACAAAAAACTCAATAACAATAACATCAAGTGAATTAATACAAAGGAAACTATCAGGTGAGAATTGAACGAGACATTAAGTTAGACTACAGCGACGTTTTATTTCGCCCTAAGAGAAGTACAATGGTTAGCAGAGGTGATGTAAGTCTTGTAAGGGATTACACGTTTAAGCACAGCGGTAAGCAGTATTCAGGAATTCCTATTATGGCATCTAATATGCACGGTGTAGGAACACATGACATGGCATTAGCATTAGCAAAACAAGATATGTTTACTTGCTTAGTTAAAGAAGATCAACCAGCAAACTTATGGGATTGGTTGAACAATAGTAATTACAAAGACGACTTAGTTAAATGCATGGCAGTTAGTACAGGCGTTACAGCAATAGATAAAGAACGTATAGACGCAGTACTAAAATTAAACAAGTCAATAAATTATGTTTGCATAGATGTAGCAAACGGTTACTCAGAAGGATTTTTAAACTTTGTAGAACAAATGAGGAATGAATATCCTAGAATTACAATCATTGCAGGTAATGTAGTAACACCAGATGTTACTGAGGAGTTAATTTTACGTGGAGCAGATATTGTTAAAGTGGGGATTGGTCCTGGTAGTGTTTGCACTACTCGTATTAAGACAGGTGTTGGGTATCCGCAACTATCGGCTGTTATTGAATGCGCCGATGCCGCTCATGGTCTTGGGGGACACATTATTGCTGATGGCGGCTGTACTAGTCCTGGAGATGTAGCAAAGGCATTTGGTGCCGGAGCAGACTTTGTTATGCTTGGTGGAATGTTAGCAGGCTATACTGAAGGTGGTGGCGAGATTTTTAATAAATATTATAATACTAACGAAATAATTTATGAAATTGGTGATCATTTAAGTGCCAAACACACCAAACATAAACAAGTTCAGTATATAGAGTTTCATGGCATGAGCTCAAATAATGCACAGGAGAGTAATAATGGTAAAGATTATAGAACAAGTGAAGGACGAGTTGTACAAATTCCTTTCAAAGGCAATGTTGATTCCGGAATTAGCGACATACTTGGCGGTTTGCGTTCTACTTGTACTTATGTTGGCGCAAAGAGCTTAAAAGAACTAAGTAAACGTACAACTTTTATACAAGTGAATAACGGAAAGCAATACAATACAATTTTTGAGTCGCAGACTGTTGGGGAGTAAAATGGAAAGGTATGTATTTTTTGGTGACTCTCATACTGCTGGGTTAGAAATTGAGGACCACCTAGTTCTCGATAGTGACTTCGGCATGGTCAACATCATGAAAGAAGGACTAATTGATCAATACAATTTTAAGACAGCAATAGTTATGTGGCACATGCATATGGCTGTAGAAGCCAAGCAAAGTCCGTGGGAATTTATTCAGCGAGATGTTCTTTCTAGTTATCCCCATGTGTTAAGCGAACTACACAATGTAGAAATTGAAAAGTATTGCCAAACAGCAAGTTCAATGGATTATATTTTACTGCAATTAGAAAACTTACATAGCAATGGCGAAATAACTCCTGAGAATGATACGCTGTTTGTTGGTATGTGTAGACCTACAAGAACATACTCATTAGACAGTAACGAGGGCAGATATAATTTTGAATTTGAAAATGCAGACGGCAAGAGCTCATCTGATCCTGAAATGGAACACTTACTTAAACGTATGGGGCAAGAAAAAACTATATTGCTTTCAGAGTTTCTCACAGACAATACCTTGGTTGCCAGTTTTTATTCAGCACTCAGTGGCATAATGAATTTTGCCGAACTGAACAATTACAAGTTACATCTAGTACCTCACTTTAATCAAGACTATATCAAAGTAGACGGCAGTGATAGACCAGCTACCGAGGCATACAAGAGCCATTGTGAGACTAAGCAGGAGTGGGTGTATAACGACTTTTGTGTTGATACATATAACAGAGCCAAACTATATATGGTTAACGAAATGCACCACTTAACATACTTTCAATACGACAGAGACCGTTGTGGTTTCTATCATCCAGATGCAGAGGCTCATAAATTATTTGCTGAAGACTTGGCCAAAAACCTAGATAAAGCAAGGTTTAATTAATAAATACTATTACGATATGATAATTCAACCAGACATATTAAGATACAATCGTAATCCAGCATTAAGCCCTTGGTTCGAAGACCAACTGAACAAACTAATATCATTTGGAGTTTTTCACAGTGAAATTCAATCACTGCAAACAAAACTAGTAACTGATTTAATTGACTACAAAACACAACACAATATTTCAAATGTAGTAATAGGTATCAGTGGTGGACTAGATAGTGCTGTTACGGCATTATTATTTAAAGAAGCAGGATGGAATGTAATTGGTGTTATGTTACCAATCCATCAAGACGAAGATGAGTTAGCTAGAGCTAGAGAGTTTAGTAAGATGTTAAATGTTAGTATCGAAAGAGATCTAACACCATTATTTGATAACACAATAATACACATGCAAAGACATCAAGGGTTTGTTGATACAACCCATAGAGGACTGTCAGAAAATTTAGTTAGACAAGGTAATATTAGAGCAAGGCTACGAATGATAACTTTATATGATATTGCTAGTAGTCAAAATGGTTTAGTTGCAAGTACTGATAACTTCAGTGAACTTGCTACAGGATTTTGGACATTGCATGGTGATGTAGGTGACGTCTCACCGATCCAAGCATTGACAAAAAGTTGGGAAGTTCCTGCATTGGCAGAACATCTCAGAGTTCCACACTCTATTGTGGAGGCAGTACCAACAGACGGATTGGGAATTGCAAAAGGTGACGAGGACCAATTTGGTTTTAGTTACTTAGAGTTCGACATTGCATTGTTTTCTCTTTTGAGAGGCGGTGTAGAGTTGGACAAATTAACCGATGAAGATAGAGCGATTGTACAAGCGGTCGCTGACCGAGTGAGGAGTACTACTTACAAACGTACAAATCCGTTCAATCTTGATCATCCTTTCGACTCAGGCCGATATGCTGAGTTGAGCAAACTAGATAACTATCTAAGGAGATAACCATGGGAATTGAAATTATTATTCTGATAGTTCTTGCCGTTGCTGGTGGAGTATTTTGGTATTATAACAAAGACCAAAACGACCTCGACATTAATGACGATGGAAAAGTTGACGTTGCTGATTTAAAAGAAGCATCAAAAAACGTTTCCAAAGGGATTAAAGCCGATACTCAAAAACTCCCTACGCCAGCAAAGTTAAAAGCACTAACCAAAACCAAACTTGAAGAGCTTGGTAGAGAATTTGGTGTTGAACTTGACAAGCGTAAGAACAAAGACAGCATGATTGCTGATCTTAAAAAAGGTACGAAAGTACAACAAAAGTAAATTTATTTACTCGAGTAAATAAACACGCTTCGGCGTGTTTATTTTTGACTAAAAATTCGTTATATTAACACATCTTTTAAAGATTTGTATAAATAGCATTGGAAGTTAGAAAAGCACTCCTTCTTCCACAACAGTTTTGTCGGTTGTCAAGTGTTGCCGCGGTGTGTATCCGTTGTAGACTCTATTGCAAGAGTACAGCACAATTTGAAATCGAATAAAAGTTTTCAAAACTTTTAACTGAGCAGAGTCTGAGAAGATCTGTGAATACGGATGCTAATAAAAATTTAGATTCGGAGAATGAAATGTCAACCATCACAATTATAAGTGACGGTAAATCTTTAGTTCAACGTACTGTTGGAAACCTTAAAAGGCTCCATAACAAATATTGTCCAGATGGACAGACTTGCAATGATATTGCAACGTTTGGAAGTTTGATTGGCATGATTGTTTTTATGTACATTGCTATGGCGCCAATATTGACTTGGTGAAGATTTACTTAAACTAGTTATGCAAGAAGGCTCACTAAGTGGGCCTTTTTCTTGACTGTTACTATAAATATGTTTATGTTAGATACATTAAACAAAGTAAGTAATACCGTAAACGATTTTAATACGCCTGATCAGTTTAATGTATGGCTTATGCAGACAGGTGTTAGTGCTAAACATAATGATACAGCAGAGCTATGCGTAACAGATAATTACGTTAGAGGGTGTACATCTAATGTTTGGATAAATGGTAAGTTGTCTAGTGGCCATTGGTTATTTAATTTTTATAGTGATACTACTATGACTAAAGGCGTTGGCTCTATACTAACAACTGCATTAAATGGATTAACATCCGAACAGGTTAACAATGTTACGTTTAGTGATTTTAACTTCCTAGCAACTAATTTAACACTAGGAAAGAAGAAAGGCTTACAAGCAATGATTAATCATATAAAAAGGATTGTTAACACTTGACAATTCCTATGTTAGGCTGTATAATTATGAAAACAAAACAAACGGAGATGTAAATGAACTTTGTACCATATGTAATAGAAAAAACTGCCCAAGGCGAAAGAAGTTACGATATTTATAGTAGGCTGTTAAAAGAGAGAATTGTCTTTTTAAATGGTCAAGTAGACGATGCCGTATCTAACAGTATTTGTGCTCAATTCTTATTTTTAGAAGCGGAGGACCAAGATGCAGATATCAGTTTCTATATTAACTCACCTGGAGGTGTTGTTACTGCCGGCATGGCAATATATGACACAATGCAATACATTAGACCAGAAGTAAGTACAATTGTAATGGGGCAAGCGGCCAGCATGGGAAGTTTACTAGCCCAAGCAGGAGCACCAGGCAAAAGATATTTACTACCTAAGTCCAGAACAATGATTCACCAACCAAGCGGTGGCGCTCAAGGTATGGCATCGGATATAGCGATCCAATACGCAGAAATTG
>Ga0209091_10001008_pt1 | contig 25718 bp, 26 predicted proteins | sample ArcticOcean_MG_C_6_FD_187438 | JGI IMG/M metagenome (GOLD analysis project Ga0209091, IMG submission 187438) | Marine microbial communities from western Arctic Ocean - ArcticOcean_MG_CB8_128 (SPAdes) (version 2) | ecosystem: Environmental > Aquatic > Marine > Oceanic | place: Arctic Ocean...
TTGTCGACGAATTGCTGGCAGCGCAAGGTTTGCCACAGGATGTGGGGGGCTATTATCAACCGGTTGCTGAACTAGCGGATAAAGCCATGCGACCCAGTGGCACCTTAAATGCCATCCTTAATGCCATTGGTGCTTAAGCAAAAGGCAGGGCCAGTCGGCAATTGATCAAAAGCAGATCATGACTGGCCCATCTTGATACTGAGCAGAGGTGCCGCGATCAATTGTTGATCGATTAAACGGATCTGGATCAAGCCAATAGCGATCAAAATAGATATCAATTGGGCCCTAGTCGATCGCTTTACGGCCCGTCTTTAAAGGCTTAAACGATGGTTACCTTGTTGTTGCTTAGTGCGTTTTCTGGCTTGTGCTACGGGCTGTTTCGGCTCCGCCAAAAAGGTCTATCGTTGGCGTGGCGCGTGCTCGTCGGGTTGCTCGGTGGTGCGCTCTTCGGTTTGATCTTGAACCTTTATTCGGATCCCTTGGGCGAATCGCTAGCGCAGTTTTTGAGCTGGACCCGTCTGGTTGGCGGCGGCTACATCAGTCTTCTGAAAATGATCATCATGCCGCTGGTTTTGGTGTCGATGGTGGCCGCTGTTATCAAACTTGACGCGATTTCAGCCTTAGGCCGAATCGGTGGTTTGGTCTTATTGACGTTACTGGGCACGACGGCCATTGCTGCCATGATTGGTGCTTATACCGCGGCAACCTTCGGGCTCACCGCAGAAGGGCTTATTGAAGGCGAGCGCGAGCTTGCTCGGGCAGAAGTTTTGTTAAGTCGCCAGGTTGAGATGGGGGATTGGGCGCTGCCTGAAATATTACTGAGTTTCCTTCCGAATAATATTTTCTTAGATTTAACCGGTGTAAGACCGACGTCGATTATTGCGGTTGCCCTGTTCGGCATTCTGCTCGGTGTTGCGGGTCTTCAAGTGCGCGCTCAAAATGCGGCCCTTGGCGCTCGATTAAGCCGTGGCATTGACGTCATTCAGGAACTGGTTATGGCGCTCGTGCGCTTGGTCATCCAATTGACGCCCTACGGAGTTTTAGCCCTCATGATCAAAGTGTCGGCCGCAGCCAACGGTGACGATATCTTGAATCTGATCAACTTTATCCTGGCATCCTATACCGCTATTTTATTAATGTTCTTAGTTCATGGTCTGATTCTTCTTGCCGTTGGTTTTAGCCCGAAATTGTTTTTTATCAAAACCTGGCCAGCGCTGACCTTCGCCTTCTCGTCCCGGTCGTCTGCAGCCACCATCCCGCTCAATGTTGAGGTCCAAACCAAAGCGTTGGGTAACGATCCTTCCATTGCAAATTTATCCGCTACCTTTGGCGCCAGTATTGGGCAAAACGGCTGCGCCGGTATTTATCCTGCCATGTTGGCGGTGATGATTGCGCCGACGGTTGGTATCGACCCCTTGAGCCTCTCGTTTCTAATGCCATTGATTTTGATCACAACCGTGAGTTCTTTTGGGATTGCCGGCGTGGGTGGTGGGGCAACGTTCGCGGCGCTGGTGGTCTTGCCGGCGATGGGGCTGCCCATCACGTTGGTGGCATTATTGATCTCCATTGAACCTTTGATCGATATGGCCCGAACGGCCTTGAATGTCAGTGGCTCGATGGTTGCCGGCACCGTGACGCAGCGATTGCTCGGGCGAGCGACAGCTTCGCAGGACGAATCAGTACAGCAATGATAATAAGGATGAGTTGAAAAAATGCCCAGACGGCAGCTGCCAGTTGGACGTGGCTCACAGCAAGGTTCGGCTTGTTTGCGGTCACGACTCGAAATTAGGGCTGAATTTCAGGGTCTTTTTAGATCCTTTATCTTGAAGTTTAAGCCATGGGGTACGTTGTGACCCCTGCACGCCCTGGCAAGGGTTGTTCAAGATTTTAGCCGCAACGAGTTGGTATCCTTGTTTTAAGATGGATTGCCAAGGCCGTTGCGAGTAAGAAAGCAAAGACACCGACGGCTGAGCGCAGTAGCATTTGACATAGGACAAGGTCAGTATCAATCTGTGGTTATAAGCTTTGCAGCGCGATTGTGAATGATCCCGTAGAACCAAAAAGTCGTCGTCGTATTGGACGCGTTATGGCGCTTCATTGCGTTCAACCTGAGGAAAGGCCGAATCGATGTCGAAGGAATGGAAGTCGCTGAAGATCTTGATCGTTGATGACGATTCGTTCCAGCGCACAATTGTCACGAAGGTGCTTAACCTGTTGGGAATTACTGACGTTGCGTCAGCGGCGGATGGGCGTGGCGCGGAAGCTAGGCTTGCTGAACCTTGGGACCTCCTGATTCTCGATCTGAACATGCCGGGTATGGATGGCATTGAGTTTCTCAATGTTCTTGCCGATCATGCCCTGAATCCAGCATTGATCTTTTTTAGCGGTGAGGACCACCGATTGCTAGAAGTTGCCGAAGATCTGGCCAAAGACCTTGGTATTCGCGTTCTCGGGTCAATATCCAAGCCAATCGATCGATCAAAAATCGAAACCTTACTGCAGCGCGTTGAGCTCAAGACGGCACCTGCAACCCAAGCCTCAGCCCAATCTGAATTGTCTGAAGCAGAAATTCGAACGGGCATTACCGCGGGCGCCATTCGATTGGTTTATCAGCCTAAAGTGGATGCGGTGTCGCTGGATATGATTGGGGTTGAGGCGCTGCTCCGGTGGGAGACCCCAGAGGGGCAACTGCTTGGGCCGGGGGCTGTGGTACCTGTTGCTGAACGGAGCGGACTGATGTTTGAGCTGACTCAGGCCATCTTTAGGATCGCGATGAATCAACTCAGTCAGTGGTGTGGTCTGGGCTATCGCTGGAAAGTGTCTTGTAACTTTTCTGTGAGTGATTTGACAGAACCGAGCGTCGTGAGCGTTTTAGATGACGCGCTGACGGCCACGTCGGTGCCGGCGGAGCTGGTTATTTTAGAAGTGACTGAAAGTAAGTTGCCGGAAGATGTCGCCAGCGTGATGTCGTCGTTAACGCGGATGCGCTTAAAAGGTTGCGGCATCTCAATTGATGATTTTGGTACCGGCTTTTCTTCGATGGAGCAGCTCAGGCGGTTTCCGTTTACCGAGCTTAAAATAGATCGGGCCTTCGTGAATGGCGCGCATGCCAAACCTTCAGCAAAAGCCATCTTTGAGTCGAGCGTTGACTTGGCGCGGCGCCTCGGGATGAGTTCTGTTGCCGAAGGGGTGGAGGATGAAGCGGATTTAGCGCTGTGTCGAGCCTTGGGTGTTGATCTGATTCAAGGTTATTACATTGCCAGACCCATGTTCCCAGAGGCTGTTGTTGAATGGGCGCGGGTCAGGGGGCATTAAGGCGGCTAGGGGTCGATGACACCGAGCTCTAGTAGCCGCTCGTGCAGATAGTCGCCAGCAGAATAGCGGCTAGACAACCGGACATCGGGGCGAGGGTGCAAGAATAAAGGCATCGACATTCGGCTCGGGGCGTCAAGGTCAGGATTTTCTGAGGCCACGCGGTGGGTCGTTGACGGAAAGTAGCCATTTGAGGCCTCGGTCAGCATGTCGCCGGTGTTCACCAGCACTTGGTCATCACGGTCTTCGATCTGCAGCCACTCGCCATTTCTTGCAAGGATCTCGAGGCCTGGTCCGTTTGATGCGGGCAGAATCGTCAATAAATTGATGTCTTCGTGGGCGCTGGCCCGCGGTAAATCCATACCGGCACGAACGGCTGGATAATGCAGTATCCGCAACAAGCTAGACCGACTGGCGTCGATCATGCTCGATAATGGCTCGAGATAGCCGGCCGACACCGTCAAAGGGGAATGGCGTTCAACCCAGATCAGCAAGGTCTTAGCGAAGTCTTCGGCTGCCTGGTAGTAGGTGAGCAGGTCATCTCTTAAATCGCTTGGGCATTGGCCCGAGGGGTAAAAATGAAAATACTCTTTGAAGTCTTGCACTTCACTGCCTTTTGCTGATTCAGCATCGGCTAAACCAAAGTAGCCGTCTTGGGTCTCTTTGTTAAATTGAAACGGAAATTTTGCATCACTGTTAAAAAAGGCCTGCCAGTCTTGATAGATTTTATGAACCCGGGTCATCTCAAGGGGATGATCGGTCAGTGCGGCAAACCCGTATTCATGAAGCGAACGAACAAAGGCTTGATCGCTATCGGCTGCCAGTAAAGAAATGGTGGGTAAGGTTCGTTTTGTCATGATGCGTTGAGACTTATTGAAACGACAGGAAGAAACCCGCGAGCGCGGCACTCATCAAGTTTGCCAAGGTGGCCGTGAGCAAGGCTCGAAGACCCAGGCGAGAAATGTCATCCCGCCGGCTTGGCGCAAGTGCGCCGAGGCCGCCGAGCAAAATGGCAATGGATGAAAAGTTAGCAAATCCACAGAGCGCAAAAACCACAATGGCCTGGGTGATGGGTGACAAAGCGCTCGCAACATCTAAGTAAGCAATGTAGGCCACAAATTCATTCAGAACCAATTTCTGTCCAATCAAGCCGCCCGCTATATTGGCCTCAGCCCAAGGGACGCCCAGTAAGAATGCGATCGGTTGAAAGAGATACCCCAAGATTAATTCGATGGTTACCGATTCATATCCGATTAAAGCCGCGGCCCAACCCAGCATTCCGTTGAGCGCGGCAATGAGGGCTATGAAGGCGAGCAGCATGGCGCCGACCGCCATCGCCATTTGAAGGCCCGTCATGGCGCCGCTGGCCGCTGCATCGAAGATATTAACGTAATGATGCATCTCGTCGTCGAGTTCATCACTGGGATCCGTTGGTGTGTCGGTTTCGGGCACCATAATCTTCGCCATCATCAGACCGCCCGGGGCGGCCATAAAACTCGCTGCCAAGAGATACTTCATTTCGATACCGAGGGCTGCGTAGCCTGCCATGACGGAGCCTGCGATCGAGGCAAGTCCGCCCACCATCACGGCAAATAATTCTGATTTCGTCATGGACGCGATATACGGGCGCACCACCAACGGCGCTTCGGTCTGGCCAATGAAGATGTTTGCGGCGGATGCCATTGATTCGGTGTGACTGGTTTTAAGCAATTTTCGCAGCGCGCCGCCGATCAGTTTGATCATCCATTGCATGACATTGAGGTAGTACAAAACAGCAATCAGTGACGAGAAGAAAATGATCACGGGCAAAACATTGATCGCAAAAACGAAGCCTGCGTCTTCGGCGGCTAAGCTGCCAAACAGGAAATCAATGCCCGCTTTCGAATACCCAAGAAGAACCACGACCTTGTCAGCAAGCGCTGTCAGTAAATCTTTGCCGAGGGGCACATAAAGAATCAGTCCGCCGAGCCCGGCCTGCAGTGCAAAGGCGCCTAAAACCGTTCTGGGTGAAATAGCCTGCCGGTTCGTCGACATCAAATAGGCGATCAAAGGGAACAGAGCGATACCCAGCAGGCTGATCATAAGGGAAGTCTCGCAGTGGCAAAGGCTGAATCATATCAATCAAAGTCGGCGGTTGCTAAGTCTTTTGACCTATTGGGGTTTTCAATGCACTCTGTTGGTTTGAGCATCCGAGGAGCGCACTATGTTAACCAAAGGCGATGACTACCCGTTGCACCAAACCCCAGAGCCGATTGCTTATGTCGGCGGTAATCGTAACTTTTACGATCGTTATTTTTTTAATGGATATAACGCCGACGGCTCGATTTTCTTTGCCTTTGCGCTCGGCGTTTATCCTTATGTCGATGTGATGGATGGGGCTTTTTCGATTGTCATCGGCGGTGAACAGCACAATGTGATTGCGTCAAAGACCATGAGCCTTGAGCGATTAAGCACCGAGATTGGACCTTTGAAACTCGAGGTTGAAAAGCCCTTAGAGCAGTTGCGAATTCGTTGCAATGATGCTGAATCAGGGCTCCTGTGCGATCTGGTGTTTACGGCTTTTATTCCGCCTCATGAAGAACCGAGGTTTGTTCGTCGTACTGGGTCTCAGCTCGGTATGGATTTGACTCGAATGATGCAAAACGGTACTTGGTCAGGGTCTTTAAAGGTCGCGGGCGTGGCGGTGGCGATTTCCCCCACGGCGTTTCAGGGCACTCGGGATCGCTCTTGGGGCATCCGGAATATTGGTGCGCCTGACGTGCAACCCAACCCGGCCGCGTCAGGGTTTCAATTCTATTGGATTTGGGCGCCTTTAAATTTTAAAGACTTTAGTATTCATTATTTCGTCAACCAGGACGGCGCAGGGGAAGCCTGGAATGAAAATGCGGTTTTGATTCCGAAAACCCCGGGTGGTCCTGAAATTAAAATGAAGCACTTTGGTTATGAACAAGATTATGAGCCAGGGACTCGGTTCGCAAAAAGTGCGCGGATCCATATGACCGCCCCTGATGGCGAGACCTATCACATTGAGCTGCGACCAAAATGGAACTTTTATATGACGGGCCTAGGTTATGGTCATCCGACGCATCGCCATGGCGGGTACCACGGTGACCTATCGGTCATTCGTGAGCGCTATGCCTTGAGTGAGGTCAGTCCTGATAATATCCATGTGCAAGCAATGTGCGAGGCAGTCCTGACGACCTCAAAGGGCGAGGAACACGGTCAGGGTGTGTTGGAGCAGTTGGTGATCGGACCACACGCCCCTTCTGGCTTTACCGAACTCCTGGATTTTGCTTAAGGCCCTGTGAGGCCCTGTCACTGCGGTCTGCGCGCCGACACAATGGCGCGCAAGGGCGCCGGGTAACCCTCGATCGTGAGGTTTGGATCCTCGGGGTCGAGAAAATCCGCCAGGGATTGAAATTGCATCCAGTGGGTTTGGCGTTGCTCAAGCACGCTGGTTTGGGTGACATCCAGAACGCGCAGCGTGTCAAAGCCTGCCTGCTCGAGTTGCGATCGTAATCGATCCAGACTGGGCACTTCCCAAACATTGCGCATTTGAGCGTAGCGTGGGTCAGGCCGGAGTACTGCCTCGTTGGCATCGCGAATAATCAGGGTTTCAAGCACCAATTCACCCCCAGGCGCGAGTGCATGCTTGCAGCGGTTCAGATGGGCAATGGGGTCTCGGCGGTGATAGAGCACGCCCATTGAAAAAACAGTGTCGAAAAAGCTATTGGCGGGGAGGTCTTCATCGATTAGGGGCAGCATGGCGGCATTGTTAGGCCCTTGAAGTAATTGAAGCGCTTGAAACTGATAACAAAACAAGCGGGTGGGATCAATGCCAAGGGCCAGTCGCGCGCCATCACCCAACATCCGATAAAGGTAGTAACCGTTGCCGCAACCGATATCCAAAACGGCTTTTCCCGCAAGCGGTTGAATCTTGTTTTGCAATCGAGCCCATTTCCAATCCGATCGCCATTCGGTATCTAGGTCGAGCCCGAACAGGTTAAACGGGCCCTTGCGCCAAGGCGTAAGGGCAAGGAGTTGCCGCTCGAGCGCCAACAGGTCAATCGCACTTTGACGGCTAAATCGAATGCTGGGACGGTTGAATTCAGCCCGGACCTGGCCCGTCATGGGTAAGGCTTTGAGGATATCGTCCCAATCATCGCTGCGGCCATGGGGGCGAAGGAGCAGCCGTTCTTGCATCCGCGTTCTGAGTAAATCGTGGTCGTTGCAAAGTGCCTCGTGCTGGGTGAGTTCGAAAAAACGATCAAACATCTTCAGGGTCATCTTGGGCTCACGGGTTATCCGGTCCCGGACGATTGGATGGCATCAACGTGGGCGATCTTGGTTTTTGGCCCATAAACGCGATGAAGTTCAGCGCCCGGGTGAGGGTTTGAGGGATCTCAAAGCCGCATTGCCGCAAGCGCTGATGGTGATCCAATTCTGTCTCGGGTATTAAAACGGCCTCGAGCGCCGATCGTTTTTGGGCGATTTCGAGTTCGCTATAGCCTTGTTGCCGTTTGAAATCGAGATGCAGGTCGTTGACGGCAACTTGCTGATCTAGATTGGGGTCAACGATTTTTTCAGCAATGAATACGATGCCCCCGGGCAATAAGGCTTGATAAATTCGGGCCATCAATTGATCGCGTATGGCCAGCGGCAGAAACTGAAGCGTGTAGTTGAGCACGATGATCGAGGCCCCGGTTAGGTCGGTATCGCGTATATCTTGGCAGCTGAGCGCAACGCGTTGGGTTTGGATGAGGTCCTGTAAGGTGCCTTGGCATCGGTCAATCATCGGTTGTGAGTTGTCGACCCCAATGACCTTGCAATTGCTCGGGGAAAAATCGGCCAGTACTTTTGTCGAGGTGCCTGATGAGCAGCCCAAGTCAAATAATAAGCTGCCGGCTTGGGCGTAGCGTTTGGTTATCAGCGCCATCACCTCATGGCAGAGTTCATAGCCCGGTACCGAACGAGAAATCATATCGTCGAAAACTTGGGCGACCTGATGATTGAACTCAAATGGCATGACGGTTGCTTTGGTCTCTGCGTAAACGCGATCAATGTCTTGATGCTCTGATTCTGGGTTGTCTGGCAAGGGGGGCGTCATCGATTCGGGCTCTTGAACGTGAGGATATTATAGCTTGCGCTAGTTTAAGGGAGATTAGGGTCTGGTTAAATCGATAAAACGCACTTTGATCCGACAGAAATGAGGTAACCAAAAGTAGGGTCAAGTCTTGAAATAATCATCAGCAAGGCTATGATCAGATGGCAAGTGAGGTTTCCCAATGGGTTCCGTCACCCAGTGATTCGCCCATTGGGTCTCATATCAGCGTGAGTCAATCGACCTTTTTAAAGGAGTCCCCGGATGAGCGATTGGATCTTGAGGATCAATACTGCTGGGATGCCGCTGTCCTGGCTAAGTTGGCAAGAGGCGGTATCGTTGCATGCGCGTGACCTGGTGAGTTGGACGTTTGGTGAGACCTTAAAGGTTGTTCGAGGTGGCTACTCGAAAACAGGGCAGCGTACTGTTCTGGCCCTAACCAGCGTGCTGGCTTGCAGGGGCCGAGTGGTGTCAATGGACAGTAAAGCGGCCCTGTCTAATGCCACGCTGTTTAGACGGGACCATTATCGTTGCCTGTATTGTGGACTTGGCTTCCTGGCCAGCGAGCTGAGTCGGGATCATGTCCATCCGGTTTCTCGAGGTGGGCAGGACGAATGGATGAACGTGGTGACGGCTTGCAAGCGCTGTAATACTCGAAAGGGCAATCGTTTGCTGGCAGAGTCGTCGTTATCTTTGCTGGCATTGCCATATCGACCCAATCACGCCGAGTATCTGGCCCTGACCCATAGCGGTCGCATACTGGGTGATCAAATGACGTTCTTGCAAAATCAATTTTCCGCCAATAGTCGGCATTTACTCCGTGCTGATTCTGTTATTTGATGATAAGGCAGAATCTGAAACCAAAGATGAGGGTTGTCCCTAAAGTCGTTTGCCCGCGCATTCTCAGGATTTGACGTGGTCATAGGGTTAACGTTTTAACCACATAATAAGGACATTGTTCATGGTTGTAACTTACGAAATGGATCAGCAAACGGCGATCATCCGAATTAACCGTCCGGAGCAACTCAACGCGCTTGATGAAACGGTTGTTCAGGGTCTCAGAGCCGCCTGGATCCGGTTTCGGGACGATGATCAGGCTCGATGCGCTATTTTATGCGCGGCGGGTGAACGTGCTTTTTCAGTTGGGGCAGATATCAAGCATCCGCCAAAGGAAATGTGGCAGGCAGTGCCCTCGGTTGGCGTTCAATTAGACAAGCCGATCATTGCAGCGGTGCAGGGCTTCTGTGTGGGGGGCGCTTATATCTTAGTTCAGATGTGCGATTTGGTGGTTGCCGCGAGCGATACTCGGTTTCGATATCCCGAAGCACAAGTTGGGTTCACTGGGGGGTTAATCGCTAGCTGCGCCACCCGGGTGCCCCATAAAGTTGCGATGGAATTCATGTTGCTGGGTCAGGACCTCGATGCACAGCGGGCCTTTGATGTCGGGATGGTGAATCGGGTGGTGCCCGTTGGCGAGCAATTAAACGCAGCGCTGGCGTACGCAAGAATTTTAGAGCGCAGCGCCCCGCTTGTGGTACAGACCATCAAAAATTTTGTGAATCAAACGCTCCCCAAAGGGCCCGCTGAATTGGCAGCGCTCGCCAGAGATTCATTGCTTCGGGTGCGCGACTCTGAGGACGGTGCTGAGGGGCGGGCTGCCTTTAAGGTCAAACGATCCCCAGAATTTAAAGGTCAATAACGGTGTGGGTGCGGTTGCCTGAGCTGAATCTGCTATTGGAAACAGCCGTGAGCGAGAAAAGCCCTGAGCGAGAACAGCCCTGAGCGAGAACAGGCCTGAGCGAAAACAGCCCTGAGCGAAAACAGCCCTGAGCGAAAACAGGCCTGAGCGAAAACAGCCCTGAGCGAAAACAGCCCTGAGCGATAAGCCATTGGGCATCAAATGACTGCCAGGGGTGTCTGCCAGTGCCAGGTCCTCGATCAGTATTCTTGGCCCAGGACTCGCAACCGTCCGGGTCAGTCACTGGCATAAACGGCGCCGGCAGCGAGCAGGTCGTCCACCTCGTCGATGGTCATGCCGGCAGCGCGTAAAATCTCGCGAGTGTGTTCACCATGCTTCGGCGCGGGTAAACGCTGCTCCGAGGGTGTCTCTGAGAATCTTGCCGCAGGCCGGGCTTGGCGAATCTCACCGGCGACAGGGTGTTGGCTTAAAAATAGCAGATCGTTTGCGAGAATCTGAGGGTGCTCAACCATTTGGTTTCGAGTCAGTACCGGCGCACAGGGCACGCCGGCTGTTTCCAGCAGGTCTAACCATTCCTCGGCGCTTCGGCTCAGCAGCGCCTCTTGGGTCATTTCTAATCGCTCGTTGGCATTTAAGTCCCGTAAAGTGGGTGTTTTAAAGCGCGCGTCTTCTTTCCATTCGGGATGCCCCACCGCATCGCACAATGCCAGCCATTGCTTGTTGGCCATGGCGGAAACCGAGATATAACCGGTCTTCGTTTCGTAAATGAGGTCGATGAAGGTGGCGGCGCGTTGTTGGCTGATGTTTTGGCCTACAAAAGTCTGGCCACCCATATCAGAGGACCAGAGGAAGTTCACAACGGCATCCAGCATCGAGACGCGAACGTGTTGGCCTTTGCCTGTTTTGAGCTTATGAAAGAGCGCGCTCGTTACCGCTTGAGCGGTGACAACCCCGGTGAGTTTGTCGGGCAAGATGGTGCGAATGAGTCTTGGTCTGAGTTCATCTGATCCTGCTTGAATGGTGGCCAGTCCACTGACGGCTTGAATGATGGGATCGTAAACCGGCTTGTGCGCCAGAGGACCAGTCTCTCCAAAGCCCGAAATCGACACATAAATGACTTCTGGGTTGAGCGGTCGGATGTCATCCTCGCCAACGCCGAGCCGTTCAACAACGCCGGGCCTGAAATTCTGAATAACAACATCCGCATCTCGGCAGACCGCAAGCAAAGCCGCTTTGCCTCTGGGGTCTTTGAGGTCGAGCGCGAGGGCTTTTTTATTACGGTTGTTGTTCAAAAATACCGATGTAAATTGATGGGTGCTAACGCCTGCCCCTCGAGCATGATCGGGGGCCGAAATCGATTCCACTTTAATGATATCGGCACCTTGATCTGCCAGCAGCATGGTGGCAGAAGGGCCCGAGATAACCGTCGTTAAATCCACGATTTTGATACCACTGAGTGGTCCTGACATGTTCGACTCCTATTTCTGCGTAGCCCATAATGTAGCAGTTTTGAAATCAACGCAAAGAATGTAATGGTTGTTCGCGGGTTGGCGTTTACCGGTACAACCTCCTGAATTGAATCACCGTGATGGGTCAATTTCTATGAGTCAGGCTGGGCTGCTGACTCGACAGATTTAGACGGGATCAAACCAGACGGACCCGTATCGAAAGAGATCTATTATGAAGAGCGAGTTAAACGTCTTATTGCGGTTGTCTGCACCCATGATTGCGACCCAGTTTTTTATTATGGGCATGGGCTTCGTCGATACTGCGATGTCGGGGCAATATAGCTCGTTAGACCTGGCAGGTGTTGCAATTGGCGGGGTGATTCTCTGGCCACTTTTTATGTTGTTTGCTGGGGTGTTAACGGCGCTGACACCGATGGTCTCACAGCATGTGGGCGGAGGGCGTCGTCTAGCGGTCGGGGCGCTGATTCAACAAGGCATTTGGGTCGCGATTTTTTTTGGCGTCATATTGTTTTTACTGGTCCGCATTTCAGAGCCGTTATTAATTCTATTTGATGTGGCGCCAGAGGCTGTGTCGATCGCGATGGCGTACCTAAAAGCCGCCTCTTGGGGATGTCCTGCGGTCATGCTTTACGTCACGCTTCGCTACGCGTGCGAAGGGCTGGGTCAGACCCTGCTGCCGATGCTGATCGCCGGGACAACGCTGCCAATCAATGCGGGACTGAATTATGTGCTGATTTATGGCTTATATGGCGCCCCGGAACTGGGTGGCGAAGGCTGCGGATGGGCTACCGCTATAACGATGTGGTTTGAGCTTGCTGTGATGTTACTGGTGATTCGGCGACCGTGGCTCCGAAATACCGGACTCTTCGATCGTATTTTAAAACCGAAATTAGCGACGATCAAAAGCATCTTGCAGGTTGGGGTGCCAATTGGGTTTACCATGTTTCTTGAAATGACGGTTTTTTCGCTGGTGAGCTTGTTGGTGGGTTCTATCGGTATCGCCGCGATTGGCGCCAATACCATTGGCGGTAATCTAAATTGGTTTGTGTTCGTGATTCCGATGGCGCTTGGGTCGGCCGCCAGTATTCGAGTTGGGTATCATGTTGGCGCCAAGGACTATGATCGAGCAGCAAAAGTTGCTCGGTTGAGTGTTTTGATTTCCGCCACCTATGCCTTTTTAGCCAGCCTGATCCTAGTCTTGGGACGCGATGTCTTGCCCAGAATTTATACCTCGGATCCGGCCGTTTTGGCGTTAACCGCCGAGGTGCTATTGATTGTGGCGGCCTATCAGTTTTTTGATTGCACCCAGGCGACCATGATTGGGGCGCTGCGCGGTTACAAAGACACGAGGTACCCCATGATCATTTCTATCATTGGCTACTGGGTTATTGCGCTGCCAGTCGGCACGATTTTAGGTTGGGGGCTCATGGGTTGGAACCTCGGTGTGCTGGGCTTTTGGATTGGGCTAGGATGTGGGGTGGCGTTTGTTGCGCTGTTCGCGATTGTTCGGCTTTATCGCACCAGTCGGAACCTCGACAGAATAGCGCAATTTTCCAGGATATGATGATGTGGTTGAGTTTACTGATGGAGTGAATGATGAACCGATTTCCTAAAACTGCCGTCATTTCCGAGTTGGTTGCCTGCCTTTCTGATCACGGCGCGGTGATTGTAGAAGGGATGCTCGACCAACCGTCACGCAATTCGTTAAGAGCTGCAATTCGGGTTGAGGCAGGAAAACGCGCGGCTGGAGCTGAAGGTGGGCCGCGCTATTGGCAAGCGTTTCATGGCGCGAACACCAAACGATTTACGGGTATTGGTCTGATTTCCGACGTTTTTTTTGACTTATTGGAAGATGAGGTCTTAGGCGCACTTGCCGATGAACGGCTCAAAGGCAGTGGTAATCAGTATTGGATGAACACCTGCCAGGCGATGATCATTGGTCCAGGCGAGCCGGCGCAAACACTGCACCGCGATGGTGATAACTGGTCGAATGTGATGCAGCGCGGCTGGCCTGATTGTCCGGAACTCACCCTTAGTATGATCCTTGCGCTGGATGATGTGGATGCCTCGGTGGGTGCGACGCGAGTGATTCCGGGTAGCCATCTCTGGCCGGACTACGAGCGGGTGGGCCAGCCGAGCGAGACCGAGCCGGCCGAACTTGCTGCCGGTGATGCCCTGATTTATAGCGGGAAGGTGATTCATGGTGGTGGTGAAAATCTCACCGAAGATCGCTGGCGTTGGGCGCTGCATTTGAGCTTTGTGGTTGGTTGGCTGACGCCAGAAGAGGCGGGCAGTCAAATTTATTCCAATGATCAGGTTCAGTCACGATCTGAGCGGGTTAAGCGACTGCTCGGGTTTAGTGCGTTTAATCCATACCCAGGGCGAGGCGGGCGTCTGTGGCTCAAGAATTTTGAGCCTTGGTGAGCCGGGATCAGGTTACTCCCTCAGGGTCTGTTGTGGGTGATAAGGACCGGATCAAGGTTGGGTTACCGCTCAGCATAAATAAGCGATAACACAATAAAATCGATGCGCAGCCGACGCCGGTCGCCAGGCCAATCCAAAATCCGTAGACCTCAAGCGGTGGCCCGAGCCAGCCGAATCCAAGGATGCAACCCAGCGGTAAGCCAATAACCCAGTAACTCACCAGCGCGATTTTCATGGGCACTTGGGTATCCTTATAACCCCTTAATGTACCAATAGCGGTGGATTGGGTCGCATCAAAGATTAAAAAGAACACCACAAACATGAGCAGTTGTCGGGCAAGTTGCACCACACTTTGTTCCTCGGTGTAGAGCTGGATCATCGGATCCCGGAACAGATAAATCAGTAGCGCGCCGAAAATCGCGAGTAACAAGCTGCTAAAGATCGCGATCGCGGCCGTTGAGCGCGCTTCCACAGCCTGACCTTCACCAATGCGGTAACCAATGCGGATAGTGGCCGCCATGCCCAACGCCATGGGCGGCATGAAAAGAACCGCATTTATATTCATGGAAATGTTGTGCGCGGCGACCACCTCTGGGCCATAGCGCCCGAGCAGCAACGTCGTGAAGGCAAACAAACCCATTTCCGCAAAAATCGTGGCGCCAATGGGTAAGCCGACCCGCAGCAGGCTTTTAATTCGCAGCCAATCCGGCCAAGTGATTCGGCGTAGCCATTGGGTTTTGTTGAACCGACGTCTTGTTACGACAAAGATGACCAAGAGCAGTTGCAGCCACATGATGATCGCTTGGGCGACGCCGCAGCCAACGCCCCCCATTTCGGGCAATCCAAATGCGCCGTATATCAAGGCATAGTTGAGAGGGATCTTTAAAATCAGCGCGGAAACTGCGATGAGCAGTGCTGGCCGGGTATAGCCCATACCATCGGCAAGAAAGCGCAACGCAAAAAAGCACATCAGTGCGGGAATACCCAGCGAGCACATTTTCAGATACTCAATGGAAATCTGGGCAGAAGATTCCTCGACATCGAGTAGCTCGTAGATTGGACCGATCACGTTAAGAATTAAGGCGGCCGCCAAGCCGCCGAAGACCGCCATCCATAAACCCTGTCGGATCACCTCGCCAATTTCCAGGTATCGCTTGGCGCCATTAAGTTGGGACACCGTTGGTGTCACGGCTTGGATGCAACCCATGAACAATAACATAACGGGCCAAAGCACACTGCTGCCGAGCGCAACGCCGGCTAGATCGATCGCGCTGTATTGGCCCGCCATGATGGTATCGGCGACGCCCATGCCCATTTGGGCAAGTTGTGCGCCCATGAGTGGCAACGCCAATCGAAATAGCTTTCTAGATTCGTGTATAACCGCTTGGTACGCGCTCACAGCAAAGGACTTCTGGTGGTGTCTTTGATGCGTGTGTGCGGTCTAAGGTAAGTCATTTTCGATGAGCCCAATAAAGCGCAGCAGTCCCGCCTTCGATGGGCAATTGGATTGCGGCATCAAGGGTTGTGCGGGTCTTGTTGCTGACGCACTGGTTATTCGTACTGGTGAGCGCGCCGAACGTAGGGGTCATCATCTTTTTTGAGGCGATAGGCCAAATTTGATGAGGTAGGCCGAAACGATTAAGGGTCTGTTCACTGCTGCAACCTATAAAGCTCATTGACGCACCTAAATGCCTTAGGAGCCGCTGATGTTTAAGACCTCGATCATGCTACATCAAGCTTGGGTTTGCGACCCTTTGCCTGGTGCAAGCTGTGCTGTTGGCGGGCCTTTGATGTCATTCGATCCGGGAGCACCTCGGGTTCTGGTTATGGTCCGGATCAGAATTAAAACCATGCCTCGATGATCTTTAGCAGTCGATCTAACGACGATATAGAACCCGTCTCTTCGGATTCTTTTGGAACCCTGGCCCAGCACTCCAATTCAAGCTGCGCACCTAATGCCAGGCCATTGGCGCCAAAGGCTGAGCGAGCCGGTTTTGGTCCGTTAAAATAGCTCACGTAAACCTGATTGAATGCACCCCATTGACTGATGTCGTCCATCATAACGGTGCACTTGACGATATGCGTCAGGTTTAAGTTTCGAGTCGTCAGGACCGCTTGCATGTTCGAGAAAATTTGGCGGGTTTCAGCAACGAGACCGCCTTTGACAAGTTGGTCTGATGCATCGGTCCCGATCTGACCGGATAAAATCATCAGGTCGCCGATGACAACGGCATCAGAAAAAGGTTGCGTCTTGGATCGCACTGGGTCCAATTGAATGAACTCAGGACTTGCCTGGGCCGGGGATGTCATGAGGGTTAAAATAAGAAATAGTAACGGCATGATTGTTCTCTCGTCTGGTTGCGCTTTTAAAAGATTCTGGCTGGGTCGTTGCACCGATCGGCATCACGTTAGAAAGGTTGTAAGACCGTGTCTGAGAGTTTGACGGTTGGTCACCAATAAGGCGATCTAAAGTTCTCCCGCGTCTTTCCAAGGCGTCGGTCGCCCACTAGTCAGCATGGACAGCGGGTTTTCGGGCTTGTTTACGGGTTGGTTTGCTCGTTATGCTCGAGGGGATAGCAAAAGGGGCGTGATTGTGGATTTGATAACGAAAGTCGTCAGCGGTCTTTGGATCCTGCTGTTGTTGCTGTCGCCTGCTCAAGCGATGGACAACCTGGAGGCTAACAACCCTGATCAGAAGGGTATCGACAGCCCTGAGCGTGATAAAAGCCCTGAGCGGGTAAACAGCCCTGAGCGAGCAAACAGCCCTGAGCGAGCAAACAGCCCTGAGCGAGCAAACAGCCCTGAGCGGGTAAACAGCCCTGAGCGTGATAAAAGCCCTGAGCGTGATAAAAGCCCTGAGCGTGATAAAAGCCCTGAGCGTGATAAAAGCCCCGTTCGTCCGGAAAGCTTTCAACGGGTTAGTCATCTGGATGCATCGATTCGCCTTGATATGCGTTATGCCAGCGATCAGAATTTCATCGGTCGACCGGTTGCAGGCTATCTGGCGGCTGCTTGTTACTTGGCGGCGCCGGCGGCCCAAGCCCTCGTTGACGTTCACCAGTCTTTGCTTGCGCAGGGGTATGGCTTGGTGATGTTCGACTGCTACCGACCCGAGCGGGCAACAAAAGATTTTGTGCAGTGGGCCCTAACTAAGGAGGCTTCTCAGAAAGCCCAATATTTCCCGCGAACGGAAAAGTCAGAGCTGTTTGCCAAAGGCTATATCGCACAGCATTCCGGACATAGCCGGGGCGCCACCATCGATGTTGGCCTCTATCAATTGCCGGGCGATAAAGTGGCTGTCGCGTCGGGTGATACGGCAGCGGGCGTCTGTAGACGCCGGTTTGATCAAGATCGCAAAGCAGGTTTGCTCGACTTTGGTTCAGACTATGATTGTTTCGACATTCGGAGTCAGACAGCGCACCCGGGACTCAGCAATGCGGCACGACAGAATCGGCAGATGCTGGTTAACGCCATGTCGAGCCAAGGCTTTGTGAACTACGACAAAGAATGGTGGCATTTTACGTTTGAGCCTGAGCCCTTCCCGACGGTTTATTTTGATTTCCCGGTGACGCAGGAATGAGCAAGCAGATGGTCTGAGCAGACGAAGGGCGTGAGAGGTCTGGCGAGGCCTTACGTCATGGGTCGATAGGGCGCTTGGGCCGTAGATTGCGACCGTCCTCAAAGAAGATCTTTAAGTTCTAGGATGACCTCGGCTTTAAAAACGCAAAATATTGAGTGGGCGGCCGGCCGCTCCGGTGATTGATTACCCGTCATCTTCCCATCCTCCCATCTTTCTAGGTTTTGATTGCTGCAAAGGTTTGCGGCAAAGTCGCGCAGGAGCGCGTCCTTCGGTTAGACTACGCGCGAGCAAAAATGAAGGTAGAAGGTGCGATGGCGGATTACGATGAGATTTTGATCGCGTTGAGGAAGATCACTCGGGCCATTGATTTGCACTCTAAAAAGCTCTTGAAAGCGTCGGGGTTAACCACATCCCAATTGTTGGTGATGCAAGCCATTGTGAATTTGGATATGCCCTCACCCAGCGCCATCGCCCGAGAAGTGATGCTCTCTCAGGCAACGATTTCCTCATTACTGGACCGTTTAGAGCGCAATGAGTTGATTCGTCGGGTTAAAGGTAACCGAGATGGGCGGCAGACGCTCATTGAACTCACGTTGCTGGGATCCGATAAGCTTGCGAGCTCACCAGCGCCACTGCAATCCGACTTTATTGATAATTATCGCGCTTTGCCCGAATGGCAGCGCCATATGCTGGTTGCCTCAATGCAGAACGTTGCGAGCATGATGAATGCAGAAAGCTTGGATGCGGCGCCGATCTTAACGAGCGGGGAAATTAATATCGCCGCCGTGTAATGGGCTTTGTTTCACGATGGTAAAGGGTAAATAAGCCATCACCAATACGCCGTCATAGCTTCCCAGTAGAAACTCGTCTGTCGCCAGTGGCATCCAATCGCGAATCATAGAGACTGGCTGTCGAGGGTTGCGGCGTTGCTCGTTCGGGATCGATTCAACGCTGAGCTTCACCCGCCGCTGCAGGTTGAGTGAGAACCCGCCCCAATAATAGTACTGCAGCTGTCCTGATCGCATCATAACGCCAATGGTGCCGGTATCGCCCTGACCCAGGGTTACCAGTCTTTGGTTGATTCTGATCTTTATACTGTACATTTATACAGTATAAACCATTTCAGGAGTGCTGGCATGGATGCGACAGATTGCCTATACTGCGCGTCTTGTTTTTGCATTCGCAAGCAGGAGTCCGCTCGTAGCTCAGCTGGATAGAGCACCAGGCTTCGAACCTGGGTGTCGGGAGTTCGAATCTCTCCGGGCGGGCCATCTTTTCTAAGATAGCTCAAAAAAATCAATATCTTACGGTCTTATTTCCTGATTCGTCAGGTTGCTGTTGGTCTCGTTCTAAATTCTTTTTGTTCTAGGCTTGATCCCGCCATCAGGCAATCGCAGCCCTTTTGCTTGGTGATGGTCTGACCTTCATAGGCATTTTAGGGGGCATTGCATTGCCCCAGCTTCAGGATGGGGGGGTAACGCAGTTTTATGGGCGTTTCAGTCGCCAGGGTAAGGAAAACGTCGCCTTGGGTATGGATCCGCTGCGTCAATTGCGTGATCAAGTTATCCTGGGGCTGCAGGGGCTCGTTGGCTGAGGCCTGACGCCCCGCAGCTTAGGGCGCCGATGACTTGAGCTGGAAATCGATCTGCAGTGATGTGAGGGCGCGCAACAGGCAATGGGGTTGATAGCTGAAGTCGTTTGCGCCCGGCGTGAATTGAGCGGTCTCGACCCGGTCTAAAAAGGTCTTAAATCCCCACCAGAGCTCTCGTCTTGCAAGCGGCGCCCCCAGACAATGGTGGATACCCGAGCCAAAGGCCAGGTGGGCGCCGGGCTTGTCGCGATCAAGGCGCAAGTCTGCAGGACAGCTGAATTGCCCTTCATCGCGGTTGGCCGCGCCATAACGCACCCCCATCAGAGCGCCCTTCGGAATCGGCGCGCCATTGATTTCGGTGTCTTCGGTCGCGCGGCGCAACAACATCTGTACCGGCGACTCCAAGCGCAGAACTTCCTCGATAAACGCGCGGAGATGCGCCTCGGTATCTGATTTGAGTTGTCGCCAAATTACAGGGTTCTCAATCAACAACTTGATGCCGGCAGACAGCGCGTTCGTGGTGGTTTCGCTACCGCCAACAAACGTATCCGCCATCATCTCTGCATGCAGTTCCTCGTCGGTCAACCTGCGGCCCCATTCCGGTATTTCCTTGTTGACCAAGTCCGAAAGGAGGGTGTCATCGGGCGCGGCGCGCAACCGCTCAAAAATGGGTTGGAAATAGTGTTGGGCTTCGATTTCCATTAGAACGCATTCGGTTTCTTCTTCTTCTGTCAGCATCATGCTGATGCGTTTGAAAAAGGCATCGGTCCACGCTTTGATACGCCAAAGATCCGCCTCGGCGGCGCCCATTTGTTTGACGATGATGGTCAGCGGCAGCGGAATCGACATGGCTTGTACCCAGTCACAATGGCCAGCGTCGGCAAATTGATCAAAGAGGGTTTCTGCGGTTTCTTGAACAAACCCATCCATGGCCTGAATCTTTGCGGGTCGGAAGGCGTCGTTGAACAGCGCGCGCATTTGTTTGTGATTGGGGTCATCTCGACCGATCAAGGTGGCGGCGGGTAACCAGCCTTTGGTCTTAAACAAGTCATTAATGCGCGCTTGCCGTTCGGTTTGCCGGTCTTGGGCACCTCGGGTCTTGCCGCTGAAAAGCGTTGGGTTTTGAAGTACATATCGCACATCTTCGAAGCGAGAGACATGAAAAATCCGAGTGCTGGGATCTTGGTATACCGGGGCGTCTTGCCGCAACCGCTGGTAGGCCTCGAAGGGTTGATCTTGGAACGCTTTTGAGAAGAAATTAACTGGATTTGTCACGAGTTCACTTTTAAATCAATGGCCAAATGCCAAAATAGCGGTTCCTGAGCGTGGTCGCAACCACAACCCACGAATGGGTGCAGGATTGCGATTTCGCCGCAAGACCTGGGGCCAGGCGCCGTTTTGTTTGTTTGGCCGAATTGAAAGCGGTTAGTCCTTTGGTAGCAGGATCGTTAATTTGCCGTCGGTTGTTTCGGTGGCGTAGGTCTTAATGGCTTGCTGGGTTGGCCCGCTTAGGCACTGGCCGGTGGTGACGTCAAATCGAGCGCCATGGAGTGGACAGATAATGTGTTTGCCTCGAAGTTTACCCTTAGACAATAAGACCCTGCCATGGCTGCAGAGATTGGAGGTTACAAAGTATTGACCCGCAACGCGGCTAACGAGAAGGTGAAGGTTATTAAGCTCTAAGGCTCTTAATTCACCGTCTTTGAGGACTTCGCTGAAAGCGAATCGTTGATCACTCATGCATATCTGAGCGGCGAGTCACCTTGCCAACCTTCTGCTGCGACTGCGATCTCATTAAACCGTCGCTCAATCAGGGGTGTTTTCGTGACGATCTCGAGCATGCACCCGAGTAAAGGCCTGACATCCAAATAGGCAAACACCGTACTGCGGGTTCGGCCTGTATTAATCGTCTCGTAACCCAGGTCGTTGAAGTCACTCAGGTCTTGGTCAAAGTTTTCTGTCCAGATACCGATATGGTGGAACCCTTGACCGCTGCCGACAGGAACACTCATGCGATAAGCACTTTGCTGGGTAATGGGTTGAATGAGTTCGATTTGCAAGGGCCCAGCCTGAGCGATGCCAATGCGCATCGCGAGTTCGCTCGGCGCGCCGCGATAGGTCACCGAATCAAAAGCACTGGGTGCGTATTCGGTAATAAAAAAAGGACCCACCCCAAGCTCTGTAACCCAAGCGTTACAAGCGGTCTCGAGATCATCGACAACCCAGGCATTTTGGAAAGCGGCACGCCGCATGAGGCTGTTATTCAAAATTTTCGGCCTAACCCACAAGTCAGGGTTTAGTTTATCAGCAAATGACGATTGCTTGGTGGGTCTAACGAGTTGACGCGACCTTGAGGGCTCGGTTTCAGTTTGACCGCCCTTTACCTAAATCGAACTATCCTTTACAAGTAAAGTGCCCGCATCAAAGATGCAAGCGTTGCAGCCCGCGCAAAGCGTTGGGTTGCAATGTTCGAGGCCACCCAAGGACCACTGTGCGCCCCTCCCGCTTGCACCGCCCTTGGGTGGCCTCGCTTTATGATCTGATGCAGACCAAGGCGCTATATTGCTCGGTGTTTGGGGTGCCAAGCACGATGAACCTCACGCCTTGTTATGCCAGATTGCCTCGGCGCCCAATCGATGATGGCCCTGCTCGTGAAACAAAGGTTGTTTTGTGAGGCTTTCAGCGTTAAAACGAACTAAAGCGCGGCGGCAGATTTGATAAGCAGGTTGCGCTAGCGCCTTGAATGGCTAAACCCAGAGATCATTGATCGTGCCTAAGTTTAGTGACGTCAATCAGTCCGATAACCTAAAGATTGATCTGAAGGATACCGATCGGCCGCTCGCTGAAACGCTGAATCCGAATTTCAGGTACGCGCTTTTTTCGCCCATTGCCAAAGGCGGAAAATCACTGATCCAGTCTTGCTCTGATTTATATCTGGCCCGTCGAATTTGTTACAAAAGTCTTCGGCGTGAGTTCGCCGAGGATCCCGTCGAGCAGAAACGCTTGCTTCGGGAAGCCCGGGTCACTGCAATTTTACAACATCCCAATATCGTGCCGACCTATGATCTTGGTCGTGACACCCGTGGCCATTATTACTTCACCATGAAACTGGTCCATGGCTATACTTTGCGCGAGGTGCTGGACTACCGCGAGCGCTATGACCTCACTCAGTTGGTCGATGTCATTGAACAGGTTGCCCAGGCCTTGTCCTATGCTCACACCAAAGGCGTTATCCATCGCGATGTGAAACCAGAAAACATTCTTGTTGGGCCCTTTGGGGAAGTTGTTCTTCTGGACTGGGGGCTTGCCAAAGTTTGGGATACACCCGAACCCAGCGCATCACCAGAGCCCGTTGAACTGGAATCGGAAACGTTATCGCTCACGATGACCCGGCATGGCAAAGTACAAGGGACCATCAGCTACATGTCGCCGGAACAGCTGGCCAACGCAGTGGAGATCGACCGTCGAGCGGATATCTACAGTTTGGGTGCGGTGCTTTATGAGGTTTTAACTGGGCAAAATGCCGCGGTTGGCGAGACCATGGACGAGCTTGCTCGGAGTGTTCGGTATGACACGCCCGCGATGCCGTCCGAGGTCGCGCGCTTAAAAATCCCGAAGTTATTAGAAGATTTGACGATGCGGTGCTTGAAAAAAGAACCCTCCGAGCGGTTGGCTAATATGGACGAAATGATTCGGCTTTTGTCCCAGAACTGGCAGTTGAGCTAGCGGGGCGCAAGCTGCGCAAGCACAACCGTTACATTGTCGGCGCCGCCAGCTTTGAGTGCGCAATCTATGAGCGCCTCTGCAGCGAGATCAAGATTGCCAAGATTGTTATTTAAAACCCCTTCGATCGCTGGGCCATCAACCAATCCCGTTAAGCCATCGGTACTGAATACAATGATTTGGTTTGGACTGAGTTGCACCGTACCGCAGACGGGTTCAAACACCTGATTGCCGCCCAAGCTTTTAGTGAGAATATGTTGATCACCCTCAGCGGGTTTTAGGCCTGAGTCGAACTTGCTTTCCTGTAAGGTGTGGTCGCGGGTTAGTTGCAGTAGGCCATCCTTTGCGTCATAGAGATAGAGTCTTGAATCGCCAGCCCAACCATAAAGCAGGCGGTTACTGGCCGTTATCTGAGCGCAGACTAACGTGGTGCGCATGCCCTTGACCTTGGGGTTATCTTTTTGGTGTTGGATCAGTGCGTCATTACACTGTTTCATCACGTCAAAGAGATCCTCAGTGCTTGAAGGCCGTAGGGTTTGAAGGGCCTGCTCGAAGAATGCGGTGGTTAATTGGGCACACAGCTTCCCGGATTGGTGGCCACCCAGGCCATCGGCGACCGCGATGAAACCCTTATGGGCATCGGTGTAAGCAGCATCTTGGTTTTCGGAACGCGTCAAACCCTGATGCGTTCGCGCGGATACAAGCAGTGACGTGTTGAATGCGACAGTCATGGTAAAACCGTTATGCTGATGGCAGCCGCCAAAGGGTCACGGGTAGGACGAACGCTCACCGGGTAAAAGGTCCATGAACCGTCATATAAATTAGGCCGCCGCAGATTTACCGCGGATTAATTTTCCGGGTAGGGCGCCGGTTGCTTTTCCTAGCCGATAGGTCACGTCACCCGCGACCATCGTCAACTCTAGCCCTTCAGCGTGTTGCAAAAAGCGTTTTCCGCCAGCGGGCAGGTCGTGCACGATATGGGGCGTTAACAGTTTTAATCGATCCAAGTCGATGACATTGATGTCGGCTTTCATACCCACTTCAATGCGCCCGCGATCTGTCAACGAATACAATTCGGCAGGTTGTTGGGTCAGCATTCGAATCCCTTCAGTGAGCTCAATCTGGGCCTTTTGTTTAACCCACTTGGTGATGAGATAGAGATTGGCACTGGCATCGCAGATCGAGCCGACGTGCGCGCCACCATCACCCAGCGCGGCAACGGTATGGGGGTGCTTGAGTAATTCAGGGATGCCGGCCGCATAATTTGCTGCGGGGATATAAATTAAGTTCGTGCCTTCATTACCCAGTAGATAATCGTACAACCAAGACTGGGGATCTTCACCCGCGTCATCAGCTCTTGCTTGAATCGAGTCACTGGGCTCTGGTAGATATTCAATCGGGTCAACCATAGGATACATTTTGTCGTATTTGGTGTTGAATATTTTGACAAAAATATGCGGATTCTCGTTGTCTTCTTCAAGAATTCTTGCTTTGGTCAAGGGATCGCTGAGTCGGGCAATTTTCTCATTCACTGGCAGATGATCCAGTGCGGCGTAGCTCGGCCTTCTGTAGAAGGGGTTCATGGAAGAGGGCATCCCCATCATCATGCCAACGGGCCGAGATAAGACCTGGCCTCGGATGTCCAGGCCCCGGGTTTGAGCCGCCTCGACCATGGCCAATTGCTCACGCCACAGTTCGGGCTGGTTATCCAGCTGTAACAACGTAAAGGTGCCCTTGGCGCCGGTTGCCTTGCAGGTATCTTCTAAAATGCTGAATTCGTCCTGGGGGTCATCCCAATCCGAGATGAGCTGAAAAACATGACCGGCGTCGCCTGAGAGCATTTGACCCAGCGCCTTCAATTCCCGGGTCGCGGCCTTAAACGTGGGGATCAGCGAGCCGTCGCTGCTGCGGTGAACCAAAGTACGACTGGTTGAGAATCCTACTGCGCCAGCCTTCATGCCTTCAGATAAGAGGGCTTGCATGGCTTGAATGTCGTCATCGGTTGCGGGTTCCCGATTAACAGCGCGCTCACCCATCACAAAAACACGTAAGGGACCATGGGGATACAGGGCGGCGATATCGATATCGCGCGGCCTCTTATCCAAACTGTCGAGGTATTCAGGAAAGCTTTCCCAATCCCAGGGCAGGCCCTCATTCATGGCGGTTTCCGGAATTTCTTCAACGCCCTCCATCAAATGAATCAATACTTCGTGGTCTGATTTTTTGCAGGGCGCAAAACCCACGCCGCAGTTCCCCATGACAACCGTGGTCGTGCCGAGGTTGGCAGAAGGCGCCATGTGCTGATCCCAGGTCGCTTGACCATCATAATGGGTGTGCACGTCTATAAAGCCAGGCGTTACGATTTTACCCCTGGCGTCCACAATTTCATTGGCGGTTGCGTCACCCAACGCACCCAGACCTTTGATCAGGCCATCTTTGATCCCGATGTCGGCAAACCTGGGTTCGGCGCCGGTGCCATCAAAAACTTGGCCGTTCTTAATCAGGGTATCAAAGGTCGTCATTGGGCTTCTCGTTATGATTTGCGTCGCTTTGAATGTAGCGGTTAATGACCTGGAAATCCAGCTGTGGGGATTGGATTGGCACGCGTCACAGAGTGGCGAGGCGGCCCTCTAAGGGCTGGTTTTGTCATCTGAGCTGAAATGATTTGGCGCGGTTTATTGATGCGGGTTGTTGATTTCGAGGTCTCAAAATTGTCAGGATCATCCGTCACGTTTCGAAATGGCATTTTGTACCGGGGTTAGGTATTTGGTTTTGTTCGTGGGATGGGGTGTTCCTCGCTGATCGGGCACGCTCTAATC
>Ga0209091_10001009_pt1 | contig 25707 bp, 20 predicted proteins | sample ArcticOcean_MG_C_6_FD_187438 | JGI IMG/M metagenome (GOLD analysis project Ga0209091, IMG submission 187438) | Marine microbial communities from western Arctic Ocean - ArcticOcean_MG_CB8_128 (SPAdes) (version 2) | ecosystem: Environmental > Aquatic > Marine > Oceanic | place: Arctic Ocean...
CTGTAGGAGGGAAGTATGTAGGAGCAGCATGATCCAATAATAAAAAAGGGCTGATATGTTTATTATCCTCAGAGTGCATTGAAAAAATTGAACTCACATAAAATCCATCTCCGACCCAATGTTTTTCTCTTGGTAATACTATTTTTATTAATTGCTTCTCTTGAATCATACCTTCTTTGTATTGTAGTTATCCAAAATTGTTTGCTTACTATTTTCAACTTAAAAACACAGCGTCTTGAAAATAAGCCCAATCACTGAAAAATTCAATTCAATTATTATTTAAATCAACTACGCAGGGTGTCAGTCTGAAATTCCTTCCAACTTCTCTCGATTCCATATGAATCTTAAGTATTGCTAACAATCTGCTACTAAATTTTCGACGGTGTACCTGACAAGTTTGTTGAGAAGTATTTTACAAGAATTGGGGATTATAATTGTAGGGTATCTGACACTGTGAAGAATTAAGTTGTGAAGGGAACGTTCATGTTCTGGAGACTCACACGTCACATACACTACTATATTAAATAAATTCTTTATTAAATTAGAGTTAAATACTGTTAATAATCTAGATAATCAGCTTGTCTAAGTCGATCATTTAATGGTAAATTGGTTGTAGATTCTGCTTATGTAAATTTTTTCAATGATATCAACATAAGTGATTGACTCCACCTCCACAATTCCCCGGATTTAGCAGAATCTCTTTATTCATAATATTATATAATAATTGCATGAGATTCTGTTACTTTGCAGAGTCTATAAACCTCATTTAGTCTAACCAGATTTCACGGAGATGCAGGATATTTTAACAATCAATGATTTATCAAAATCATATTCAAATGGTTTCGAAGCCCTAAAGACAATAAACCTACGGGTGGCCGAGGCTGAAATATTGGCTCTCTTAGGCCCAAATGGGGCCGGTAAAACAACGCTAATCTCCACAATCTGTGGTATTTCAAAGTTCACCACAGGGCAGATAACTATGGCAGGGCATGATATCGTGCGTAATTATCGTGCGGCGCGCAAAATGATTGGAATGGTACCGCAAGAGTTGGCGCTTGAACCCTTTGAAACGGTAATGAACACTCTGCGCTTTTCACGCGGACTCTTTGGAAAAGCTCCTAATGATGCATATCTCGAAGAAATTCTGGACCATCTCTCTCTACTCGATAAGCGCAAAACACAAATTCTTGAATTATCCGGAGGGATGAAACGACGCGTGTCGATTGCCAAGGCATTGAGTCATGAACCACGACTATTGTTCTTGGATGAGCCGACCGCTGGTGTTGATGTTGAATTACGAAAAGACATGTGGGCTTTAGTGCGCCGCCTGCGTAGTGATGGAGTGACAGTGATATTAACTACTCATTATATAGAAGAGGCTGAGGCAATCGCAGATCGTGTCGGTATTATCGACAAAGGCAAATTACTATTGGTCGAAGAGAAGACATCGCTGATGCAGCGTCTGGGTCAAAAACAATTGATCATTGAATTGCAGGAGCCACTCAAAGACCTTCCTTCACAGCTTTCTGACTATGATATTGTCTTGACAGAGGACAGACTTAACTTGACCTATAGCTATAACATGAGCGGTGGCCGCACAGGGATTGACGATATTTTGTCGAATTTAGCCCAAAGCGGAATCAGTTTTAAAGATTTACAAACAAAACAATCTTCATTGGAGGATATATTTATGAGTTTGGTCAGCGAGGAAACAGCATGAATTACTATGGTATTAAATCAATTTATATTTTTGAAATAACCCGGTTTTTCCGAACAATTTTTCAAAGTTTCGTCTCACCTGTTATCTCTACCTCGCTTTATTTTGTAGTTTTTGGTGCGGCTATTGGCAGCCGTATCAAAGAGGTGGATGGAGTAAGTTACGGCACCTTTATAGTGCCAGGTCTGATTATGCTCACAGTGATAACACAATCGATTTCAAACGGATCATTTGGGATTTATTTCCCAAAATTTGTCGGAACAATATATGAATTACTTTCCGCGCCAGTTAATTTTTTTGAAATTGTTCTTGGCTATGTGGGCGCGGCTGCAACAAAATCTCTGTTTATCGGAGTTGTTATCCTGGCGACCTCTACGCTGTTTGTTGAGTTTAAGGTCGTACACCCAGGAATGATGATTTTGTTTTTGATCCTGAGTTGCGTTAGCTTTGCCTTACTAGGATTTATTATTGGCATTTGTGCTAAAAACTTTGAGCAATTGCAACTTGTCCCCTTGCTGATCGTCACACCTCTGGTGTTTCTGGGGGGCTCTTTTTATTCGATTTCGATGTTGCCACCGTTCTGGCAAACTGTCTCGCTGTTTAACCCCGTTGTCTATTTGATTTCTGGCTTTCGCTGGTGTTTTTTTGGTGTTGCAGATTTTTCGATTGGGACCAGTCTGCTGGCTATCTTTGGATTTATGACGTTGTGTTTGGCCTTTATTGCCTGGATATTTAAAAGCGGATGGCGGATACAGACATAAAAATGGTCCTTATCCAATTATTTAATACCATCATGATATAGTAGCACTGGCCGGATGTCCTGACTGCCTAAAATATTTATTCAAATTTGTTTGAACTTTAATTTGAAAGAGACAGGCATGTCAAAAAGAGTTGTCTTATTTGTAATTACACTTACCATTCTCAACAGTTGCTTCCATATCCACTTGAATAGTTGACTTTACTTTCCACGATCTTCGGTATTGTACAATCAACAATCTTCGTCTTGCAGGGAATGATCACTTTACCATCAAAGAAGTGTCTGGACACAAAACAAATATTGTATTTCAACGCTACAATTTGGTAAGAGAGGAAAAAATGAAGGCTATGAAATGGATAGACGAAAATGGAATAAAATACGGAACGGGAGACACCTATATGGATACCTTAGTAAAAATATAAATTATATAATTCCTTATAAATTACTAATTTAATTTGGTGCTCCCACCGCGACTCGAACGCGGAGCTAGGGATTAGGAAACCGTATAGTATGTATTATGGTGATTTCTATTAATTACTATTAACTAATATATACAGTATCTTAAGTCTAGTCACCACTTATATCAAGTGTTACTGAATAGTACTGAATAGTACTGAATATCACGGCTGATGGACACCTATATGGACACCTAAATCCTCACTAATGATTACTGTATAGGAAATGATGGATAGGTTGCAGAGGGTATTTGACTGTGAAGAATTAGTGGGAGTTAATCAGAAGGGATAATGGGTTTGGATTAGGTGAAGTTGTCTGGCATACACTTCGTCACACATTTGCTTCGTGGTCAGTAATGTCTGGTGTTTCGCTGAAGACTCTGAAAGACTTCATAGATCATGAGTATGAATCGCTAACTAATAAGTACGCTTACTTAGCGGTTCTTCATCTACAATTTGAGATGGATTTACTTGAGGCAGTATTAAACCCAATTGCAACTGAAGCGCAACTGGCAAAGCTACAAGCCCGAAAGATCTAATTTTACAGGACTTTATCCTGACTTTTAATCAGGTGGTCCGTGGTTCGAACACCCGCCAATCCACCAAGGAAATAAATAGTTTGCTGAAATTTACAAAATGTAACCATCTTAATGGTTACAATTACGTTTTACTTCATGGTAATTTTTTCTCGAACATTCCAGATCCGTTGGTTTCAAAATTTCTCTCATCTCATATGAGAGAAAACCAATGAAACAAGTTGTCTGTATCGGATTGGCAGTGCTTGACCATGTTTTTCAACTGCCTAAAATACCTAAATTTCCTGTAAAAAGTTTTGCCAGTAACTACTTCCAAGCAGGCGGAGGAAATGCAGCAACCGCAGCCGTTGCTCTCAAACGCGCAGGTGGACAGGCGGTATTCTGGGGTAGACTCGGTGATGACCATAATGGTGACCTGATCTTGGACGAACTTGAAGAATTCGGTGTTGATGTGCAGGATGTCCTCAGACAACAAGGAGTTAAATCAGGGGTTTCCTCCGTGTTGGTCGATGATGCAGGCGAACGACTGATCACCAACTACAGTGACCCAAAACTTAATAGTGACGCTAATTGGCTTCCACTAGAAAGACTGAAAGAAAGCAACGCAGTGTTAGTTGATTTTCGCTGGCATGAGGGAGCAATAAAAACCCTCAGGAGTGCCCGCGAACTTGGAATACCTGCTGTACTTGACGCTGATTTAACACCTGAGGGCCTTAATGAGGACGTAATTCGGAGCGCTACTCACGTCCTTTTTTCAAAGCCAGCTCTGAAGGAGTTCGCAGCCGGTAAGTCCACAGAAAAAGCCCTTAATTATGCCGTGGAATTGAACCGTGGTTGGGTAGGAGTAACAGAAGGTTCTTCAGGAACACGCTGGCTAGAAAAAGGGATTCTCAGACATTTTCCGGCATTCGAAGTAAAGACTGTGGACACTCTCGGTGCAGGGGATGTTTTTCATGGAATCTTCGCTTTGGGTTTGGCCGAAGGAAAGACTGAGGAAAACTCAATATACATGGCTTCAGCAGCGGCAGCTATACATTGTTCAAGATCTGGAGGTCGAAAGTCGATACCAGATAGAGAAGAAATCAACAAATTTATTAGTAATAACAAATGAAACTTTCTGCAGGAAAATGGCTTGGATTGCGACGTCTCGCTGACGAATCAGGACTATTCAAGATCGTAGCAGTCGATCAACGCCCACCAATCCAGAATTTTATCAAATCAACTCTTGGAAGTAACGAAGCAACCTGGGATGACGTAGCCGAAGTAAAACGTGTGCTTGCTGAATGCCTTGCTGATGAATCTAGTGCGGTGTTGATGGACCCGCTATTTGCCTGGCCAGCCGCACATTCGGTAATGCGCCGCGATCATGGACTGATGCTAACTCTGGAACACGCTGACTTTGATGAAACAACACGGGGAAGGTGTTCAAAAGTGATTCCTGACTGGAGCGTCTCTAAAATAAAGAGGGCTGGAGCAGACGGTGTTAAACTATTAGCCTGGTATCGGCCAGATGCTGGGAATGAAGTGATTGCTCATCAGAAGAGCTTTGTAAAACAGGTAGGTGATGAATGCGTACGTTATGACATTCCCTTCCTGCTGGAACTGCTCGTCTATCCATTTCCAGATGAAAATTTGGAAGTGCTGAAGCAACATAAATCGGAATGGGTGCTGGAAAGCGTTCACGAATTTGCCAAACCGGAATACTCGGTCGATTTGTTTAAGCTGGAAAACCCTGTCATTGACTCTGACCTTGTAAATCCGGATGCTCCTGAAGCAGAATCCGTTCAAAAAGTCTTTGACGAAATGGGGCGAATTTCGGGACGTCCATGGGTGATGTTATCCGCAGGAGCAAGTGCAGAAAATTTTCTAAAAGTTCTGCAATATGCATATCGTGCAGGTGCCAGTGGATTCCTAGCGGGGCGTGCAATTTGGTGGGAGTCCTTCGTTCAGAATTTTCCAGATATAGTACAAATGCAAAAGGTACTGGCACATGATGGGGTTAAATACATGCGTGAAATAAATGACCTGAGCACTCAACATGCTAATCCATGGACCAACCATCCACTCCACGCTTCAGGTGTCCAGATGCAGTACTCAACACAAGATTTCGCACGACTCTACAGTGATTTTTGAACTTTAACTTAATGCTAAAACTCTTCTTCTTGAATAAATACTAGGTGATGTCAATGAACACCATGAACCCTGCTGGACCATTGCGTGTTGGCGTGCTTCCTCTAGCGCGACCGACCTTCGATGTCCCTTATGCCGAACAGGTTTGCGAGGAAGCCTGGAAATTGATGGAACAGATTCCAGTTGATTGGGTTGGCTCCAGTGAACTATTGTTCGATGCTAAATCAGTTGAATCTCAGCTTTCAGAATTTAAGAAAGAACCTCTTGACTTGCTGTTAATACTGCAATTGACTTTTACCGACGCATCGATGACAGTGATTCTAGCCGAAACTTTTGACGTTCCCCTGCTATTCTGGTCGTTCCCTGAAAAAAGGACCGGAGGTCGTTTACGACTAAATTCTCTCTGTGGCGTCAATCTAGCGGCCCACGCCTTGGGAAAGTCCGGAATTCAATGCGACTACCTAAATCTCAATCCACAGGATCCAGGAAGCTCAGATGCACTTGTTTCCAGCATACGTGTCTTCCAGACTCGCAAAAACCTCTCCAGCACAAAAATAGCGGTTATCGGAGAGCATCCGCATGGTTTCCACACCTGTGCCTTTGACAGTGAAAATCTGGAGGAAATTACTGGAGTTACGGTTGAACATATGGAGCTTCCTGACCTGTTCACCGAAGCAGAACAAATCTCTCAAGACACAGTTACTGAGGTCCGCAGTGAGTTGGATTTAAAAATTAATGGTCTTGAACTGGTTGAACAAGAACCTCTGGAAAAAAGTATACGTATTTTGTCAGCCCTGAGAAGAAAAGCCGAGAAGGAAGGTTTTCAGGGATTTTCGGTTCGTTGCTGGCCGGAATTCTTTACAGAATACGGCTGTGCAGCGTGTGGAGCAATGGGAATGCTTAATTCTGAAGGAATAGCTTCAGGATGCGAAGCAGATGTATATGGAACTATAAGCACTCTCATACTTAACTGGCTTGGTGGAGAACCGTCATTCATTGCCGACCTTGTAGACATAGATACCATTGACGATACGGGCGTCTTCTGGCACTGTGGACTAGCCCCACTCAACATGGCTGACCCAGATGCACCAATTGAAGCCGGTATACACTCGAACCGTAAGAAACCGTTAGTCAACGAGTTCGCACTTCGACCTGGTAAAGTTACTATATTCCGACTGAGCCAGTCCCTTAATATTACGAGGATGGTTATTGGAAAAGGTTTAATGCTAAAGGCCCCTAAGAGTTTTTCAGGAACGTCTGGAGTGATTAAATTTGAAAAACCAGCTGCTGATGTTTTGGACACAGTTATAAGTGAAGGACTGGAGCATCACTATGCAATTTCCTACAGCAACGTTGAAAAATCACTGCGAATTCTCGCACGACAATTAAACCTGCCAATACTAGAGTTGACGTAAAATGTTGAAAACATTACGCTATGGATTCATCGGTTGCGGTATGATGGGGCAGGAACATCTGCGTAACTTGACAATGATCGAAGGTATTAGAGTAACTGCGATCTATGAGCCGGATACAAGAATGCGTTCAGAAAGTGCTCGTTTGGTTCCTAAGGCAAGGTTCACGGAATCTGAGGAAGAGGTCATTCGTGCCGAAGACGTGGACGCTTTAGTGATAGCAAGTCCGAACTACCATCACGCCAGACAATTGGAACTTATCTCATCGATTCGTCCGCTGCCGATACTTGTTGAAAAGCCAGTTTGCACTTCACTGGAACAACTTCGAGCGCTTCAAAGTATGGAGAAGAATTACCCCTCACCAATTTGGGTTGCGATGGAGTACCGCTATATGCCGCCTATCTCTAGGCTGGTGGAGGAAGTCCATTCCGGCAAAACACTCGGCAAGATAACGTCACTAAGTATTAGATCGCACCGCTATCCGTTTCTGAGCAAAGTCGGTGACTGGAACCGCTTCAACGAAAATACCGGCGGAACACTTGTAGAGAAATGTTGTCACTTCTTCGACCTGATGTGCTTCATACTTCAGAGCAAACCTATACGGGTCTATGCTTCAGGTGCGCAGGACTTGAATCACTTGGAAGAGGAATACGACGGACGGGTTCCTGATATTTTAGACAACGCCTTTGTGGTAGTTGATTTCGCTTCGAAACAACGCGCAATGCTGGATTTGAATATGTTCGCGGACGGCTCCTGGTATCAAGAGTCAATCGCTGTTATCGGTTCTCAAGCCAAGGTCGAGTGCAAAATTCCTGGCCCGACGCGCTTTTGGCCGAAGGAGTCGCTGGGAGAGTCCCCCAAACCACAACTTATTCTCAGTCCCCGCGACCCGAAAGGTCCAATAACAATAGATGTTCCCGTTGATCCCAAATTATTAGAAGCAGGAGATCATAACGGCTCGACCTTCTACCAGCATGAAAAATTTGCTCGAGTTTTACGTGGAGGCCATTCCGTTGAGATTACACTTCAGGCGGGCTTAAAGTCAGTATTAATTGGATTAGCCGCTCAACACTCCATTGAAACTCGTCAATCTATTGATCTCACTAGTGGAGAGTATATAATCTCATGAATCATTTTTAAAAGTAATACACGATCCATACTGTCGGATAAAACTGTACTACTTTTTATTTCAAAGTCATTCGTTTCATTATATCGATCACCTGTTACTAAACAAATTTTTAAGTGTTCTGGCTATATGTTGATTATTTGATTCCTTATCATTCAGGATGTTTATATTTTCATATAATTATTTAATTCGTGTAACTTAAAATAATTTATAAAAGTTATATTTTTATTTCTTCGGCTTCCAATCTTTGTAGATTGCACTTTTTGTGTCGAGAGGTAAATAAACTTTTCTTTCTGTTCTAGCTGAATGATATATAGCGGCTACAAGCTCAATAGATTTTAATCCATCTTCTGGTTTGATAATGTTTGACATTTTACACTTCAAGTGATTTGAAACTTCCTGAAAAAAACCAGTAAAGCCATTGTTACCATCAATAAATATTTTATTATCCTCAATAATTAAATTTTCAAGTTCATTTTGTTTGTTTGGATCACGAGCAGTATAAATCCATTCATCCTCACCAGGTGCATATGGACTATTTCCACTTTCAACAGATATCTTTTCAAAAACCAATTTCAATCTTGTACTATCATTAGCCGCTCCTAGAGTTATTGATGATGAAATTAAAGCACCAGACTCAGTTGTCATTGCTATAGAAGCACAATCTTCTGTTTCAATTTTGTTTACTAAAGTTGAAAGATTTGCTGACACACTTTTTATATTTCCAAAAAAAAATGATAGTAGATCGTGCGAGTGAATAGCGTGACTTAAAATTGCCCCCCCCCCCTCTCCTTCCCATGTTCCCCTCCATGGTACATTGTAATATTCTTCATTACGGTTCCAATGAACCTCAGATGAAGCAACTATAGGTTTGCCTGTTTTTCCATTACTAATAAGATCTTTTAAAATAAGGACATTTTTACCGTATCTATATTGAAATACTGGATACAAATTTTTGTTCATAGAATATGAAATGTCAATTAATTTTTGAGCATCATTAACACTTGTAGAAAGAGGTTTTTCACAAATAACATGTTTACCCGCTTCAAGGAATTTGAGAGCAGTAGAAAAATGAAGATGCGGTGGCAAACAAATGTCTACAATATCTATTTCTGTATTTGCTATTATCTTATCCATGTTGTTTTCTATCTGACTACCGGGATAATTTTTCGCAAGATCATTTGCTTTTTCTTTATCAATATCACAAATACAACTTATATTAAAATCGGATAATTCCTTCAAACTTTGGAGATGTTTCTCAGCTATTCCTCCACTACCTATGATTGCTAATCTAAATGTCATATTATTGTTTAAAATGCCTATGATATTTGTGAATCGATTTCTGTTCTTTTGAATTGGTTTTGTTGATTTTTATACCAATTAGGCAAAGCAGTTTGTTAACTTTGGTGCTTCTAACAATTTTCATTGATTTACTACATAAAACTATACATCAATAAACAATATCCAGTGAATGTTAATAATTTTTATCAGACTGATTTAATTATTATATATAAAATAGTCGGGAACATGATAACTACTAAAACTAATTATATATATAAATTTAATTAAATTTATGCTTAACTATTTAAGAGTCATATATGATAAAACTGGTTATTATCATATAGATAAGAAGATTATATTATTTATCATGTATTAGACAAAAATCAGGTGCTTCATATTCGACCCATTCGAATATGAAGGTTCAAAATGCCTCTCATAACTAAAAACTTTATGTGCGGAAATATTTCATAGAGATATACTTCGAACTTTTACCTATTTAGTCACTTCACAAATATTACCACAACAAGGATTGTCGTCCTAGTAAGGAACAGTATTTAATGCTGGGCTTGATAATCCTTGAGCAAATGCATGACCTCACTTACGAAAATGGGTTTGCGATTTTATGCTAGACATAATGCCATATAATGAAAGACTTTACTGACCAGTTACCGGGTTGAATCAACTATTGGGTACCATAAGGCAGTGACCTAAAATAACTAAGGGCTGTCTCAATCTTGATGGTATGCTAAACTTGAAGTTTAAGCAGGGACAATGTGCAGCGAAGAAGTGGATGAAAAAAGGGTTTTGATTACCGAACAAAGGTGATTGAAGGTATACAATTTTAAGAAAGTATTGAAGTGATTCCTAAAATCCTGATAACAGCTTGAATAAATTAACTCAAACATTACTTTTATCAATAATTCATTCACAAATATAACCTAAAGTAATAATTTGATAATTCCTTTAAACTTTGAAGATGTTTCGCAGATATTCTTCCAATCAAAAAAAACGTTAATCTAAATTTTATTTTATTGATTTAAATAGCCAATGCGTTTTGCAGAATTTTGTGCTTGTATTGCAAGTTCCATAACTTTTAAACAATGGGATTGTTTCATCGCAGTTTCAGTACGATTTATAATATCTTGCATCAAATTACCAAAATATGTCAGAGGTTCTTTTGAGGCATCAATATATTCACAGCGTTTCTTATTAACTATAAAAAGATGGTCGGTTCCCTCTCTACCAGCTATATCAACATACTTTCTTAATTCAATATAGCCATCTGTTCCAAGAATTGTAAGTCGACCATCTCCCCAGTTTGGAAGAGCGTCCGGCGTGTACCAATCCACCCTTATATACCCCTGACCTTGATCGCCGTGGATAAGGATTTCTCCAAAATCTTCTAAGCCTGTATTTTGAGGATTAGCAAAATTTCCAACACTTGAACTAGTAATTTCAACATCAGTTGATTTTGTAAAATATAAGAATTGATCAATTTGGTGGGATGCTATATCGCACAATATTCCTCCATATAGATCTTGACGAAAGAACCAGTCAGGTCTTGTATCTATATTTAATCTGTGGGGACCAAAACCAACAGTTTGAACAACCTTACCAATCTCTCCTTGCTTAATTAAATTAGAAGCCATTTGAACAGAAGGCACTTCAAATCTCTCAGAAAAATCAATTGAAAATATTCTTTTTGTCTGATCAATTGTTTTTTTTATTTCCTCTAATTGCTCCAAGGTAGTGCATCCAGGCTTATCTAACATAACATCTTTACCAGCATTCATACATTCTATTGCTAGGGAAGATCTTTTTGCTGGAATGTCAGCTATTAAAATTAAATCAATCTCTGGGTCATTTAATAAAATATTTTTATCTAATACTCTTAGGATATGAGGGAATTTTTTTTCAAAAACTTCTGAAATATTATTATCATTATCTGTCCACCAACCTTTGCATTCACACCCCAAAGCAAGCATTTCTTGAAGTTGTCCAAAAATATGTCGGTGTTCAACACCCATTGCTGCAATTTTCAATTATTCCTCATATTATCTATTTGTAGAATTAATTTTGACTATTTGACCTATTTTTGAAGATTCAATCAGTCCATCAATTAGGTAGTGGACTTTTAAAGCTTCTGTACCAGTTATTAAAGGATTAGAATTATTCTTTATTGATTGAGCAAAATCTTCAATTAAGTCTCTATGCCAATCATGAGGAAAGGCCATGGGGTCTGTGCCACTTCCAGTATCTGCTGTTTCTCCATATTTTTCTAATCTACCGTCTTGCCAGTTAATAGTTAAAACACCAGATTGTAAATGTGCAGAAGCCATTTCACAATTTAATGTAATAGATTCAGCATTTCCAGGGTAAGAACTTGTAGTCGCAAAAATTGATCCTATTGCACCATTTTCAAATTTTATGCCTCCTGCAACAAAATCTTCTGTCTCCATTTTATGAAATTTTGTAGTATGAGAAATTGCTTGAACTTCTTTTGCCGGCCCAACTAAACTTAACATTAAATCCAAAGTGTGAATAGCTTGACTAATAAGCACCCCACCTCCATCTCTTTCATATGTGCCTCTTCCTGGTTCATCATAATAAGATTGATCACGCCACCACGGAATATTTGCTTGAACAGAACAAATTGAGCCTAATATTTTTGATTTAATTATCTTTTTAAGTTTCTTTGACGATTCACGAAAGCGGTGTTGGAAAACTATTCCAAGCTTTACTTCATTCTTTTTACATATATTTATAATTTGTTCTGCACCTAATGAAGTCCTCTCAATTGGTTTTTCCATCAAAATATGTTTATTGGCACTACTAAACTTTTCAATTAACTCCAACCTTTGATTTGGAGGAGTAATAATAATGACCATATCAAGTTTAGAATCATTAATTAATTTATCAATATTATCTATAAATGGCATTTCAAACTCAGAAGCAAAGTCCTGACATTTTTTTGAATTTCGAGAAAACACACCCCTAATATCTAAAATTGATTTTAAATCAATTAAAGCTTTTGCATGGGGTTTTGCTGCCATTCCAGTGCCGATAACTCCCACTCCTATTTTATTTGAAAACATTATTTTATTTTATTTGTTATAGCTTTTCCATCACTTCCAAACAAATGCACACAAGTTCTATCAAAACGCAAATATAAATTATCTCCTTTTGAAATCATATTTTGTCCAGCTTGATGAACAATTAATTGAGGCATTCCTTCAGCACTACAATAAAAATAAGTCTCACTTCCTAATTGTTCTGAGTAATTAACTTTAACTTCAATATCTGATTCTTCTTTTCCACCAACTAATATGTGTTCTGGGCGTACACCTATGGTAATATTTTTATTCGAATTAATATCGAGATCTTGAACTTGAACATTCAAAGAGCCGGATTGTAATATTGATTCACTATTTTGATTTTTTGAAATATTTGTTTTTATAAAATTCATCTTTGGTGATCCAATAAATCCAGCAACAAATAAATCATTTGGCTTATTATATAAATCTAGTGGAGCTCCTGATTGTGCAACAGATCCATCATTTAATACAATAATTTGATCTGCTAATGTCATAGCCTCAATCTGATCATGGGTAACATAAATCATCGTACCACCAATTTTATCATGTAATGCAGACAATTCTTTTCTCATTGTCACTCTCAGCTCTGCATCAAGATTGGAAAGAGGCTCATCAAATAAAAAAGCTTTTGGATCTCTAACTATTGCTCTACCTATAGCCACTCTTTGTCGTTGCCCACCTGACAATGCTTTGGGTTTTCGTTCTAAATACTCTTCAATTTGTAATAATTTTGCAGCACTTCTCACTTTCTCATTAATGACATCTTTATTCATTTTTAAATTTTCTAATGAAAATGCCATATTTTTATATACTGACATATGAGGGTAAAGAGCATATGATTGAAAAACCATTGCAAGGCCCCTCTCTGAAGCTGATATATTGCTAACATCTTTACCATCTATTAGTATCTCTCCAGATGTAATTTTTTCTAAACCAGCAATAATTCTTAATACTGTTGATTTTCCACAACCTGAAGGTCCTACTAAAACTAGAAAATTACCACTATCGACTTTTAAGTCAAAGTCATGAATTACTTCTGTTTGATCATAACTTTTAAAAATATTTTTTAAGATAATTTCAGTCATCTATCTCTCCTCAATTGAACTTGACTTGGCTCTGCTCTTTGTAACCTTGTTGGCGGATAATTTTTTAAAATTTGTTTTATATCATCCATCATCATATCTCTTATATTTTTATAAGAGAAATAAAGACCTCCTGCTAAATGTGAAGTAAAAAGAATATTTGTTGCTTTTCGATATGGAGAATCACCAGGTACAGGCTCTTTTGGGAAAACATCTGCAGCAGCCCTAAATATATTACTTTTTGCTAACTTTACAAAATAGTCAAAATCTAAAACTTCTGCTCTACTAACTAAAATTACAGAACTATCATTTTGAATAAGATCTAATTTTTCCTTGTTAATAAATCCCTCATTCTCACTTGTAACCCCTGCTAAAATGAAAATAAATTGATTCATTGAGAGCACTTCGTTTAACTCATTTGGCTTAACCCCCTGCGTCTCAAGATAACTATCTGATAACCAAGGATCATAAACAGATACTTCGCAATTAAAGGGCTGCAAAAGTTTTAATAAACTTTTTGCCAAGTTGCCAAAACCAATGAAACCGACCTTGGCATTAAATAAAGTATAGGCGTTTACATTACCAGCTATACCATATTTTTCTTCATTATTAATAAATTTATTATAATTATGTATTGTGCCTCTTGCTAAAGATACAGCATATCCTATGCAGGCTTCTGCAACTGCTGGAGCCATTGCTGGAGCCGCGGATAAAACATAGATGCCTCTTCGTTGAGCTTCAAAATAATCTATATTTGCTTCCCAATTTCCCTTTACATTAATAATTGCTTTTAATTTCGTTGCCATATCTAATCTCTCTTTTGGCATACTTGTTTGACCTACAATTATTTCGACTTCTGATAAGTTTTCTTCAATTAATTTATCTGGAGCTCTGCTGCCAAAATAAGTAATTAAATTAGAAATTTTATTTAACTCTAACTCTACATCTTGTGTAAAAACCATTTCCGCATTTCTGGGAAATGGATCAAAAATAATTAAAGGTTTAGATGCCATTATTTCATTCCTGTTGTAGCAATTCCTGTTGTAATAAACTTTTGAAGGTAAAAGAATATGAATGCAATTGGAAGCAGAGTTAAAACAGTCATTGCAAGCACATAATGCCATTGTACTGTCATTTCTCCATGGAATGCATTTAAGGCAATTTGCAAAGTATAGACTTCGTTCTTGCCTAAAACGATTAAGGGCCATAAGAAATCATTCCATCGCCACATAATTGAAAATATTGCTAAAACAGCAATAGCAGGAATTGACAAAGGAAGGACTATACGCCAGTAAATTGACCATTCACTTGCATGATCCATCCTAGCTGCTTCAATCAAATCTCTCGGCAAGGTCAGCATATATTGACGCAATAAAAAAACACCAGTTGGAGTAGCTGCGCCAGGAAGTATTACCCCCCACAGAGAATTAACCATTCCAAAATTTGATACTACATAAAAAACAGGTACTAATATTACTGTTAAAGGAATCAACAAGGTGCCAATGACAAAAACAAGTGCTAACGTTTTACCTTTAAATTCATATATGGATAAGCTGTACGCAGCCATAGAATTAATTATTAAAGTTATTATGGTTGCAATAATAGTCACAAAAATTGAATTTTTAAAAAAATTAACAAAATTTAATCTTTTTAGAGGATTACTATAATTTGTCCAAGCTAGTTCAAACTCTCTAATCTTTTCCCTTTTATCAATAGGGACTTTATACTTGATTTCAGGATTTTTAGGGTCAAGCATCTTTGAAATAATACCAACTCGCTTAATTTCTGCTAATTCTTTTATACTGCCGTCTTCTAATGTTACTTTGAATAGCAAAAGATGTTTTTTATATCCTTCGATTTGAATTGATTTTTGGGATAATGGCAGGACTGTAGGAGGATATTCCATGACAGCTGATTCAGACTTAAATGATGATAATACCAACCAAAGGACAGGACCAAACATTAATAATACTCCTAGACATAAATAAAAGTATGAAAAATAATCAGTCCAATGCATTTTATTACTGTAACGCCTTTTAATTATAGATTTTAGTAAATGTGTTATATTTTCTGACATATCAAATATCTTGTGTTTTACTTTCTTTATCTCTGCCAAGATATAGCTGAATTAGTGTTAAGACTAATAGCACTAAACCTAAAACCATTGATGCTGCTGCTGCAAGACCAAAATTTTGGACCTGTCCTGCTGCTGCGAAACCTGTTGTATAAATATACTGGACGATTAATGATGTTGCTGTGCCAGGTCCACCTCCTGTTAAAACATAAATTTCGTCAAATGTTTGAACACCTTTTATAGAAGCTAAAACAAAAACCACCAATAAATTTGGCAACAAAAGAGGAAATGTTATACGCCAAAAAGTTCTTTCTTTACTTGTCCCATCCATTTCTGCTGCTTCATATAAATTTGGAGGAATTGCTTGGAGGCCCGCAAGAATTATAAGTGTATAGAAACCCATATGTGCCCATATTGACACGAATATACTTGAGGACATGGCTAATCCTGGTGCAGTTAAAAAAGATATAGCCGTTCCTCCATTTGATTCTATTATGGCATTTAATATTCCATTTTTTAATAATATCCACTTCCAAATCAAACCAACAACAACGGGAGACAAAAGAACTGGGAAAAAAAATACAGATCTAAAAAACCCCCGGCCAATAATATTTTTGTTTAAAATCACCCCTGTTAGTAAAGAAAAAAATATCATTAAAATTACTTGAAAAAATACAAATGTAATAGTGTTATAAATACCTCTCCAAAAATAATCTTCATTACAACTATTTGGGTTAAAATAATCTTGACAATCAAAAAGTGTTTGATAGTGCCTTAATCCAGAAAATTCTCTATTTGAAATATATAGCTCTGTTCCACCAGTAAAAGAAAAAAAAATATTTACAACCAAAGGAATTATTACAAATAATCCAAAAAATATTAAGTTGGGCAATAAAAAAATATAAGGCATTCTTCTAACACCAATGATTTTTTGAAGCGGCCTCATTAACAAATCTATTGCATTCATCATTAAAGCAAAAAGGTTGCTAATAATCTTTAGAAATTTATTTTTAAATTTATAATTGGTTATGAACATTATATGAAATCACTAGTGTCCGACACATTTTAGTATGAATGTCACTTAGGCCTTATAACATGTGTCCTGCAGATGAATTAATTATTTTCTCAATTTCAACTTTCCAGAATCATAAGCCATTATGTCATTTTGTGATTTTCACAACTTTGACATGAGGTACTATGAATTCAGGTAAGTATATTTTTTCTCAGATTCTTGATTTTCTACCAATGTATGATTTTAAAATGTGCATTGATCGGTACAAAGGTAATTTTAATGTCAGAACTTTTACTTGTTTTGACTAGTTTATCTGTATGGCATTCGCCCAGTTGACATATTGAGACAGTCTCAGAGACATTGAAGTCTGTTTGAGATCTATGGAAAAGAAACTTGATCACATTGGAATCAGAGGTAAAGTCTCTCGAAGCACTTTGGCTGAAGCAAATGAAAATAGAGATTGGCGTATTTACAGCGATTTCGCCCATATTCTAATTAATCATGCAAGAAAACTATATGCCAACGACAGCTTTGGTATTGACATTGAGGAAACCGTTTATGCATTAGATGCTTCTACCATTGACCTTTGTTTATCGGTTTCTCCTGGGGCTACTTTCAGAAAGAATAAAGCAGCAGTTAAATTACACACACTTCTTTATCTTAGAGGGAATATTCCTACTTTTATCTCAATTACTGATGGTAAAACACGATGTCAAAATTCCTGATGAACTGATCCCAGAAGTTGGTGCTTTTTATGTGATGGATCGAGGATATTTAGATTTTCACCGACTTTTCACCATGAGCCAAAACTTAGCTTTTTTCATGATACGCTTTAAAAAGAACACAAAATATAGAAGGGTTTACTCATCTCCAGTCGATAAATCTACAGGGTTGATATGTGACCAAATTGTTGTTCTGACTGGAAGTAAGTCTAAAGTTGGCTATCCAGACAAACTACGGAGAATTCATTAATTCGACTCAGTTACAAACAAGCACTTTAATTTTGCCTCCAACAATTTTAATCTGCCTGCTTTGACAATCACGCAGTTATACAAATCGCGATGGCAAGTGGAATTGTTTTTTAAATGGATAAGACAACACTTAAAAATTAAAATATTTTACGGAACCACTGAAAATGCTGTTAAAACTCAAATATGGATTGCAGTTTCTACTTATGTCTTGGTCGCGATTATCAAAAAAGAACTGAATCTTGGGCATAGCCTTTACACAATTTTACAAATTTTGAGCCTGTCGCTATTTGAAAAACATCGATTATATCAGTTGCTAAAAGATAATGATTACAACCTTAATTATAGCACACAGTCTAACCAGTTGAATTTATTCGACTATTAACCAGACACTAGTGATATGAAATAATAGTTTGAAATAGAAACCGCCCATTTACATAGGGCGGCTATTAAATATTAAATACTATTAGTTGTCGTATTTTTCTTTAAGTTGTTTGGTAACATCTTTATCCATACGTACCCAAGCTTCTTCTAGGCTCATTTCACCTGCAATTGCCTGCCCTAGTCTAGAAATAGTAGCATTAAACAAAATACGGTTATCTACATGAGCTTGAAGATCAAAAGCAATAGAGTCAATTGTCGGAACAGCTCCAGCAAAAGTTTCTAATGCATGTTTTGCAAGTGGATTATCTGTTTTGTAATCAACTTGTAAATCTAAGTGCCCAGGTATAGCCAAAACAGCACCAATAAACTCACTTAATGATTCTTTGCTTGCAAGAAAATCCATTACTTTCCCAACAGCTTCATTAGCAGTAAATGCAACAAGGGCGTTTCCTCCTGGCATTCCTGTGCATGCAGATGGACCACATGGAGCAGGTACTGCCCACCAATCAAAGTCATCACCAACTTCTTTAGAAAATCTGTTAATTTGCCAAGATCCACTCATCATCATTACCATTCCAGCATTATTCCACCATTCATTTGGCGCGTGATAAGTTGTACCAGATACTGACCCCCAAAGGTCTTTGGACATTGTACCGTTTTGATGCCAATCATATAACATTCTGGTCATTGTCTTTAGACCACCATCTACTAATTTTGGTTTACCATCTGCACCAAAATATTTTGCGCCCATAGAAATTGCTGGACCTGCTACACGATGTCCTGAACGATCCCATCCCATAGGAATTGCAATATTTAGTTTAGTAGCCACTTTATTTACAGCATCTGCCCATTCATCCCAAGTAGCTCCAGCGCCTAAAAGATTAACTCCTGCTTGCTCGAATAATGTTCTATTAACATATGGGCCTGTAACAGTCATAGTTGATTGAAAGCCATTTATTGAAGTTTTGTCACCTGGTAAACGGTACCACTTCAAAAAAGGTCCATAAGAAGATTCCCAATAAGATGGGTCTTTAAGGAAAGGTGTAAGGTCTTTATAATATTTAGCAAGACCACCGAGATCTGTAACACGTGCTATATCAGGACCTTCGCCAGCTGCTAACTGCACAGGCAACGTGTCTTGAATTGCTTTATAAGGTACCTCATCAACTATAACATTTATATTAGGATTTGAAGCGTGAAATTTAGCAATCTGTTTCTTAAAAGCAACTCCTTCAGTTTCACCATCTCCATACCACATTATTCTTACATCGGTTTTAGCAAAAGAAACTGATGAGATTAAGCTAACAGTAATTGCTAAGAAAACAACAATGGTAGCCTTAATTATTAATTTTAGATTAAACATATAATCCTCTTTCATTATTTAGTTAACTTTAATATTGAAATTATATTTTTTATTTAACTGAAATACAATTAAGATGATTGATATTTCAATTTTAAAAATGACACACATTTGTATCATGAACGAACCCATCAATATAATTCAATATAATACATAAAACTTTAGGGTATTTTTCGTTTATTAGGTTAATATATTGATAATTTATGTCTAGATCATGTCATCCTCCTTTTGCTGGACGTTGTAAATGATTAATTGAAAATTCTTCTAAATAAAGAACTTCCATGAATTAAAGCTAAAACATTAGAATAATCATAATGTGTCATGAAAATAATTAATTTACAATGCTTTTAATTTTATAAAGTTTAAAATAAATAATTTATTGAAGTTTGAACTCATTTAGTTTTTCGTTTTCTATTTATGCCTATGGTCTCCATATTGGTTGGTTTAGGGGGACCCAATTCTTAACATCATTTGTTTGATTTAACAAGGGAAGGCTTGCTAAGATTTGATAAAATCAGCTAGCACTGGGTTTTAAAATACTGTTCCCTTATTCAAGTCCCAGAATTATTTTTGGTACTCTTGTAAATAATGATTGGCATGTCTCCCCGTTGGGATACTCTAAAATTGTTGAAGTTCTGCTTTTCAATTTGTCAACATCAGGTGGCCAACAAGTTTGGTTTATGCAATCCAGATCTCCATTTAATTCCGAAAGTTATCCACGGCATGTTTCAAAGTCCTATGCAAAATCCTAGATATACCGACACTAAAATTTATTAATTAACTAACTTTTCAATAGATCGAGCAGATCTATTTTTCAGTAGTCTTGTAAATGTTTTTTGTATTTGCGTGCAAAATAATGAATTCTGCGATAGATCTTCACCAAATATTTCTGTTATATCCAATATTGCCCGTGTGTATGATTCAGAATTTTCAAAGACAATTTTCTTTGATACTAATAAACCTGTTTCTAAAGCTATTTTGTTAAACCGTTCACTCATTGGATCACAGATTTCAATTGCTTTGCCAAATTCGTCAACTCCCAAAATAAACCGCATCCATGCAGCTAAAGCTAAGGATATTTTTGAGAAAGGACGTTTGTGGAGAACTTGTTCACGGACGGTATTCAATAGACGTTGAGGTATTTTTTGTGAACCATCCATAGCAATCTGCCAAGTTCGATGACGCAAACCTGGATTTTTAAAACGGTCTAAAAGTGCGACTTTATACTCAGCTAAATCTATGGAAGGGTGTGTTTTCAAAGTAGGTGATATTTCTTCGTCCATCATTTCACGAATAAATTTCAAAAAAGTAGAATCAAGCATTGCATCGGAAACATACTCATAACCCGCGAGAAAACCAAGATATGAGATCGTCGAGTGTGTGCCATTAAGCAGACGGAGTTTCATCTCTTCATAAGGCCTAATGTCATCAGTAAGTTGTACTCCTACGCTTTGAAAATCCGGTAGACCACATGCAAAATTATTTTCAATTACCCATTGTCGAAAAGGTTCACAAATCACAGCAGCTTCATCTCTACACTTTAATTGTTCCGTAATGGACAATTTGTCATTTTCTGTTACTGCAGGCACAATACGATCTACCATACTAGAAGGGAAACATCCTTGATCTGCTATCCATTGATTTAATCCAGGATTGACTATCTTGGAAAACTCAAGCACTAAATTTCTTAGCATTTCCCCGTTTTCTGGGAGGTTATCACAGCTCAAAACAGTATAAGGAGGAAGTCCGGCCTTGTACCTTAAATACAATCCGGCAACCAAATATCCAATGGCGCTCATCGGAAACTGGTAGTTGGCAAGGTCATGTAAGATGTCAGGATGTTTTTTCAGTAACTTGCCGGAAGACGGATCATGGCAATATCCTTTCTCTGAAATGGTCAGAGTTACCAGTTTTGTCTGAAAATCAGCAAGTCGTTTTAAGACTTCTAATTGCTCTTTCGGTGCAAACAATACTTCTTTCACAGAACCAATTACTTTAAGACTGTCGCCTCTTTCAGAGCGTTCCGTAACTGTGTAAAGCGAATTTTGAGGCAACATTTGGTCACGTGTGGTGGAATGGAGAAGGCTCACCCCGCAAATCATCCAATCACTGGGATCATGCCCTAAGATTTCTTCCAAATATACTGCTTGATGCGCACGATGAAAGGCTCCAATTCCGAAATGTACAATACCTACTTTCAGTGAATTTCGATCATAACTCGGCCTAGGTATTTCTTCAGCCAAAAGTTGGACAGATGTCAAACGGGGAACTCTCTCAGTTTTTTCCGGTTTCATTGAATTAATATCAATTTTATAATTTTAACCTGATTATTCTTCAAAGTATTCTTTGTTTTTTCCCAGTAATTGTTCCAAAGAGGCGAAGACTGTGTTTAGGTGGAAAGACATGGCATCTACTGCTTGTCTCTCATTCCCGGAACATAGTGCATCATAAATTTTTGAATGCTCTTCTACAATTTCGGTAGCCCTTCTTGGCAAAGGTAGAGCCAAAATTCGTACTCGATCCATTTGTGCTTTGGCATTATTTATGATTTTCCAAACTCGACTTGAAAACTGAAATTCAACAATTGTTCTATGAAACAAATCATCTAACTCAGACAGTCTTAATCGGTTATCATCCTTGACACACTGTTTTTGTTGTTCAATCAACATTGATAATTTTTCAGCCAGATCTGTATTACAATTCTTTACAGCGTAACGAACCGTAGCGGTTTCCAGAGATTCCCGTATAAATTGGCTTTCCTGAACATCTTTAATGTTAATTCTAGATACATAGGTGCCAGATCGATCAAGTATGGATATCAGTCTTTCATCAGCTAATTTCAACAATGCTTCTCGAACCGGGGTACGTGAAATTTGTAATTGATTACAAATTTCTTTTTCTCTCAATCGTTGTCCAGGTTTCAACCAGAGTGTAATTATTGACTTATATAAAATTTGATATACCTGTGGAACAATATTTTCCCCACTAACAATTACAGAAGATTCTGGAAGGGGAGATCTATTAGAATTATAATACATGAAGTTCTATCGGTATTTATTAATATTTTATTTATTATTAAGTGTAATTTGATGTTTCTTACAGCCTGCAAACCTTTTTACGGGACTCTTGTCGCCTTGTATCATTTACTTCGGAGCATATTATTACGATTTAAGTCACTCTCTAAAACATGTAAAACGTGACTTTCTCTGCATTTGCTAATTCTTCGGTCTCAATTTTATACCCCTAATGGAGAAAAATATGAAAGCGATCATGTATTCGTATCAATAAAAAGTCCCTGATAAAGGTTAAGCTCTTTATATGTATTACTATTGACTAAGGTATTCTGGATGACAATCAGTAAAAAAAGAAAATTTAAAATATCCTTGAAATTTTCAGTAATTGATATATCATCTTGATATATCAATTACGTGTTGTCAAACCTTTCGTTTATAAGATCCCATTTTTTAGGTAATGATGGAAACAAAATTTAATCAATTAATTCTTCATCCAGATCGATTGTTCTCGACTGACACTACAGTTCGTTCTGTAGCTAGGCGATTATTTAAAGAAGTTGAAGATCTCCCCATCGTCAGTCCGCATGGACACACAAACCCAGCATGGTTCGCCAATAACAAACCGTTTGGAAACCCATCAGAACTTTTTATAACCCCAGATCATTACCTTTTCAGGATGCTTTACAGCCAAGGGATTCCATTAGAAGAACTTGGAATTAATTCTTCAGAAGGTGCGTGCATTGAAAACGATCCACTAAAAATATGGAATAAATTTTCTGAATTTCAATATTTATTTAGAGGTACACCGTCACGTATCTGGTTAGATCATGCATTGTACTTCGTATTTGGTGTAAGGGAGTCTCTTTCGCCTGAAACTTCTGAAATAATATACAATCAAATTCAGGACAAAATAAAACAGCCTGAATTTCTGCCTAGAGCATTGTTTGATCGCTTTCAAATTGAAACTCTCACAACTACTGAGTCACCGTTAGAAGACTTGCGTCATCATAAAAATATTCAAAATTCGGGTTGGAAAGGCAATATCATTACCTCATTCCGTCCAGACCAGGTAGTTGATCCGAGTTCACAAAATTTTGCAGAGAATGTAGAAGAACTAGGGCTGTTGACACATGAAAACTGTAAAACATGGCATGGATACTTGAACGCGTTATCTTCACGCAGAGAGTTCTTCAAATCTTTGGGAGCCACTTCAACAGATCATGGACATCCAAGTGCGTTTACTGCGGATATAGAAAAAAAAGAATGTGAGAAATTGTTTTCAAAAGCACTCAAAGGAAATTTGAATGATTCTGAAGCAGAATTGTTTCGAGGACAAATGCTAACCGAAATGGCCAAAATGAGTTTAGATGACGGTTTGGTCATGCAGTTACATCCTGGTTCATTTCGGAACCATAATAGTGAAATGTTTCTGAAATTTAACAGTGATAAAGGTGCGGACATTCCTCAGCCAACTAATTATGTTAATGGATTACGCCCTTTACTGAACCGTTTTGGCAATGAAAAAAAATTGACATTGATTTTATTTACCTTGGATGAGTCTACATACAGCAGAGAACTAGCTCCTTTGGCTGGTCACTATCCATGTCTCAAACTTGGGCCTGCCTGGTGGTTTTTTGACAGTCCAGATGGAATGCTACGCTATCGTCGTATGACAACGGAAACAGCTGGATTCTACAATACAGTTGGGTTTAATGACGACACACGTGCTTTCCTTTCTATTCCTGCGCGCCATGATATGGCTCGGCGGGTGGATTGTCGCTATCTTGCAGAATTGGTGTGTGAACATCGAATCAATGAAAATGAGGCTAGAGAAGTTGCTGTTGACCTTGCATATCGACTCGTAAAAAAAGCCTATCGACTTATGTCATAGTAAAAAATGTATGATAGACGTCTTGGTGATTTTATAGTCAGGCAGTTATGTATTTTAAAAAATTAAATACGTAAACAATTAAATCAGGTTAAGTTAGTATAACGGCCACATAAACCAAGTCCCATGCGAAGCATTATGTAACGCAAATGGCGGAGCTATTCCTTTTCCCTGACCTCCGTATGAAAAAGATCTGAGCAAATCATATAAGTGTACATATTATGGATAATAAAAATAATTCAATGCCTCTTTCAGTTATCCGAAAAAACCTCAAAGTAAAATGGTATAGGTGTCCAATTGACAAAAGAATACTTAAGGAATTAAGCTCTCCAAGTGATTTCAAGGGATTTATTTACGCATTGGGACACTTAGGGCTATGGTTTGGTACAGGAACTTTAACTTATGTAAATTTTATTGAAAGTAATTGGTTAGGTTTTACTATTGCTATTTTCTTACATGGAACAGTAGGTTCTTTTTTTAGTGCACCTCAACACGAACTTAATCATGGAACTGTTTTCAAAACTAAAAAACTTAATAAAATTTTTTTATTTATTTATTCATTACTCGGCTGGCTGGATTTCAAAACATATGCATTGAGTCATACATATCATCATCGATACACACTTCATAATGAAGGTGATTATGAAGAAGTCCATCCCAAAATACCATCTTTGCAAATTTTTTATTTAATACAATTATTCTCATTAAATATTTTTGGTGGTGAAAAATCATATGGTTTTCTACCAACAGTTAACAATTTTTTAAAGATAGCATTCAATAACTTAAAGAACCCTTTTAATGATTGGGATTTTAGGTTGTATGCCGAGTTGAAGAATGAAGGAAAAAAGGCTGTGATTTGGGCCAGGACTGTACTAATCTTTCATATTTTTGTAATAATCTTTTCTTTTTCAATAAATCAGCCCATTTTAGCACTAATAATTTCTGGACACCGATTTATTGCAAATTGGCTTAATTATTTTGTTGGTACACCTATGCACTGTGGTCTTCGAACTAATGTGACGGACTTCAGAAAATGTGTAAGAAGTATAACATTAGATCCAATTAGTGAATTTCTTTATTGGAATATGAACTGGCACCTCGAACACCACATGTATGCATCAATACCATGTTACAATTTAAAAAAAATACATCGATTGATATCCAATGATTGTACAAAACCAAAAAACATATTTGGAGCTTGGAAGGAAATGCGAGAAATATATAGCGAACAACAAAAAGATTCAAAATATGAATTTGACACACACGTTCCTTCTACCACTAATTTAAGTAATTCAAAACAAGAAAATATTGACATTGAAGAATCATTAGGAGATCTTGCCCCAAAAGCACTTAATTAAAATATTAATGGATAAAAAACCTTGTTACAATAAAGAAAACCTGGTCAATTACACCTGT
>Ga0209091_10001010_pt1 | contig 25706 bp, 39 predicted proteins | sample ArcticOcean_MG_C_6_FD_187438 | JGI IMG/M metagenome (GOLD analysis project Ga0209091, IMG submission 187438) | Marine microbial communities from western Arctic Ocean - ArcticOcean_MG_CB8_128 (SPAdes) (version 2) | ecosystem: Environmental > Aquatic > Marine > Oceanic | place: Arctic Ocean...
TAAGGTGCTCCTATGCCACTTATTCCATCATAATCCCTGCCATCTAAGGTTTGATAATACGCTGTATCATCAAGAATAACATTTACGAACCCACGAGGCCCCCAGTTTTGTCCTTTTAATTCATCTGCTTCGAAACCGCCGGGGGTTGATCCAATATAATCTAAAACAATATATTCATCGGCTTCAGTATAAAGTGATTTGGTAAGGACTCCGAAACCATCATCGATATCAGCACCTACTAATACAGATTGCCGACGTTCTGATAATTGATCTAATCTTTTTTGTGGTAGGTTTCCGAGATCTTGAAACTCGAACTCATATCCTTGCCGACGAATCGCCATGCATCAACTTATCTGTTGCTGCTATTTATATCTTCACTAAAGTAATTAAAAGATCTCGAATGTCTTGACGATTTTTATTATCAGGATTTTCTTCAAACCAAACTGCTCTAAATGTTGGTGAGACTCCTGTGGATTCCATATAGCGAGCAAGCCACGATTGAAAACTTGTTCGCATAAGAAGTGGGTATTGAAGAATGATAAACTTAGTATCTGAGTCAACATTTAAGTCATTTTTTACCTCGGCGTCTTCAGTATAAAGCGCAATTCGACGTGGTCGGCCAGCCCGTGCACCCAGTTGCTTTTCGGCTTCTGCTTCATCTTCATCTAAGTCTAATTCTGATAAATAGGATAAAAAGTCGGAAAGAGATTCCCATTTTTTTACTTCTGTGGTTCCGTTATTTAAGGCCCAATCAAGACCCCAAACAGTATTAGTAGATTCATCAGTGGTAATGGAAATATAAGTCACGGGGTTTTTAATCCAGTTAATGATATCTGACAGAGAATCACCTATCATCAAGATGTCCAAGCCGACGCATGGCCCGCTTAGTTCTAATCTGACTTTGGGTAGTGCGTTGCTTCTGACCGTAAAGAGAAGCGTGAATCTTTTCTCTTCGACGTTCTAATTCCAACTCATGTGCTATTGCTGGCATATCCATATGATGATTGACTTGGGAGATCCAAGATGGTTTCATATTCTGTGGGTGTAACGGGGTTGTGTCTGTAGGTAATGGTAACAAACGTGTGTCTGGTTGACTTTCAGTTCGTTGATTCATTCCTAAAGCAGCCTGCTGTCTTAATTCCTTTTGTCTTTCGGCTCGAAGAGCCTCCATGAACTCAGACATATTGGAAATAATTATTCCTCCGATTCATCTGATTCACTGACTTGATTCTTTAAATAAAATCCAAGATAAATAACTCCAACCGATCCGAGCATCATACCTGCTGGAACGTGGCAGCCCATACTATATAGAGTTCTAAGATTGCTAACGACGAAGTAACCCCCACCGATGATAGCAGCAATACCTAAATAATTAACGGGGGTCATAGATATATATCGTTGTCTCAACTATATGTAGTTTTGCTACAATAAATCTATATAGCGAATATCGTAATTGATTGTTTTATAGGGTTCAATAGTATACCTTTTAATTGACTTTTCTCCTGAACTATTGAATGTAAAATACATAGGATCTTTTTCATCTCTGGAACTAAAATATGGCATATCTATCAAGCCCCCTCTTATGGATCGCCAAGCCTGCATCTTAGCAGTATAAGGCAGTCCCTTCCAATCACTATAACTACTTTTAGGTATTGGTCCACCACCAACTACTGCTGAAACGTATGGTGTGCTTCTGTAACCCGGTGGTGAAGAATATTTAGCATAGTCTGAAATAATAGTGCGACTATCCTTTAATAATATGTTTTGACTAATGGCATTTTTATTTCCTGCTCCATAGACATAATTTATATAGGGTCCAAAGGCTTTTGTTTGATTGGGTGCATAAGTTTGCCCCATTACTAAAGTCCATCCGGGATATGTCTTTGGATTTCCCAATTTGTTATTCCACTTAGACGCAGTAGTGGCAGGATACCAATCATATATTTCTTGATCTGCATCAGTTATATTTGGGGCGTGATATGCAAGCCACTGGTAGAATCCCTCTAATCCAAAACCACCCTTAGTGAATATAAGTGGGAACTTGGTGCGCCGAGAATTAGGGTTTCCATGAGCCATGTATAACTGATCTAATGTCTGGGAATAGGTCATCACGGGCCCATTCGCAAGTCTCACCCAGATACCTCCCTTGGATTCGGTGTGGATATAGTATGCGTATAGGGCACAGAAATGGCCAAAACAAGTTTTAATAACTTGTGAGAAATCAGCGATACCGTAGCGATGAAACTCTGTCCACGGCTGACCGGTCATCAATGCAGTTAGTTCTGGCCAAATATCCTCGTCAAGAGGAACGTTTGTAACATGTGATGCCATAACCACTACTGCGGTGACCAACTATATTTAGTTTTACCTAAAAAGATTCGAGAACATCGGGGATTCCATCGCCATCGTCATCATCATCTTCGTTGTCAGCAAGTCCATCGTTGTCGTGATCGAATTGACCTGTTTCCGAGTTACCATCATTTGATTCAAACCAATCGCTTAAGCCATCATTGTCGTCATCCAGATCGGAAGAGTCCCAAATGCCATCGTTATCATGATCATAGCGGTATGAAGACCATGCTCCACCAACTTCATCAACGTCAAGTATATCGTCGTTGTCGTCATCAGTATCAACACTGTCATTTAGACCGTCATTATCGTGGTCACGCCCTGCATAAGAACCATTGTCGTAAAAGTCCTTGTAGTTGTCAATCCCATCGTTGTCAATGTCCATATCGAACATATCTGGAATGCCATCATTATCATGGTCATAAATATTAGTCATATCATTTCCATCTGCGACTTCTTGGTCGTCATTGAGCCCATCTCCATCATCATCGTCGTCTTCTGCATCGTTGATGCCATCGTTGTCGTGATCCATAGGATTAGAATCAGTCATATCAGGAATACCATCATTGTCATCATCCCAATCTAAGTCGTCTGGAATGCCATCACCATCATTGTCGTTTTCACCATTTTGTTCTTGGTTATCCAATTGTTGCTGTTGTTGAGTTTCAGTTTGCTGACCTTGCTGACCTTGTTGCCCATTCTGAGTTTGTCCTTGCTCTTGTTGGGATTGACCATTTTGATTTTGACCGTTTTGTTCTTCGGCTTGTTGCTCGGATTGTTGTCCACCTTGCTGTCCACCTTGTTGCTGCTGACCTTGACCATTATCTTGCTGTTGGCCTTGTTGCCCATCCTGTCCACTTTGACCGGATTGACCTTGTTGGCCGCTTTGCTGACCTTGCTGACCTGCTTGGCCTTGTTGACCTTGCTGGCCTGCTTGACCTTGTCCCTGACCTTGTCCTTGACCCTGTCCTTGGCCTTGGCCTTGTTGCTGACCTTGTCCCTGTCCTTGCCCTTGGCCCTGACCCTGTCCTTGACCTTGACCTTGTCCTTGTCCTTGGCCCTGACCTTGTCCCTGACCCTGTCCCTGACCTTGACCTTGGCCTTGGCCTTGACCCTGTCCCTGACCTTGACCCTGACCTTGTCCTTGACCCTGCCCTTGGCCTTGTCCTTGCCCTTGTCCTTCGCCTTCGCCTTGTCCTTGGTCTTCGGATTCGCCACCGCCTTCAGTTCCACCGTCTCCTGCACCTGCACCTGACTCGGTAAAGTCTGGGTCGTATGCGTCTGGGATTCCATCGCCATCTGAATCAGAGTATTCTCCATCATTTGGATCGTTTGGGAACTGATCAACGCTATCGGACTTGCCGTCACCGTCAGTATCTGAGTTATTTGGATTTGTGCCTTTTGCGTATTCTTGGGCATTAGTTAAACCATCGCCATCAGGATCGCCATTAGCATCGCCGCCGTTTGTAGGATTAAGCCCATTGGCTACTTCCCAACCATCAGGCAGGCCATCAGAATCGCTGTCAGCGTTGTTCATGTTTGTGCCGTGATTTTGTTCTTCGGAGTTAGTTAAACCATCGCCGTCCCAATCTGCCCCACCATCGGAGGGGTCAAGAGGATCAGAACCGTCTGCAACGGCCAAACCTGCACTCAAAGTGAGCATCAGGGCAGTTAAAATTGTAAGCATCGTTTTTTTGAATATATTTGTTTCCATAGTAATCTTTTTCCTATATAAGTATTGTTCATAGGGAACCCACTGTTCCCTCTAACGTAGAATAACCGTTTTCTCCTATATATAGTTTGGGGTGGAATGCTCACTCAGTCAAATTGGACAATTCTTCTGCATGGTGTTCACGATGACAATTAGAACAAAGTAATTCTAAAGTATGAACTTTGGCTTTTAGATCTTTCCAAGAGTAATCCGTAATACCTTTTTGACGCAAAACTCCTGAACCGCCTTGCTGTCCGGGCCTAACATTACCCCAATTTTGCTTGTAAGATGGATCGTTGTGATGAACGTCTAAACCAGCCGGGGTAATGTAATCACAGCGATTGCATTTGCCACCTAATTCTGCTAACAACCAATCTTTCTTTTCAGATCGGCGTTGCTTTTTATTGGCTACGGATTTTTTGATAGATTCTTCACGATTGCGAAGATAATAAGTTCGCTGATATTGCTTTTGATACTTGCTACGCTTCTCTGGATCTGCGAATGGCACGATAATCACTCCGATTCATCATCTATGACTTCTTCAACAGTAACTCGATAAACTTTTCCATTTCGACGAACAGTTTTTTGTTTTATGATTTTATATTTTGTAGATACCTCGTCCAAGGCAGACTCCATAAGATCAGAGAAATACTTATCATTATCCATATTACTCCATAGATAATCAATTATAGAAGTATTTTTATAGTATTGGTCGGGTAAAACATAGTCTTTATACCATCGCATGATCACATACTACTGATTGCACCTACTTATATGTATTGCTTATTATAATCACCGACGATCTGCTTTAAGCATCGCCTTTAAGCCGGGGATATGCATATCAACTACGGGCATATTTTCTAATGTTGCACCTGATGTGGGAGCACCCATCCTGCTATTAGCATTGATTTTCTGCCCTCCTCTTCCGGGTTTTGTTTCTGCGAAATGTGCTTTTACAATATCAGCATCAGAAATATTTGGTGTCAATTGAGGCATTACTGCCGAAGCAAGAATCTTTTGTTTTTCGGCGGCCATGGCTTTTAATATATCGTCGTTACTACTCATAGTTGTTTCCTCCCGTATGCTGTATATCGTGTATCCTCAGATACTATATGAATCTCAATTTCAGATATTATGCCTTCTTCTACTTGATAAATCCACTTTTCAAGTTGCATCATAGCATCGTCAGTAGATTCTGGTTTATCAATGCCTTCTACTGAGCCATCATTATGCATAGAATAGTATGGTGATTTTTTATCACCAGTCCATGCTACAATAGAACACTCAGCATTATTCCAATTTTCTGGAAGTCCACAATAACTTTCAATCCTGCTGGCTGAAATTACTGATTCTTGTAAAATCTTGTAGGTGTTATTATCATAAGAATCATATTGAAACATATAATACACGGGTTTGGGTCCTTTGATCCAGTTAATTATGTCCATTAAGCAACACTCCCTGACATAGAAAGAATATAATGATGATCATCATTATCATTCTCTATTTCTGCAAAAAAAGTCCATTCATGGTCCAAATGGCTCGCAATTTGTGTGACTATTTTAGTCCAATCATTAGATTCTAAACCAGATCTATCTTCCTCATCATAAGTATCACTAACTTTACAGTCTCGGCAAATAAACTTAGCAAAATATTCACCATCTCCTTCTTGCTTATAATCATCTGCCATCTCTGAAAAATCTGCACGAAATAACCTGTAAGGTTGAAACTTTAAAATAATCTGCTCTTTTTTTGATTGGGATAGACCTACAGCACCAGTCTGGATGTGATAATTACCTGCGAAATCATCCAATCTCATATCTGAGGATAATGCATGGCCCGATAAAATCCAGATAGGATTTCTGATCCAATTTATTAGATTACTCATTTTTTCACCTCAAAAACATACATTGTTTTTACATATGGTCCGATTGATTCTGGTATGTTTGTTGATGTGTCCTTTATTCGATAACGTTGTAAATCCACGATATCTTTTCGACCACCACTAAAAAGTTCAAAAAAAGATTCTGTTAATTCATTGATATCGGTTTTAACTTTAACAACCTGCCATTGTTCTGGGAGTGACTTATACTTGATTTTAACATACTCCTCTGCCAGATCAACGGTATCAAAGATCCTGATTCCAAGAAGTTGACCTTCGTATTGATTGTCACCAATTTCGACAAATAAGGCAAAACTTTGTGGCCCTCTAAGAAAATTGATGATTCCTGTAGCCATACTAATTACTGGATGAATCAACTACTTATAGTTTTTCACTCATAATCCCTAAAGGTTATTCCAACAGGGAAACGTGGGATACCTGCTACTGTATAATCTTGGAACTTGACTGTTAGCATCTCACCGATATAGTCAGTAGCGTTTTGGAACAGTAACTTCTTTTCTTCACGGGTTCCTTTTGGCCTCGTGGTAAATGTTTTCCCAGCAGCGGTTTTACAAACCCAAATAACTGTTCCAATGTCATTACCTTGACCTTCTTGGAAACCAATGACTTCAAACTCTTCATCATCAAACTTTTTATATTTTTGTAGGAAATAGGATCGACGACCTTGATAAACAGATTTTGGATCTCTGATCATAACTCCCTCATACCCATCGGCCAGATTCTTTGCCAATAAATCTTCTATGTCTTGCTTGGTTCTAACCAAATAATTAGGAACAATTGTTAAACGATTTGTTGGGTCTTTCTTAACATAACTATTGGCTAACTTCCAACGACTAACAAAAGGCATATTAGGATCGGGAGCAATAAGATCGAAGATATTAAGAGAAACCTCTTTAGAATCTACTACGTCTTGAGGCTTAAGTTTAGCACGACGAGTAAGACCTACTACTTTCTGAAAGTTTTCGGCGGGGGTTGATCCCAAAGTTGTAGAATATAGTTCGCCATCAAGAATAGTTCCTTCAGGAAGTCCTACGGCTTTAATAGCCGCTCTGATCCCGGGCATCTCTGGAAACGGTTTGTTATTTCGAGAGACTAATGAAACATCTCCATTAGGTAATACCTGTGCGAAACATCTTACGCCGTCAAGTTTTGGTTGGGCGATAGCAGGTAAAGCAATTTTATGGCCGTGCTTTTCGTAGTTTTGTGCCAGCATGGCTTTTACCATCTTGCTGGCAAGAACTCCCATACCTGTTGTATTAGTAGTATAACCGCTATCTACTTTCTTTGAGATTTTGCTATCGAATTGTAGTTTTGATTGTTCACCAAGAGTGCGGCCTGCTTTTCCTGCTGGAATGTTGGTTCCTTTGTCTTCGACAACAGCACCGCCTACTACACCGTGAGATGTTTTTAGGATATGTTGCGAACCATCATCTTCAATAGTAATAGTCCAGCGTCGAACCTTTCCGGTGCTGTCTTTCTTGTAAAGGCTGTAAGGCCCCATGATTACGAGATTGCTCATAGTCTTTACTGATGTTGCCATCTATATAAAGGTTGTGGTTCTAACGTATAACTTTGTTTACATTAGAAGGGCTGATAAATAATGACCGCATATCAATGTCAAAAAGGCCAGTTTTTTTATCCATTTGAATAATGTTTGTTGTCAACATTATGGGGCTATTTCCGAACATACCTTCCACAGACATCTCCATAGTTGTAATTGTTTTTACTGGATAGAAGGATTCCGCCTCAATTTCTTTAACTTTCAAGTAGCGATAGTCTCCAATGATTCCCGTTCCACCTTTTTTGTAAAGAAAAGCGACAAACTCGTCTAACCATTCCATTGGTTTTTTGAATCCTGAGTTGTCTGCATTAGGGGTATAAAAGAAGTAAACAGGACTCATAATTGTTCTTATATTGGAGGCTTTGCCCGCATAAATATCCATGTCATTTCTTGTGGCCTCTCCTGTAACTTTCGTAGCCCAATCCATGAACTTTGATCCGAGATCTTCTCCGACTTGAAGTGACAAATCATCTAATGCTTTAGCATCAACTACAAAAAGAACATCATGTAAATAAGTCATCATAGTAAATATAAAGTCTCTCGACTACTTATAGTTTGAGATTACTTCTTCATCATATTGGAAGCAAAAATACCACCAACAACAAGGATGGCCAGACCTCCACCATAGAGTAAGTAGTTAGGTCCCTTTTCAACAGCATCAGGATCGGAATCGGAATCATCCGTCCCATTTCCACTACTATCAACGATATCAACAGCAGGTAGAACTTCAATGAAATAATCGTGTTGGTCACCAGTGTTGGAAAACTTCTTTTCTACATCTGCGTCAGTGGACCTCCAGCCCACCATCCAAGGAATTGTAGTAACTACGCCATCCACTGATTCAGTTCCAGCAGCAGGAACAGTTACCACAGTAGAGTAACCACCATCACGGGAGATACTATCACCGGGTTTGAGAATAAAGATTTTAGATAGGGATTTAGCAGCATCATGAAGTTTAATCTTCAGGGTTTTACCCGAATTAGCCTTATTAGTGAACTTGAATCCTTTATCGGAACGAGTGGAAATCATTCCATCTTGGTTAAGTGTAACTGTCGTAGTATCAACAATAAAGTTTGACCAGTGAGTATCTATGTAGTTAGTAACGTTGTCACTATCAATAGTGGCAGCACCAAATTGCTTGTTGACAGAAAAACCAAAAGGGTTGTTTACTATAAAGCCCATGGTAATAATAATACCCTACTACTATTTATACTTTACTTAACCGACTTTCGCTTGAGATCTAATTCACAGACATTACAAATAAGGCGGGCATGAGTAGTATTGGTTCTAATTTTGTCCCATGATTGGTCTTCGACAGGCATAGGTAGTAACAAATGATCATTACTTCTAATACGAAGGTATTGCCATGTGCGTTGACCACAAAATGGACAAGCAGATCCAAGAGCATTAACTAACCAGTCATGCTTTTCCTTGCGAAGTTGCTTTTTGTTAATCTTTGATCGAGGTTTGATGTTGATAGAATTGTTAGAATAATATTTTTTATTATAAGAGTCCATATAGGCTTTCTTCTTTTTAGGATCTGAATAAGGCATAATATATAATACCCCTTACTGCTATTTATAGTTTGTCTTCAAGACCTTACATCATGTTTTGAAGGAAGGCTAAAGCACCGGGGACTGCGGCCAAAAGTAAAGTCCAGAATCTTCCCATTTTACGATCGACTTCACTCATCTTTTCTTCTAAGACTGCTAATCGAGTAGTCATAGGTGGCTGACCATTACCATCACGAACAACCTTTAACAAAGATGTGATGTCTTCTTTAAGGTCACCAACAGTAAGATCCAAACGTTCTAAAGAAACCCGATAATCAGAATTATCGGCCATGAAGCCTTCCATCATGATTGCAAAGTCTTCGACAAACTCTTCGATTTTATCACGATCACTCAAGAAAATCACTCCTTATTAAAACGAAGGGCTTTGGCCAAAAGGACTTTAGCACACTGATCCATATGCTGCAATCGATTTACAGAAGTTAAAATACGCACTTGTGTGAGTTTGGCAGAGTGCCCTACTTGTTGCATAGCCAATTCTAACTCCATATCTAAAACTACCATCGCTGCTATTTATAGTTTTCTAATACTACTAATTGTATTTTCGATCCCTTAAGCCCCAAAGATTAACTTTGTGGCTTCTTATTCTTGTTAGCGATGCAGTGTCAACTTTATCCAATAGAATGAAATCTCTGATACCTCGCAAAGCGAATGTTATTTCACGGGATGTGGGAACATGTCGCCTTCCTGAATTAACGATTCCTTTTCTTATTTGCTCTGCAGTGGCGGGACTCTTAGAAAGAATCTGCCTTGCTGCGTCTTCGATTAACTGTTGTTTGCTGCGACCCATGCTATATATTGGACCTTCATACTATATAACTGTTGGGGTTATTAGTAACTATGGGTGTTATCAACACTCATTCGACAACTTCGGAAATGAAATCTATTTCGCAAACATCATTATCACAGAATCTCTCTGCAATAATTTCTTCGCCCTTGATTCGACCGAACGTCAACTTGCCTAAGCCTGCCATCATAGAATCATAGGATTCTTTGTCGATGGCTTCGTAAGGCATCTGCGGATAAGCACCAGCATCTAAACGAGGTAAGAAAGAAATACCCTTTAATTGATATTGGAAAACATCTAAAGCATTGGCGATCTGGTCGCCTTCGGAAACAGGATCAAAAGTAACCGTGGATGAAACTTGATTATCAGCCCAGTATCTCTGAGCCACGGCTGACAAGGCTAACTGTTCCCACATGGAAACATCTGGCAAGGTGCGAACTCCTTCGCCAACATCGACGGGAACTTCAACGACCACAGTATCTTTTTCTGCACCATAGGCAGGTTCAACTTTGTAGCCAGCCTTTTCCAGAGCAGGAACTAAGTTAGAAATCTTTCCAAGCCTCATGCGTCGAATATAATATCGTGATTCTGGGAAGTGAATGCCGGGGGTTGCTCCCGCAAGAAGTGATACCGTGCCCGAAGGCTTGATAGAAGTAGTTTTAATAGACTTAGGAATAGCGAACCAATCCGAATACTCAGCATCCAATCTTTGGATATGATCATATCCTGTGTCCATCCAATCAATAAGTGTGCTCATGCCTCGATCGGCAAGAAACTGTGCAATACCTGACATCGAACATCCGATCCTACGGTTGCGTAGCATAACACGATTGGTTTCAGGCCAATGGGTTTTACCAAGAGTAACAGTCTTAGCGTATAGATAAGCATACTTTAGAGTTTTGAGATAATCTTCTACGGAGTCGTGGTTGTTTGGAAAGGTTTCCACCAAGCAACACAATTCATAAGATTCTAAAGTTTGCTCAAGACACGGGTTGCCTCCTTTAGCACGGTGGTCCTTGTTATTGATAGGATCTTTCATGCGCCCGTATGCTTTCATGTTATCTAACCAAGCATATCCCGGTTCTCCATTTATTTTTACTCTTTCTGCAGTAGGTTTATAATCCATACCCACGTTAGCAAATACAGAATTGTTAGAAGTCCAACCAAAGGTTGATCGATGTGGATTAACCTCATAGTTTTTGAGATCTATGTATTCTTCTGAATCAGCAGGTCCAAACACGATCTCTGCACTACGACGAACATTACCAGCGACAACACACTTGCCAACAAGATTCATTATGTCTACGATAGCAGTCTGAGATATCGGAGATCCAACTTCTTTCCCCAGTGTTTCTTCGACAGCCTCATGAAGATCTGTCAGAGGCCTTGGTCCAGAAGATTCTCCTCCGAAACCACGGATCGGTGCGCCTGCTTCTCGAATCAATGAGTAATCATAGGTAACAGGAGCAGTGCCAAGGAAATAAGATTCAATTTGCATACGCAGGGATTCTACCCAGCCTTCTCTCGTATCTGGAACACTAAAGACTTCTGGCTTACGACTGATCGATGGACCTTTAACAATTATTTTTCCTGCGCCTTTGACGTCAAAACCAACTCCAACACCAAGCATAGAAGCATCCATAAGGAAGGTAAATGGGGCTGCCATGTCTTCTCGGAGATTTTCTGTGGATACGAAAGCACAGTTGTTTAAAGCAGCAAATAGTTGACGCTCTTCAGTAATCGGAGTTCCCATCGCCCATAGACCTCGGCCCGGTGGCAAGAACTTCATGTTCCAAATACGATCATACATTTCCTGTGCAGAGTGTTGTGCTTTCCAAGCGTTCCAGCCTAAGCCATTATGTTCAATATGTTTCTTTTGCATATTAAAAGTTCCTTCGACTACTCGTTGAACTGTTTCCCACCATTGTTCGTTTTTTCCATCGTCCTTCAACCTTGAGTAAGTTCGATTGTAAACTAATTCTCCCAATCCATTGAAACCAAATGGGGCTTTCTTACGGCGATATTTGCCGACGAAGGCATCGGTTAGGTGAAATCTATCAGGCATGAATAAGAAGTCTTCCCTCCATCTATTTATACTTGTCTGTGCTGGCTTCTAAACCCTAAAAAATATTAGTTAGTTTGTTAACAGTTGTTTGGTATTGTTAATGATGGGTCGGTGTCAGGACCCCTACTCATCGAGGATTTGCAACACTCTTGCGGCTTTGCCACTCCAATTCTTGATAACGATGTTAATTGGCTCCTCCAGAGTCTGAAGTCTCTGAACTTCTCTCAAAGCATCTGCCGAAATACCTTCAGAGGTGACGATCCAACCTTCGGAAAGATTTTCGATTTCCAACTGAGATCTGAACTTACTGACATGGTTAAACTCAATCTCACAAGCCTTGCACTCGATAGGCTTTCCACCGATCCTGATATCGTGATTCATATTATAACCAATAATAGGATCCTCGTAAACTGGTGTTTCTCCCTCGAACACAGCATCATCATCCGTTAGATAAGCACCGACAGCATCCCTCCACTCGTTACCTTGAATAATTGATTGGGCAGGGTCGTAATGGAAATGGTTAACCTTGCGAGTATTTCCGCCCTTGAGGAAATCCAAAACGGCGTTACACATCTGGCGGTATGCGATGTTTCTTTTTATTTCCTTGGTTTCAGTAGTTTCAAAACCATGAACTAAAACAACCTCTCCACCCATACCAACGTTTTCGGCTCGACTCATCTTATCATCGCCCTTCGACTCACCCGTTTGCTCGTCATATTCTGTAAGAATGTGCTTAGCATTCAGTTCAATGACTCGATCATGTTCAACGATATCAATCCCTGTCTTTTTGGACGAAGAACCATACGGATGTCTCTTTGTGCCTACGATGTGTCTTATCACGTTCGCATCCATGTTAGGATAAGCACTTTTGATTTCATTACTGTTGCCATTCTTACCGAAAGTCAAAAGAACCTTCCAAGATTTATCGGGTGCTTCGATGGGAGTTTTGATATAAATGGACTCACCCTTACTGTCGGTGACATAAGGGCGATTCTTAGGCCTGATCCACTTATTATCAATAGTGCCATCTGTTTGAATCCATTCAAAACAAAGTTTCAAACGATTAGATTCGAGATAGTGCTTGTAGGTGGCTCCTAAATCTCCCATGACTCTGGTAGCATCTGCGAGCCTCTTTGACACTCCGATGTTGGAAGGATTATACTCAACACAAGCAGACATACCTGTGTCCTGCATGTTACTGGGACGAAACTTCCAGAACCGATCATCACGATACAACTTCATGTCACTGCAAATATTATCAAAACTACAAAAACCAGCGATCTGGTGATTGGAAGCAACCCAGTTAACACCTTGAGTGCCATCAAACGATGCCAGCGAGTGCTTCATTCCTACTCCGTGAGTAGAAAGTTGGTTCTTAGTTTTCTTGTGCTTGACGCCGATCCAACCATCCAGTTCTTCTTCGTCAGTAACGTCGACTCCCATGCCATCATCGTGAAACATGATTTGCGAGATATTATTATTGGAATCCATAATATGCTGGACGATGAAAGTCAAAGTTTTGGAATCTTCTCGATTGTTAAGAGCATTGTCAATTAACTCCTTCAAGGCTTTAAGATAATTCATATTAAGTGAGTGATCCCAATAATTCTCTGGTATTTTCGGAGTGTAGGTAAGAGAACTCAGTTTTGGTTGTTGTATTTCTGAATCCACCTTAGCATTCATATCTTCAGGTATTGTGTCTTGTAACTGGGTGGACATAATCCTTATTGGATGCGACTACCCTTATAACCTATTCCTCATTATCACTGATAAAGCGTCTGATGTCAAAAGCCTGAAAGGTGAAATTATCGCTGAATAGATAATTAGTAGTGCGATATTTAATGATTAAGGAACCAAAGAATAATAGCATAATCAGGGATAAACCTTGTTGTATGGTGAAAGAAATGCTACCAATATAACCAGCATAACCAAACCACATGATGTTATTTAACAATAAAATTAAGGTAGTCCATAGTGAAAAATCATCTGATTGTTTCCTTCGGATCACACGAGTCAATTGTGGAATCCAATGAGCATTAGTTACAATGGCTACAATAGACATAAAAATCTCGATAGTTTGTGCCTCCATGTTAATCACTCTTCTTCAAATAAATAGTTCATGCCGATTTCGCCTGATTCAATCTGGTCAATCATCCAACGCATAGCATCTCGATCAATATCCTCAGCCTCTAAATCATTTACCAATTCTAACAAAACCTTTTTTAAACGATCATTACGAGGGTTAAGTATATAATCTCTAACTTTGGCCACGAATATCTCTGGAATCTTCATGGATAATAATTATAACCCCACCTATTTATAACTTAAGGAATCAAAGAAAATATGTGTGCAATAACATCGACAGTCCATCCATTACCCAAAGATCTGTATCTATGACAATCTGCCACGGCGGAGGTATAATCGTCTGGAAGTGTCTGCAATCTTTCGCACTCCACAGGAGTTAGTTTCCGAACTCCCTTAGATGTAGTAATATACGTTCCCTTCCAATTAGCAAACTGACGGGCCGTCATGCAAACTGCCCTAACAGGATCGACTTTAGTGAATCCTTTCTTTACATCTTCAGAATTATCAATGCGCTTTTGATGAGCAGGGGTGATCAGGTATTTCTGATCTACTATGCTCTCTGGAATTAAAATTGAGGATAGAACTGTATTGATGGGTTTTGGGCCAGCCGTAAAGCCGGGGATATTGGTCCAGTATAATCGTCTTCGGCTTTGAGGAGTAATATCACAAGAATTGATGAATATTGGTTTAACTCCAAGTTTCTTAGAAATAATGTCTTGATAGGCTTGCTTCATAACTACGTTTTCCAACAAAAAGTATTTAGGCTTAAAATGGTCAATAATATCTACCATAGTAAAGAACAACTTCGATCTTGGATCGTTAAAGTTGAGTTGCTTACCTGCAAATGAAAATCCTTGGCAGGGAGATCCACCCATCACTAAATCTATATCTGATATGTCCCACGACTTCCAATTAGTTACATCTCCTAAATGAATCGTATTAGGATAATTATCAGTAGTAACTTCTTGGCATTTTTTATCAATCTCACTGGAATAATAAGTGTCAAAGGAGACTCCTGCTTTATTCAAAGCCACTTGTCCACAACTTATGCCATCAAAAAGGGCGAGAACGTTTTTCATTTGTTTTTCCTCCTGTGGGTAGTGAAAACATGAGGAAGTAGACAACGGGCACAAGAAGGTCCAGTTTCACCTAATCCACATTCATCAGAATACATCTTTTTTTTGCATGTGACGCATCGAACTATTTCAATCACTGATTACATCTCCTATTTTATCAGCCTCTGCTGATTCGGGGGTGGGTGCGGGAGGGGGTGTGGGTTTCTTTCGCTTGGGCTTAAGATCCAACCGTCCAATACAAGTGAACCTGATCATCTCTTCTTTCTTAGAATCCCAAATCCAGCGGAACTGTTGGGTGTCGGATCGAGCCAAACAGAATTGTAGTTGGTTCATTTCAATTGAAGAATAAACTTCAGCCTGACCGCCATCGTAGATTGTGGTGAGTGCGATCTTTTTCCACTTAGTATCCTCGGCTTTCCACATTTCCTGAACGTGGCCTTTCATTAGTTTCGTTAAACGGTATTGAGATACCTTGTCGCCTTCATCGAACTTCATGGATAAGTATTACTACTATTACCCTTATATAGTTATCTTAAGGATTTGGTAGTTTATGGTTTGGTGTATATCAGTATCTTTGATATTTTGCCATAGGTGGGACATGTGATTCAACTCACTACCTAAGATATTGTCTGCTTGACCGAGCAAAACCACGGGTTGGCCTTCCAGAGTTAGCCGCCTCATCATTTGCATTGGGTCGGCTGGATCTCCGTCCGAATTGTTATTGATGAAATCCGACCAAACTCCTTGGCTGCCACCAACATAATTTTCAATATTAGTGTTGCTTTTGGCTGCTGAAAGACGTGGGTGGTATCGAATCAATTTTTTAATAAGGTTCCAATCATCGATATCATCTTGGACAGAAGTAATATAACCCCTGCTAAGTCTGTCTGGATCGGAGTTTAGCAACCAAAGGGTTTTAGCAGGGGGTGTTTGTCTCTGGAAAAAGGCATCTGCTATTACAGCGACAACATCATTATGCAAACGATACTTAGTCATTATTCTCACCTATACGAACAATGGTCCAATTTTGCATATCTGTATCTACAGTCCAGTAAAGTTCCTTAATTTCTCCATCTCCAGTATAAGAATGTGAGATATTATCGTCGCCAGCAGCAACTGTAAAAGTATTTTCTACAAACTCAGCATCGATAAAATTGAAATCAGATTTTTTCCAGCCTTCGATCTTAAAGTCTTGTTTACCTAACTTAAAGTTTAGGAAGTCTATTACTGCTTCTATATAATCTTCTTTTACACTCTGATCGAAATCTTCTAATTGGAATGCTGTTTCAGTGAACTGTGACAAACCAACTTCTACCCATTTTCCTTTTTGTGATTCGTCTTTAGTATTTTCTGGTGAAATTGGCCAACCCTTGCCATCTGAATTATGTGTATCCCATTCCTCCCATTGAGTATACTTAGTATTATTATAAGAATCTATGCGGTTAATTTCAAGTCGTTCAATTGAAGCATAGTAATGTCCTTTTAATCCAAGCAACAACTTATTTTTATCAAAAATATCTAACCACCATGATGGGAACACTCTGGTTAATTCAGGTTGATTGATAAATATGCCCGTGTTTATCAAACTATCGTTTGGTTCTGTCCAGTTAATAATTTTATAGCCCATCAGAATCCCTCGGCATTACTTTTTGGTTGATGGCTACAAAGACGATATAAAGGGGATTCTCACTGTGTAAATAAGGATTTTCATTCCACATATCTTCAACGTCCCTCATAAACCTTGGCTTAAACAATCCTGCGTTATAAGCCAGTTGAAGGCATTCAGTCTCATGACAGATCGGTGGGCTTTTTTCATATCCTTTATAGGGAAAAGTGAACATATCATATTCGGCCTTACGTTCGGCACAAATAAGGCAAACGTGTATATCACTATCTGCCATAGGATGATATTATCATCCCGACTACTTATAATTAAGCGATCCGAAGAAATGTGGCTGGCCCACGAGTAGTTACTTTAGGCAGTTGCATGAAATCAGGATCTTGCTTCATCAAAGCCGAAAGACTTCGCTTCGGTGGGATTTCTCTACGTCCCTGATCAAACAGGCGGTCAATCATAATTTGGGCTGTCACTACTTCTTCCACAGACACCAGACTTTTGGCGGCTTGGTAAGACGTTGGTTTGTTTTTCTTGCGGATAATTTTCTTAACCATTTTTTCACTTCCTTGGGGCGACTAATGCAGTCATACTAATGTTTTCAACAGTCCACTGAAACTCGATAGCAGCGTCATCGCCACCTCTTAACACCAGATCTTCTTTTGGGGCTGCCGTTAAAACAGACTTTACTTGTTCAGTAGTAAACTGCGATTCTCCGATTGATCCTGTAATAGTCTGTTCTACGGGAATCCAAGAAATGGCTTCGTCTCCTGTTCCTGTGTTCCACTGAATTGATTTGTCTTTTGACTTGATAATGAATGTCAGATTTTTGCCAGAAGTTCTAATGAAATCATTAGCGGCTTTGCCGGGGATTGTGGCGTCATATTGATGATCCACATGAGGCCAAGCATCGACTTGGTGCATTAAGTCAAGACGCAATAATTTAATATTTTGTTCGATGCCATTGGCTTGAAGGTAAAACCTATCGTTTTCATAAGTGAAAACCAATTCATCTTTTGCAGTCAGGGTTTTAATTATTTGTCCCATACGACTAAAGATAACACCTACCTTAATGGGGTGAATACCTACGAAAGAATAATTACTGAAAGCATCAGCAGGAGCAATAATACGAAGCATCTTGAATCTATTTCCATCTACGAGCATGGTGCTAAGACCATCGGAATCCCAGACGAGGATGCCTTCCTCGTTGATGGCTTCCATCGCTCGCAATATGTTTTTGGCAAGGGGGACTCTAATTTTTGCCTCAAGTCTGCTCATAGATATTCCTCGTGATAGCACCTACTTAACCTTTTGGGATTCGTAATCATCAAAAATTACTTTTGAGGCTGGGTCGAGATCGATAAGAATAGATTGGCGATCATAATCTTTACAAACTGGATACATGCTACAAGAACCAGCGAAACCATCTAATACGGTATCTCCTACATCTGTAGTTGATAGCACTAAACGCTTAAGAAGTTTGTAAGGAATCTGATTATACCATCCTTGATGTTCTGATGTTCCTCCATGTTGGTTGCCTACTACCTTGTTGATTTCCCACCAATTATAGGGGATTGCTCCTGTAAGTCCTTTGGCTATTTGTTTCTTTACTCTGTGGTGCGTTGGATCTCGGTAAGGTTGTGGATCGCCACGAGCGTGGAATAGTGGTTTTTCACAATCTCGATGTGTTAGCCACATAACTGTGCGGTGAGCCGTAGTAAACTTCTTCTTTCCATGTCCTTTGTTAGTTGGATAAACCCATGATATCCATTGATGAAGTCGGAAACCTTTGGCTTCAATAGTTGGAAGCAATCGGGCACATGACTCTGGATAGTGAACTAAGAATACTGAACCATTAGCGGCCAAAATAGGTTTTAGTTTTTCAAACGTATCTCCCATGAAATCAGCATACTCTTCCCAAGGCAAGTTATCATCTACTCGATCCGAATACTTGAAACCAATGTTGTAAGGAGGGTCTAAAAAACCCATTTGAATCTTAATACCTTCTTTTGTCAGATCATCGAGACCAATAAGAACGTCTTTGTTTATGAACCTATGGGGCATGACTATTATTTCGGACACCACCTACTTATAGATTCAGATTAACAATTGCCCTTTTACTGGCATTAGTTTTGCCCACTCAGCCATCTCATATTGGTATGGCCAACCATCTGGTCTAAAACCACTATAATGTTTTATAACTATTCCTTTTTTGATGTATATTCTTAGTATTTGAGCGACTGATGATGATGAGTATCTGCGAACAAACTGGCCATCCAATTTTCTTTGAAATCCCTCAGCAGTGATTGGAACTTTTGAATGTTTTAGGATTTTTAATGGAAAATAATGCTTAAGGCTTGATTTTCTCTTGGGTTTTGCATTAACACATATGTTGCCACAATATGCTTTATTACAAAGGTGTGTGTTCCATCTAATGGTTACTGGATCGCCGCACATCTCACATTGAACCTCGATCGGTGGATAATGGTCAAAGTGACCTGTGTGTTTATTATCACTTGGGAAATATTTTTTTAATTTTAATTCATCAAAACGTTGGCAGTAGTAAGAACAATAATTAACATCATCCCAGAACATAAACTTCTTCCAGACTACTTCTTCCCGATCACACACTTTGCACATTTATATCAGTCCATTAAAATAATTTTTCTTGTTCTCCTATATCTTGTATGTCTTCAAGACCCTCTGGTTCCAAATCCATACGAGGTTTTGTGGCCTCAGCAACAAAAATGATTTCACGTTCTACCTTTGGATTCCAAACCTCAGTTAAGAAATCATTTATTTTTTTATAAGTCACTGACTTTGGCTTGACGTTTACTACCTCTTCAGAGGTTTCAGTAAAGTTTACTACGAAATCACCCAGCGATCCATAGTTGCCATATATTTCCTTAGCCAATTTTTTACCAATGCGAGGAATCTGCTCTAACAAAGCATGATGCTTGTTACTGGTGCTTGTTACCACTGTTACTGGTCGAACTAATTGATGCAGTTCCCCTTCCTTCATACGAAGAGCATGTGATCGAGTAAAGCGAACAGTTTCATCCAAAGACTCAGTATAAATAACAGGTATGGCTTCAGAAGACATACGATTTAAAAACTGTTGGAGTGATTGGATCTGATTTTTGTTAGCCGTGAAAATGTCTCGTGGCGATCCCTCGATGATCAGATAATTTCTACCCGGGTTGGTAATTAGCCTGCTAATCTGTTCTTGCATTCGCTTTGAAGTCCAAGAGGTATAAGCATCAGCCCATGTCTTTCTTTCAAAAAGGGAACAATCGGCGGGGTTATCGTAATCATAGATTTTGATGTCGCCTTCACTGAGATTTTCTATGTCGGCATTGAGAAGCATCTTGAATATCTGTTTAGTGTTTTCAGACTCTTTGGAATCAATGGAGATAGCAATAGTTTTTGAGATACTCTCGTCCATAGTTTATGTGTATGCTATCACCTATAAATACATATAGTTGGTTGGTGTAAATAGAAATATGGTGCCTAAGTTAATGCTGGATGGGATGCCATATGACCTCTCTGAAATTACTCCTAACACGCTGGATGGGGATACTACTTGGAATGGTAATAACTCGGCAGAAATATTGTTATCCAAGTTAAAAAAACTTGATAAGGCTATTCCTGAGTTTGCACCCCACCCTGACAATGGGTATTGGATATCATTTGTCGAAATAATGGATAGTAATGGTGATTGGTTTGTGCCAACAATTCAATATGCTTTCCATGTCTTTCCATCTCCGCTGTTAGTGCGTTTGAAGTTAGGGGATTTGGTCTCAGAGCACTCACTACAAAAGGCCGTGAGGAATTACAAAATCTATGACCTGTTAAAAATAAAAAATACTTATGCCAGAAATACTCAGGGTGATAATAAATGGAAATTAGTTCACCGATCTCATGGAAATCCAATACCTAAAGAAGATATGGCGCGACGAGGGGCAACAGGCAAATACAAAAGCAGGCTTTCAGAAGAGAGTCATATATGGGATCCTGTTGATATGGGAACGCCGGGAGTAAATTATGTAGTGTCGAATTGGATCGACATATCATCGTTTGCTTTTAGAGAATTGATAAATAGAGATATAAATCCTGATGAGGGTGAATTAAAAATGCTAATTCAAGTTGCGGCTAAAACGAATATTTTTCAAGCCGCTATCAATAAAGAGGCGATCTAATGTTTACTGATACAGTTTGGGAAATCCTTCATAATCGTTATAGTGCGGGTATGGATTGTCGGTGGCATGAAGGGATGTCTGCGGGGGATTGGTGGCGACAAAGTGGTCAAGGCGATCCAGATGCTGGTGATGAAAATATAATAGTTGAGGGTCCTATGTCGAGTTGGTTCCAAGGATTCATGAAAAGGCTACACCATGCTTATGGTGGTAACTCTGACTTTTTTGACGACCATGATGAAAGAATGTGGTATGATGAATGGATTTTACCATTTGATGATCCTTTAAAAGATCCTGAGATTATAGAGTCTGCTAATGCTTGGACAAAACAACCCCGGTCCTATTTTAATAGTTTAAGATATTACATTGAAAGTGAGGCTCCAACAGCATTGTTCAATAATGTCAATTCTGGCGATACTACTTACGATAATCAAAGGATGTGGGCTTGGAATCCACACCCTAAAAGAAAATATCATAATGCTATAAATAAGGAGTTGATTTAATGGTAGTCAAATCCGCAACAAAGAAAAGACTCATGGATATGGGTTTCCCGGAGTCTTGGGCTCATACAATTGCCGACGATCGGAAATGGGATGGTGTTATTGAATTATGGCCTATACAAATTAAGAATGCGGTTATTTCCAATGCAATCGTAGATGATGAATACGGCCTGAATATCGAAGTAATGGAAAAATGGTTATTGCTGAATCAATTAGAAGTTAAGTTTAAGAAAGATCAGAGAGATAGGATTTATTTAGCATTTATGGATAAAGAGGTGGTTTACTATCCCAAATCAGGTAGTATTGTGTTTCATGGCACGGCTCAGTTTCGAGGCTTGGGCTCTCTTTTTGAATCTCCAAAAGCACTTAAATGGTTTACACTAAAGTTTAATAAAAATACTGGCACTACTGCAATAGGGCTTCCTGCTGACATAAAAGAGTGGCAAAGAAACCTATTGATTATGATGGAGGATATGCCAAAACTTTACAATGCCATGCTAAAAATGGAGTCTATGGGATTTGTTGCTCAAAGCATAAATCGTGCAAATATAACTGAGTTATTTTGGTGATGCTACGGCATAACCGCAACCACAATACCAAAAACCCTCTTTCAGTTCCATTTCTTTTTTCTTATGCGGCGTAGTGCAGCAAGGGCAACTCAACGTTCCAACCCCGTATATTTATCTAAAGTCGCTTGTAATTCTTCGCTAAAATCTGCTTCTACATCATCAACAGTAAGAACAATAATTGGTGGATCTCGCCATCTTGCTCCCAGATTAAGCATACTTTTAAGTAGATAATTTAACAGTTTATGTTGATAAAGTCCACTGTGAGTCATTTCAATAAACTCTTCAAGTCTTTCAACATCAATACGGATCTCTGAGGCCATAATAAAGTTTATGGCTCCTACCCTTATATATCTTTGTAAAGTGCACTTGGCAATTTGATGATCGTTCGATAATCAAAAATGGTTTCTTTTTCTGAATGTTTGTCAAAATAGTCTTCCTCCAAGGCATCACAGGTCAATAATTTATCCAACTTGGATTGATTAAGCCTAACTGTTTCTCCCTCTCTAAGTGTTATAATGGCTGCGCCCCACTTTCTCTTTAAAGTAGCATCCGTAATTTCCCCTGCTTCTTGAAATATCTTAATTTTTTCACTTAACACTAAAGCCGATGTCATAGTGCAAGTATAATATGTAAAGACTGAAACAGGCACGTTTTCTAAATCTCCGTAATTTATAATTAACTCAGTTGCTTTTGTTGGTCCAAGATTAGAAACGCCGGGGATATTGTCAGAAGAATCTCCTGCTAACGCTTTCCAGTCTGCATAATGATCGAAAGAAAAACCATGTGTTTGATGTGGATTAACTTCTTCAGTAAAATTATGGAAACTTAATGACTTATTGAGGGCTGCTAATTGATAAAGATCGGAATCTTGTGTAAAAACAATAATATCTTCTTCAGGATGATTAGCAACAAACTCAGCAATCAAATCGTCGGCTTCTTTGGTAGGATCGTAATGACTGATCCAACCTGCTCTGAGATTATCTGGGTCCATTCCCACCGAACGAAGGTCCAAGCGGGAATCTCTGATAGAATACTCAGCAGCATTATATTCTTCCACCGATGGCGGAACTCGATTAGCCTTGTATTTAGGGTAGATTTTTCCACGGGCATGGCGGCTTTCTGTGCCATCAAACATAACATGAACTTCTGCCGATCCATAACCTGCTTGTTTCATCCTCATTTGAAGATAGTTTAGTTCTCCGTAAAAAGACTTACGGGCCTTTTGATAAAAATGACCTTTGGCCATGCGCCCACGTTCTACTTTATTCATCCAACGACGAAATCGACCTTTAGGAGCCCAATTACGGGCTAAACGAGAAACAAAGAAACCACCATCAACTAAAACATACATTATAATTCCCCGGCAGATAAAATATCTTTGGCCTCAGATCGCAAACTAATTTTAATTTTATTATTTTCATAAGCCCATAAAAGATTTGTCGTGACTGATACAGATACTTCACAAGTGGCATAACGACAAGAAAACAAGCCATGATAGCCGTCAGTATCTACCCAGTCTTTAGTGATTTGCATCGACCATCCACAATGAGGGCAATTAAGACCAGACATAATAATTATTGAGTGACGCACCTACTTATAGTTAATGGCCATGGGAATGAACTGATCAGAGAAGACTTCGGAAAATCCCAGACTCCAAATTAGATTAGCATTCTTATCATGTTGAGAAAGGGTATGCATATTATTAGCAGGGTCATAAATTAGTTTGAAGAAGCCATTTATTTTGGGAGGGACTCCAATGGTCTTAGCATTATGTGTTAGTTTTGGTGCGGTTCCAATCCAGATCTGAACTTTATTTTCCTTTCGATGATTTCCCTGAATGGTTTTTCGCATTAGATCGTAATGATAACTTAATGGGAAGGAATAATGGTCTATTATTTGTTCATTAGAACTTCCTTGCGGTTTCCCATCTCCTAAATAGTGCCAGTATAAATCTTTAGTCTGACTGTAGATTTCTTGTTTTCTGGTGTCGTTAGCATTGTTAGGAACCCCATTCCAAAAAGTTGAATAGGAAGTCTTTAGTGTTCCAGATAGAGTAGGTAACCACTTACTCAGACTCATCATCTTCACCCGATCCTGAAAGATTTCGAAGATATTTAGAGATTAGTAAACCTCCTAATGCAACAGCCCCTCCGTAAATATATAATGGCCTAAGTCCTGTGGCTTCAGTTATTTCTGATATTGTATCAGTAAAAGCAGTTAATTCTGGCGTTGTGCTGACATAGTCGGTGGATTCGGCAACAACTATTGATGTATTTAGATCTAAGGATGGGTTGCCACAATCCATGTTAGCAGAAAAAGATTTAACGTTAACGGTATAAGTTCCGGGGCCATTTAATTTGAACTTGCGATATGCGGGTTCGAAGAACATTTTATCATCCTCTGTTTTATATTCCTCTCCGCCCGATAACTCACTTTGGTAGACAGTGGTTGTTTTACCTTGATATAGTTTGTTAATAGTTATTTTAACCTTGTGTTCTCCACCGTTTTGGTTGTGGTAAACAGTTCCCAAAAATGAACCTTCTGGTTTTGAAGAATCCCAGAACTTACAAGTAGTAACTTCAGAATTGAAGGTTTTTTCGGCTCCGAAAACGCTTCGTCGCATTGTTTCTTCTTCAGACCAAAAAAAGTCTTTCACATCTGAATAGATGGACTTTCCGGGGTTAACAATTATGTTTTCTATTGGCCAACTTACTACGGTGGCAAATGCATAACTGCCTGAATAAAGAACTGCTGCAGCACCATCTATTGTGCAATCCAAACCACCCTCACAGTTTTCAAACCGATTTAAAACAGTATCCAATCCTGTTTCTACGGTAGATTCCCACTCCTCAGGATCGGTGACGAAGACATAACTTCCCTTAGCCACATCGAAAAATGTCTCAAAAATCTCATCGATACAACCTGCACCTGAAGAATCTGTGCCTGTAAAAGCCACGATAATGGAATCCTCTTTAGCGTTTGGTATTCCATCATTATCTTCGTCTGTGACGTAGATCCAAGCCTCGTGTTTAGAACCACATAATGAATAGGTGTCTATCATATCACTACCACTATCCAGTTTAATCACTGGAGATCCAAGAAGTTTTTTACTAAGTGCATCCATGTGATCACCTCGTCAATATCCAGATTAAAAGTCCTGTGGCAATAGCACCTACAGCAAGATTACGAATTAAATCTTGTTGGATTAAGGCTTCAAGTTGGTTCAGATCTACTTCAGATATGTCAATATTTCCTGCCTCGTCCTCAAGAGACACGATGTAATCGGTGTCGAAGGAGTAAGTGTGGTTAAAACCACCATATGGAAATGAACAATCGTATTTGTTGAGTCCTATAATTCCAAAACCTTTTGCGAAGTAAGCCTTAGCCATTTGAGCCATCTCAATGGCGAAGGCAATCAACGCCGCCTTTTTAATACGATTCACGGTGGTTCCGGCTTTAGCCGCCAATGCTAACCTAACTCCAATTGCAGCACCTCCACTGATAGCCGTAAGGGCAATAGTGGCAAGAACTTCAACAAGAATGGGTCCGATCTCCTCTGCCCAAGCACGTTCGGTCTTATCTTCAGTGGACATCTCTGCAAGGTCAGAGTAACCATAATGGAAGTTAATGCTAAAAAGTGATTTACCCCAAGCAGGGTCAATGGGTATAGTTCCTGTGGCTTTACCATCATCTCCAGTAGTGACGGTCTGGGCATAAAAAG
>Ga0209091_10001011_pt1 | contig 25693 bp, 30 predicted proteins | sample ArcticOcean_MG_C_6_FD_187438 | JGI IMG/M metagenome (GOLD analysis project Ga0209091, IMG submission 187438) | Marine microbial communities from western Arctic Ocean - ArcticOcean_MG_CB8_128 (SPAdes) (version 2) | ecosystem: Environmental > Aquatic > Marine > Oceanic | place: Arctic Ocean...
AACAGATTCAAGACCACTACAGAGCCCACCGCCCCATGCAAATTCGAAACACCGACAAACAATGGTCGGTGGACCACGCCTTCAAGTTTCTGCTTAAACACGGACGACAAATGAAAGTCGCTTCCATCAAAGCGCAACCCAAGGGCTTTGATTTCAAAGGAACACTCCACGGAGTCCACTATAAACTGAAATGCACGCACCGTTGCCGCGTCCACCGCACGGGACACGCTGACTTTAATCAGGAGTTTGCTCTGCGCACCCCCGGCGATGCGACACAGGCTGCGGAAACACTTCTTAAACAGGAAAACGATAAAAAACTAGACTTGTTGGCAGGCGAGTCTATCCGCCCTGGGGCGGACTCGTCGCTCAATTGCTTGAGAGTCATTGCCTCTCAAGATTGTGAGTACCATGATTATGACCCGTTGCACAACAAGCAGCTCTGCGAGGAAGCCATGAACGACGCGGTGCCGGAAGCCGCAGAAGAGGGTATCATCATTCCTGTTGTTTCATCCGCCTCCAATCTGGAAGGCCGCACCTCGCCCGACTGTTCGACCAACGGCCACGTCATTATTTTCAACAACCGCGGTGAGAATCTCTACGTCGTTGCCGACGGAACCGTGCAAACCCCACTGGGCTTAACGACTAACTGGAGAACTGTACCGTCTCATACGGCTGGTGCCCAAGAAGCTCCCGGAGATGTCGGCTGCTCCAAACACGAGCCCTGCATCTGCCAGTATAAGAAGAAGCACGCCAAAGATGGACACACGGGCGAGCGATTATTGTGTGACGACGTGCACGACGATTATATTAACAGAACCGCGTTGCGGCATCCTCATGTAAATATGTTGACGACGGCGTGCACATCTGACAGCGATTGCGACCCAGGCAACGTATGCCAAAGCGGTGAGTGCAATTGTCATCCTGCTGACTCTATCGTGCGCGTACAATACCCCTGCGATGCTGGTACGTGCGTGTCGCCACGCCGTATGGACGAATTGAATATTGGTGATATGGCAGAATCTGACCATGGCGTCTTTGAACCTATTATCGCGTTTAGCCATCGCGACCAAGATTTCTCCGCAAACTACTACGAATTTGTAGCGGACAACCGCACTGTCCTGCACATTTCGAAGGGACACTATTTGTACGCAAATAAAAAATTGACGCTGCCCAAAGACGTACAACTTGGAGATATTGTAAGTACAGGCGAAACCATTACAGACATTCGTCGTTCATTCAAACAAGGACTTTTTCATCCGCACACGTGGTCAGCAAAATTGGTGGTGGACGGTGTGCAAACATCTTGCAACACTGAATTTATTGAAGTAAGTATTCAAGATTATATCACAACGCCTTTTTCCTACATCCTTTACAAGTTGGGTGTTCCTATTGATATGGTTCCCAACAGTCGATTTTTCAAAGCTAGTTCTAATGCAAAACTCGTATCGAGTTGGTTTGACGACATGCGTCCAGTTTGGACACCTTCAATCCAAATATTTTTTGGAGCCTTAACTGTTCCAATGTTGCTGTGCTGGACATTTCCCGAAGTGCTGGCCGTGGCAGCGATGGGTTATTATTTTAGTCATAAACATACAAAAATAAAAATAAAATAATACTTCATTTAGCAAAAAATTAAATAGGTGGTAATCCTAAAAAGGTATCATGTTCAGACGGGGGTTGTACAAATTCTTCAACGGTGGTTATCATAGGCACTATTTGTTGTGTATGGATTTGTCTTTGTTCTTCGTCTTTTCCGGAACAAACAAAGACGATGGGAATGAGCCAAAAACATCCAAAGACCAATATTGCAATAATTTGGTCTGGCGTCATGTTTTTTTCCATATATGGTTTTTAAACTATATAAATACACAAATTCATATGAAATGACAAGTGCAAGTTTACAAAATGGTGTACGCGTACGTATATTTTTAATTGTATTATTAAGTATAGGCGTACGGATTGCCCGTGAATTTTCATCTACGCCCGTCCATAAAGCCACCGACTTATTAACGATCAATTATTTTCTGTATGGTCTCGTATTGTTATGTACAGTGGCTATGTCAAAAGTAGCATTTGCTCTGGCTCTTGTTGTCCAGATATTTATTGGTGGTATAGATGCTGTTGCTTTTACACTGTCGCTCGTGGCTACGAGTCGTTGTATTGGTGCACAACAAGCCGCTTGTATTCATACACTCCCTGGTTCTATTGTTGCAATATCGCTGGTGGGTATCATCTGGTTCTTAGACCTCTTACAAGCCTGGTCTGCATACAAAATTATCCAATTGCCGGCGTATACATCTTTTTTGGGGCGTCGATTGCGCATTTTATTTTCTTGGGCATTGCCATTTGCCATTTTGAACAACATAGCATTGATTATAGAAGACAAATGGACAATTTGGGTAACGCCTCATCTGATTGGCGATACACTTATTATAATCATGGCGACTTCGTTAGAATCCGCGTTGTTGGCCATTGTTATCGTAGTATTGGTGGGCACGGATTTTTTGGCTTACATGACCGTTTATTCTATTCCTGATTCGACATTGATTTCTGCAACTAAGATGTCTATTATTGCTCAAATATCTTTATCTATCTTTTCGTTTTTTATGATTTTTGCATCTAAAGTTTCTTCAGATGAAGAGTCCGAATCATTGGAAGAAAGTGAATCAATGATATCGGCAGTTTCGCCACCGAAAATAAATAGCGAAAATCTTCGAAAAAGAAAATCCACAAGCGTATTAGCATTTTAAATATATAGCCTGTTCTCGAATGAAAAATGAACGACGGACCTCCTCGCGATATTGATTTAAATAATGACAGTGATGGTGAAATGGAACAATCCCCGAGAAGATACCCTGATACACCACTCCACAACGGCACTGTGCCAAAGCCCCTGCATATTTCAACAATATGCACGGTGAGTGTCGTTCTAGCTGTAATTGTGGCACATTTGTGGACAGTATGGGCAATGCGCGCTGATGTAAATATAATGATGGTTAGACAGAAAGAAACACACCAACAAATTCATCATATTACAAAACTTGTCGAAACTATGCATCAAATCCGTTGGCGTCTTGTTTCAGATCATTGAATCCATTCAAAAAAAAATGAATCCATTAAAACATACCAAATTTAGGTATAAAGACCTTATTTTTTGACATTATAGAATACCATGGTAAAAAACAAGAAGAAGAAACGTCAACGTGATCCCGCCCGTCCAAAAAGAGCTATGACTGCTTTTTTATATTTTGCTTGTGAAAAGCGTCGCGAACTAAAAAATAAAGGTGAAAAAATGTCATTATCTGAACAATCTAAAATGATTGCACAACAGTGGCGCACACTAGGGGATAAATCGAAATATGAAGCATTGTCTTCTCAAGATAAAGCCCGTTATGCTGATGAGATGTCTCGTTATGTCCCGCCCAAAAAGATTAAACGACCTCGTTCATCATATGCTTTTTTCATGAAAGACAATCGTCAAACCGTTGCTTCTAAGCATCCCGATAAAAGCCCGCGCGAATTGATGGGATTTATTGCACAAGCTTGGAAAAATATCGATTCTTCTAAAAAAGCGCATTATGTCCTCATGGCCACTGAAGATAAAGTACGTTATACCAGTGAAAAAGAGGCAGAAAGTAAAGAATAACATGTCCTCATGGCCACTGAAGATAAAGTAAATAATAACTAAATATCAAAAAAAAATAACAGTAATATGTATTTAAACAATTTATTATTTTCACAAATGTATCGTAAACGTTTTTATGCGGCTACTTACCCTTGGGTATGGTGTTGTTGTTTAACATGGTTAATAGACCGTCTTTTAGTCGAATTCGGTCATCGTTCTACCTTTTCAAATATTTGCACTCATAATGATTTACAATATGTTCATCAACATCAATTTATTACCGCAATGGCGGTCTTAGTTCAAATAATATGGATTTGTGGCAAACGAAAAAAAATTTTCAAACGCGAAAATATTTTGTTGGGAAATGATTCACACACTGGGTGTATTCTACATCTTTACATATTACTCGCATGTATCTGCATTAGTGTTACTGGAATACTCGCATGTATATTTGATGTCTCGCCGTGGCTTTGTATTCCATATGTATTAAATTACAGAGCAAGTCTTATAGCTTTATTTTGTGGTTCAGCTATTATTTTAATACATGTAGAACAAGTATTTTACACAAGAGCCTTAAAAAAAGGCGTACTCGTCACTGAAATTTAGTATAAACAAAAAAAAAATATTTTACATGAAATGATTAACTATAACGAACTTTAATTGTGGATTCTTTTCTTTTTTATAGTTGTATATAAAATATACAAGGTTTGTCACCAACCTTCCGACAATTCATCAGACCTTTTCTGAAAAAGTTGACTTCTTCTAAAACTTTTAGCTAAAACTTTTAGACTTGTCTTATTCCTAGAATATTTTTTTCTCTAAAAGTTTTAGCTAAAAGTTTTAGAAGAAGTCAACTTTTTAAAAATACTATATTTACTAACATCGTTCGGATTTCAAAAAATACTATATTTACTAACATCGTTCGGATTTCAAAAAATACTATATTTACTAACATCGTTCGGATTTCAAAAAAAACTTTCTGAAAAAGTTGACTTTCTCTAAAACTTTTAGCTAAAACTTTTAGAAGAAGTCAACTTTTTAAAAATACTATATTTACTAACATCGTTCGGATTTCAAAAAAAACTTTCTGAAAAAGTTGACTTTCTCTAAAACTTTTAGCTAAAACTTTTAGAAGAAGTCAACTTTTTAAAAATACTATATTTACTAACATCGTTCGGATTTCAAAAAAAACTTTCTGAAAAAGTTGACTTTCTCTAAAACTTTTAGCTAAAACTTTTAGAAGAAGTCAACTTTTTCTTTTACGTTTATTGTACTCTTTTACACAATTGTCCCAAGTTGTTCGTTTGTTTGTGGCGTATTAATGTTCGTTTTGCCAGAAACGGCACTTGTTGGCGCTATGTCAATATGGTATTATAAAGTCTATTTTGCATATTCTAATAAAAAGTATTTTTGTTAGAATATGTTGTTTATAATCTTAATTTACTATAGTTTATGTGATATAAAACAACAACAAAAACATGACTGAATACAACATGACCAAATTTAAATATCTTAATTTTCGCACGCAAGGCAACTTTACTTTGGAGGAAAGTCCCCACCCCAGCAAGAAAAATGAAAAGCTCATCAAGTTTAAGAATGAGAAGGGCTACGAGCTCAAGACAATGACCCCGCCTGGAGTCTGTCAATTTGCCCATGTCCATGAGGGTGGAAACCACGGCATTGGCTATGCCACTACTAAAAAGACCGCTCATTTGTCGGTCACGTATGTTGAGAATGGTGTTGAGACAGAATTTGCAGACGAGCGCAAGGATTTTTTCGCAACACAGAAGGCTCAGGTTGAAGTTGGTCTTAAGATGATGTGGGATAAGAATGTTTCTGGCGTTCAAGACGCTGCGATTAAGAAGGCTCAAAAGTACTACAAAAAGAAGTCACCTGAAGAACAGCTTGAAAAGGCTTATGCCAATTTCCTCAAGGATGCTACGTCTCCTATCAAGGATGACCCACAGTATGGCCTTCAGATGACGATTCGATGCCCGGCCTATAGTCTTGATGAAGTTGCACGCCAGTCTCGTTTCGTTCAGACCCAGTATACGCCTACTGGACTTAAGTACGAGCGTCTTCCGAGCGATACGCGCATTAGTCATGGTGCTGTGATGTGTGTTCCGTTTATGATTCGTCCATACGCGGTGTCTTCAACCAAGTATGGAGTGACCTATAAACTCATTCCGGACTTTGTGGTCTATTCTCGTGGTTCTTCTGGCCAGCACGTGCCTGATGAAGTCGTCGAAACACCTCGTCGTCCTTATGAGTTTTCGTTTGTTGAAAAGAATGGCAAGCAATATGTGAACACAAAGGGAACTGATGGTCACCGTCTGTTGTCTCGTTTTACGCCACAGGACATCAAGTTCACCGATTTGAACGATGGTACTTTGGGCAAGGTTCCGGGCCACACAGAAGCCAATGCCAAGCTTGCATGCGTCCTCAAAGAAGACCCGTCTGACCCTGAATCAGTTGCTCAGTTTGATTATCTTGAAAATTTTACGAATGACGCCCTTACGTTCATTCAGAATGAGCCAGGACTTCTCACGCGCACTAAGGCCGATTTGGAAGAGTCTGCCAAGGATTTGGCGGCCGAAACTGGTGATAGTGTTGATGAAACATTTCGCACCATGTTGACAGATTTGTTTAACAATCCAGTTTCAAAGCGCGAAGACGATGATTATCGCACTGTAAAGGTCCAAGCTCGTATGTTTCAATACGGCACAGACACGCGCAATGTGATTCCTCTTCAGGATAATGATGGAAATGATACTACGGGTACTGTTTTGAACTATGGAGCAAAGATTGCCCCAGTCGTTTCGCCTTCTTTTTACTTCTTGGCAGATGGAAACTTTGGTCAGCACTGGAACATTGACCTTAACCGCGGTATTCGCGTCGTTTCAAACCCGGCCCGTGACGACGCTGGCGCCGGTGTCCTGTACGCCCCCAAGAAGCGCCTTGCTTCGGAAATGGACGACGTAGAAGAGCATCCTGCCAAACGTGCTCACGCCGAGGCCTGAACTTCGGAAGATTGATTCGTCCTTAATTTATCCTTAATTAAACAGTATTGTATCCCAATAACTACACCTATAATAAAAATTCCTATCATTAATGAAACCCATACTATATCTATATATTGTAAAGAGAGCCAAGAACCCGCAATCATTCCTAAGGCCGGCCATGTTTGATAAGAGAGCATGTATGCCTGTTGTTTGATATCTTTTGTTGCTTCTATTTCTGTTTGTAATGCGGATGCTGCCAATAATGCGATAGCAAATAATGGTATATTCGACACAATGCCTGTTAAAATAAGAAATTTTTGTTCGGTTAAATATTTAATGACAATAAGAATCCCAATAATTGCCAAATTGACCACTGCAAAATAAGAACAAGAAAATTTCATGTTGTTTCCTTTGATATGATTGGGAGAATCTGTAACGTTCATTACATTTAAAAACAAGGCCACCATACCACACAATATCAAGAAATAACGCTTTTTGTCGTATGTACAAATGGCCCACACTATAGCAGAAGTGGCGATAATGACAAAAATAGATAAACACCATCTACACATCCATTTTTTTGATTTAAAACGGTGTTGGCGGTTTTTTTTATTACATCTTAGAAAAATATGAAACGTGTTTAAAAACAGGACAGGAATAATAGTCGATGCCCATGTATATTCGAGTGTTTTGATTAGATTGGAAGTATTTGAAGTATGTAAAACATACCATTGGATAAACAGCATTAGTAATTTACCCGGAATCCAAGTAAAGATGATACTTTTTGGACCACATGAATGTACAATACAAAGTAATATATTAATAAAAAACACACCTCCTAAGATGGGAAGCCACGAAGTCCAGTCCATATATGTATATAAATATTACCTAAATACTTAAAAATGTTACAAAGCGAATCTGAAAAAATATTAGTCGGTCGTCTTCAAAAATTAGAAGATGGTGTGGGTTTATTGGATACACGCCTTACACATTTAGATGATAAAGTATCACATGTTATACAAATGAATTCAGAACTTATGATTACAACGAATGAAAACTACCGAAATGTAAGAGACCAACTTGACGAACAACGGTCGGAACTTAAAAAATCAATCAAACAATTACGAGGAAATTTTTCGTCGCGTTGTCAACTGATTGGAGTTGCTGTTGCCCTTAGTTCATGGACATTATTCATGGCGTGGGTGATGTGGTCTTAAGCATCGAAATGCCAACCTGTGGACATGTAAGAGTTTTTTGGCTCTGCTCCGGTGACATAAACGATATACTCAGCGACTCCGCACGCATTTTTGCCACGTTCTAAATATAAGTAACCACCATGGCCCCAGCGCGGTCCCCAAGAGTTTTTTATAATCCAGGCATTTTCCGTATAACCAACAATGGCGACAGCATGGTCAATATTTTTACCACAGTGATTAGCTTTAAAAATACCTTTTCGATAATTTGACATTGCCATAGATGTTGAATCGATACCAATAGAAACGGGACCATATTTATGCAAAAGTGATTCGATTTGGTCTTCAGCGTTTGCAGTTTCTGAACGCATCAAAACACGATATCCAGATACCTTTAAATGAGAAAGTGTCATTTTTAGCGGACAGTGTGATTGTCGTTCTTTATATTTATCTTCCTTTTGAAGGACAATTGGGTGTTTTTTTCCAAATTCAAAGACATATTCCATTAGCCCGCCGTCACATCCCACATTTGGCCGACCATTGCCCGAAGTACAATCCATTAAAAATTGCGGACTGAGTGACTTTAATTCGCCAGTTGCTTTTTTGAACCAATATTCTAAAAGAGTTACTGAAGCAAATGCAAAACAATCACCACACGAACCCTGGTCTATCACCGGTGTTACAAAAGAATCAAATTGATAATAACGCCAATCTATAGGTTTTGAATTTTTTAATGGTGGTGTATAGACATGCTTTAAATGTATACCACGATTTATATGTTTATGATGAGATAAAGACAATGCCAGATTTTGTTGAAGTCGAAACTTGTCCGACATTGATGTTAACCCATAATTGTTACCTAATGTTTTGATTGCTTGTTTTGATTGGAATACTTTTGTTTTACGCAACAAAAACTCGGTATTATGAGCATAGTTCTTATTGTGTTGTTTCATATAATTACACATCCAGTCCTCGTGACCATTTTTAACACAGTCTGAAAAGTCAAATGCTACACAGACAGATAAGAATAATAGAAGCTTAATCATTTGTATTTATAAATGTTCCTTTTATAGTGAAAATGTTTCAGTGTTTGTTTAGACCACCCCAAGATGATGAAGAATGGATTCAAAAAAAAAACAATCCTTATACTTTTGGACCACATGTTTCAGTACCAACGAGTACAAAAAAAATAGTATGTTATTATGCTGCATATAATGCGATTATTACACAACATCCTCAACGCATTGAAACTACATATAATGACCCACCAGCATGGTTAGTTGGTCAATGGATTATTGCAAAATCACAAGGTATACCAATATCGCATTTTGCAGAACAATGTCTTCAACATTGTTCAGACATACCCATGTTAAATTGGCTTTCAAATATTAAAGGAATCGATTTGGACTCCCATAATTCGCCAAATATGCAAGAACATGACGCATAGATTTTTCTATATCTTTAAGTGTATGTATATATGTCCAACGTCCCGTTATTAACCATAATACTTGCCTAGCATTTTCATAAAGAGTTTCGTTGGGTGTGCCATGTAAAGCACAAACCAATTGTCGAAGCTCTATTGCTAATAATTTAATTTTATGATTTTCATCAATAGAAGTGGTGCATTCGATACCTAACTCTATAAGACGTATCTTAATACGAGTTATACAATACAATATATTATCTAACATTTACTATTTTGTGGGTTTATTTATACTGAATCCTACTTTATATTCAACACATATACTATTTATTTTAACTTTTTTTAAATGAACATGTCATTGATTGCATCTTATTCGCCGGAGGCATTATGGAAACGCACCATATTTTTGTTGAATAATCTATTTCAGCAAAAACCAGAACTAAAAACATCTCCAAAATCATATTTTGTGGCCACAATCGAGATACATAATATTATACTCAAAGACCTTTCTGAAGTCTTTGAATCTTCAACACAATTAGACAATACAATACCAACAATTGACCAAATACATCTTTCTCTTTGTCATGTGGAACACGTACTTTTGGGGAAAAAATCCAACGAAAAATATAAAAAAGATATACGAGGGTGTTGTTTATATACAGACCATTTATCACAATCTTTATATTCATACAATAGAAAATGTCACATTTTATAAGGTTTTTTAATTGTTAATTCGTCTCCTGGGTTTAAATTACGAAGGGCTACTACCTCTCTGTCAACGATTCGGCAAGTTGGGTTTTGAGCTAGACGCATACTAGTTATCAAATCTGTGTTATTTAAATTAAAAACAGAGGAATCTTTGATAATATTTCTACGTGTAAACAATCCAACTATATTTTTGACAGTGGACCACCTAACAACAGGCAAAAGACTCATTTATCTCGAATGGTTACTTTAAATAGTCTTTTTTTAGCTAAAGTTCTTGTTTATTTTCTTTTTCTTTGAGTACGCCCTTTACCAGTCCAATACCCTTCTTCTTAAGCTCTGTAAGTGTTTCATCATGGTCTTTCTTCGATTTTTCATACGTAGATTGGAGCTCTTCAATAATGTTTTTAAGTTTGTCTTGTACCTCCTTGACGTTCTTCTCGTAATCTTCGACTTTTGTTTGAAGTTCAGTTTCAGTTGATGCACGCAAATCTTCAATGTTTTTCTTTTGTTCGTCTGAACAAAGGTCCAAGTTTTCAAGGCCGCAGCTTGGTTTAAGCCCGGAAGTAAAGGTATCGAGGGCGGGAAAATCGCGCCCTCCCTTATAGTCTTGCAAATCGGCGGGGTCACCCCATTTAACGGTAGGAAATCCCTGAACGCCCATAGAATCACAAAGTGGCTTTCCCTCACCAATGCAATCGACATCTGCCACTATAACAGTCTCAGAATCGTCGTATTTTTCCATAAGTTTGTCCCAGTCAGGTTTCATGCGTTTACAATGACCACACCATGGTGCAAAAAATTTTACAAACACAGTTTTCCCAGAAGTTGCGTCGTCCCAAGTATCAGGGTTTAATTTCAAAGCATTTGAAAGTACCATTAGTCCAGCGGTAAGAATAAAAGAACGCATTTTATTATTAAACAAAACCCTCAAGTAGTCTTTTTTAATAATATATAAATGGATTCATGTTGGTAAAATAGAGTTGGTGGAATAGACTTCGTATAACATTTGAATAGGTAAACATAACCAGGCGATTTCATTCACAAATAAAATCCACAACCACCTGATACTGTCTTTATATTCATATTTTTTGGAAAATCTCCAAGATTTATGACATTGAACAACAATATAAAATAATATACATTTTAAACATTCGCGGGCTGGATGCGTGTCTGAACTATATATTAAAAAAGAACCTAACCACCTTGAAGACCAACAAAGTGCGACCCAACATCTTATTTGATAGTTTGGTTCGATATATTGAACTAAAACAGTTAATGCTATAATAATATGATGTACAATTGAGGCCCACGCGTCTGGACGATGGCCTGTTTGAGTAAAATAAACGACAACGAACGTAATAACAACGATATGTAAAGCTTCCGGCTTTAAAAATGTACACAAAATTGTTTCAAAAGCGATTATTTGTTCTTTTATTTCATTTGGGCAAAAAAAGGACAACCATAATATAATCCAACCAGCATAAATAATCACCCATTTCATACTATTATTACGAACTTGAATTTATAGGTTTGGCAGCCAATACAATGTCGGATTGAATATGGGTTCCAATATCTTTTAATTTTATATAACTTTTTTTTATAAATATTTCTTCGTTATATTTAACAATTCGCGCAACGACCTCTTCATAATTGTTAATGTTTTTATTTATCCACCATGTTTGAGTCTTTAGCCATTTATTAATGGGTAACATTATTTCTTTCGGAGTATGTACTAAAAACCACACCGAATACAACAGTCTTTTAAATCGTTTATGTATAGTAAAGGGTATATATTCGCCATTCACATGGTGTAAAATAATAAGAATACCTTGTTTTGGTTGAATGTCTTCATTCGTCAACGCACAACTAGAACCGATAGGTACTGTATTATATTGCTCTATTCCTGTACATCTTGAAAATTGTGTTATAAATGCACATGGGTCCAAATGTTTATATACTGTTTGAATTAAATTACTTCTCATATTATGAAAATCACGAACTTTTTGAACCATCTGTTTAACTTGAGACGAAGCCTCACTGTTTTTTAGTTTTTTATCAATTATTTGAATATATTCTTTATCAAGATAACTACGAACTAAAAAACTAAAAATAATAGTAAAGTCTTCATAAGAAGTTGTCATATAACTTATTCTTTGTTATAAGTTATAGTTCATTCAATGAATCCGAAATAAATAAAATCCAAGAATTAAATACACAGATCGAATACATATTATCATATTAATAATAAATCAGTATGCTTACGAAAATATTTCGTAGAACATTATATTCGGTGTCTAAAGACTCCAAAATGGGTATCCGTCTTGTATCTGAAAAGAAATGTGGAATTGGAGAAGTTTTTTCCAAATTTAATCGAGTTGATGCCAATGAATGTAGTCAACATTCAATGACAGATGGTATGAAAAATGTTCATTATGTTGCCAAAACAGAAAACGACCACATGCCTTTTTACTTGGAACATCACGCACAACCGAATTTAAGAGTTAGTGTAGACAGTGAAAGTGTTGTTGCGATTCGTCCAATTCAACCAGGTGATTATTTATCCATTGATTATCGAGATACAGAACCTGTTCTATTTAGTCAATTTCCATCTGTACCCGAACCTGTTTTAGTTCGTCCATGGACAACAGGCGCACATGAAGAACTCTCAGAAGAAGGAAAAAAATGGCTAAACGTCGATACAGATCAACAAGATTTATTGACATCTTGCCATATTGATTATATTGATGACCGCTTGCATTATCATGGGATTGATTTGAATGAAATAGCGCATTCGTATGACCCTGACATACCCTTGTATGTATATTCAAAAGAAGCACTTCGAATTAATTTAAATCGTCTCAGTCATTATCTTCACAAAAATTTTGAAAAAACGTCTCTTTTGTATTCAGTAAAGGCAAATTCAAGCCCTGCCATCCTGACAGAATTACGACATGCTGGCCAAACTGCTTTAGACGTATGTTCTCCACAAGAAGTAGACCGTGCTCGAGAATGTGGATTTGATGTTTCGAATATGCATTATACCGGTACAAATCTAACAGATAAAGATTTAGAACGTTTGGGACGTCATCCAGAACTCAAAATCAATTGCGATAGCTTGACATTGTTAGAAAGAATTCCGCATACCAAACACGTAGGCTTAAGACTAGATCCAAACATGGGAATGTCGTATAAAGATGACAAACGTCTACAATGTACATGTGCGGGAACTAAAATGGGATTATTGTCAAAGGATATCGAAGCCGCTTGTCAAATTGCCCAAAAACGCGGTATTCGTTTAGAGAGAATCCATGCACACGTAGGAAATTCCTTTCAATCTGACGACATTACTCTTTTTGATGTTATTCTGAGACAAGTCTCAAGTGCAATAGACATTTGTTCTAAATACGGATTTGACATTCAAGAAATTAATCTTGGTGGTGGGTATGGCGTACCCTATTTACCCGAAGAAAAGACATTTGACTGGGACAAATGGGCAGAATGCGTACACCAATTTGAGAATATTACAGACAAACGCATTATCATTGAACCAGGAGATTCTATCGTTAAAAATGCAGGAGTTTTAATTTCACGCGTAACAGACGTTTTCGAAAAAGCAGACACATCCTTTGTTGGTCTCGGCGTCGGAATGAACTTAAATCCTCTACCTGCATTTTATGGTATTATTTCATACCCAATGCCCACATTAAAACGCGAAGGCGACTGTAAAAATGTAGACGTTTCGGGAAATCTAAATGAGTCCATTGACCTTTGGAAAAGAAATGTACCAATGACTCCAGTAGAACAAGGAGACCACGTAGCGCTTTTAAATAGTGGAGGATATGCACATTCGTGTCATACAAACCATAGCCTACGTACAGATTTTAATTCTGTATTAGTTTAAATCCAATTAATTGGAACGGATCGCATATAATTACTTTTATAATTTATTAAAGAATGAGTCTATTGTATAAAAAAATGGTACCCATCGAACACGCTCGAGAACAGAGCGATTTACTCTATCATTTGTTTGTAAATACAAATACAAGTACATTAGATGACATTTGTAATCAAATTGCTGAAAAATTAAAACATAAATATAAAGATCACATGTCTGTACGTCTTAAAAATATGATTCGTCGGTCTACATCAACACGAGATAGAGTAGCTAAACACGGTTTTTTATTATTTACTTTATTCCAAGAACCAGAAATTCGCCTCATTTTTATGGGAGAAACACCTCGTGTTCCACCGGAGAAATTTCAGCATTTCGTCGAACACGAATTGCCAGAGTGTTCGGAAAAATTACTCACAGGCGCACTTACCTCATTAAGAGCTTTTGTCGAAGATGCTCGCTGGAACTATTGCATACTCTAAAAACAGTATATAAAAACAGTATATAATATTATAAATGAAAAGATGTTTTTTTTGGTTCATTCTTTTTTTAATTGTATTATTATATAATATATATCTTGAACAACAATATATATTTATATATTATTCCCATCAAACATTCTTATTAGAAATTCTCTATTTTATGATGGTTTGTTTGCACGAACTTGGATATAAAAATGCGTTGAAAAGACAGTTATTTGATATCATGTTTGCACCAGCTATCGTGGTATTTGTCGGGTTTTGGTTTGTCATTGTCCCGATGAATATAAATGGTCCGAAACCAACCAATGGTGTCTTTATTGCAGTGACTCACGGGCTAAATGTTCTAGCATTAGTTGACGAACGAATGCCTGTTCGTTCAGAAACAGTCTGGAAACCATTATTATATACTTTTATGTATAACTTGTTTTTAGTCGCATATGTTGGAGCAGGTGGGCGTTCTATTTCGGGAAAATTACCCTATTGGTATTGCAGATATGATAGACCTGAAGGGTGGGTCTTTGCCTTTTTGGGAGTTTTTGCCGTCGGTATCATTCATTTTTGTATGGCGCGCTCTTCAAACAATATAACGAAGAGTCACAATGTAGCACGTGTCGTTTGATGTCGGTTCTGTTTGTATATGAATAACACGAACAGGGTCAGCCTGCACCACACTACAGACAGTCAATTCCTGATTTTGAGATGTCGTCGTTAACCCCATATCTGTTAAGTATAAATTTAGTGTTTCAATCGAAATTGGTATTTTATCTAAAATATAAGGTACTATCCTTAAGTATGTTTCTCTTACAAATGCATAACGCCGCGTTTTGGGCGTCAATTCATCCCATTCAATTGTTGTACCAGGTGGACTTTCTTCTAATGGGTCGGGGTCTAACGAAACCTTTTTATCTTGCTCTTGAATTCGTTTTCGTTTTTTCTCTGTTGTTTTTTTGCCACTGAATTTAGACAATAACGCACGAACATCATCACGGTCCTTGTCAGACAGTTCCAAAATTGCATCCTTTTCAGACATTTATAAAGTCCTATCTTCTTATATACTGTAGTATATAAGAAGATAGGACTTTATAAATGTCTATCTTCGATATCCAAGATTTAAGGAGAGAAATTTTATCCTATGTATATCCAAAGTTTATTCAACCAGGAATGAGAGTTCGAATAACAAACTTTTCAAAAAAGTTTTGCAAAAGCACACAGGTATCTCAAGATTATATTGAAGGCATTCTATTATCTTTTGCAAAACAAAAATGCAAAGTCGCAGTGGATCGAAATAAAAATGGTACTATTTTTAAATGTTTTGTTCATATACCGATGCACAAAATAAAAGTGATCTCTTCCAAACTACACCCAATACCACAAACACAACATTCACACAGAGAATTATCTTTATTTTTCAAGGATAATTTGTAATATTTATTGCATCTAGTGCGTAAAACACATGCACCGTTTACGCGGCGCGCATGAAGGCGCGCATGTGTTTGCACGACTCGCCGCGGTGTTGGCGGCGATATTTGTAATCCGGACACGTGCAAGAAGTTGCCGACACCACATATGTTTTGGAAGGATCACTGAAAGAGGTCATTGTCTTGGATTTGTGGACCTTCTTCGAGGCCGCTTTGGCCGCTTTTTGTGCTTCCAGTAGCTTCTTTACAATTTTGTGGAACTTTTTGGCACGTTTTTGGACTTTGATTCCGGTTCTTTTTGAGGGTTTGGTGGCACACTTGGGCATGGTGAGTGGTTGTGTGGGTGAGTGGTTGAACTGGAATGTCTATTTTGGTGGTGGATTGGCAGCCACCCATTTTGTTTTCCACGCTTGATAATTTTGGTCTTCTCCCCACCATTCATTTTTTTTAGGAAATTGTCCGTATTTTTTCATCATTTCTTTTTTGGTCAGACCACCGCGATGTTCTAAATTACGAGCGCGTGAAAATTTGTGTTTCCAAGTGGACCGATAGGCATAATCTTTTTTGGGGGCTTTGGGCATTTTAAACTTTGGACTTTTTATTTTTTCATGGATTTGTGGAGTAAATCCATAATATGTATAACATATTTTAATTATTATGTATTATTATGTATTAATAGGTGGGTAATGTGTAGGACAAGATGGCCTGTTCATGTGGTTGTACTGGCACAAACGAAAATGGCACCACCTATAAAAACATGGGTTATTGTTTTGAACAAGACTGGGAAGCTCCCTGTATGAATCCGTTCGGTGATTCCTCTTACAAACGCAAAGACATTGCATGTCCGTGCGCTTGTACACTTACCCCCTGTGTGAATATCGAATTGTGTGGTGTGAAACAACCTGGTTGGCTCTATCAGGGTAGTGGATGTGGAAACACGAGTCAGCACGGAAACTTATGTCGCCACTGTGACAGTATGCGATATTCTAACATTCGAGACCGCGAAGATTTAGTCCAAAGACACAGCGAAAGTACAAAACCTTGGCAACGTCTGGAGTTCAAAGATACAACCGAGCGGTGTCCCGTGTGTCTCGAAGAAAAGGACAGAGTGGTAAAGTTCCCCCACTGTACTCATTATTTTTGCATTGACTGTACGTGGGCGGTGTTGCACGGACATGGTGAATCGGATTATCATCTATCACCAGTACCTTATGGTTGTCCCCCATGTCCAAATGGTTGTGAGAATCCAATACGCGGAGTACAATGTTATTGTCTTGAATATTTCAACAATGAAACGGACGAAGGGTCTTTAGGTGTTATCGAACAATGGAGGGCGTCAAACCCAGAAGCATACGCAACATACAATACTGCTGAAATGGCTTCTATATACACTGGGAACCACACAGTATATGGGTCGGGAAAATGTCCGTTGTGTCGTAGTTCTTACCCATAATATGTTTCTAAAAGTGTAATTATGGTAAAATTCCCCCATTGATAACGGCTTTATCTTTTAAGAGTGATTGTATGGTTCCTTCTGTTAGTAGTTGTCCTTGGTAGCGTAAATGAAGGTGAGGCAATGATTGGCGTTGAATATATTGTTGTAGGTCTTGAATGGTCTGTTCTGGGTTAATGTTGTATTCGCACGTTGGTCCGTTCATGAAACGTACGTGTATGGTCCATTTTCCTTGTTGTGGTTCGAGAGGTTCCCAAAAAATATTATTATCGACTATTTTTACAATATTAAAGGTATTTGGAGGTCTTTGTAGAGTGTTAGACATGCGTCTAACCATAGAACGCGGTGAGCTATCTTTCATGTATTGTGTTTGTTCGTTATAACGTAAGTTCATATATATATATTTAGGTGTGTCTTTTATAGTAATTATAGATTTTTTCAAAATTTTTTTTAAAAGTTTATTATAGTAATTATAGATTTTTTTTTCTAAACTTTTTAGCTAAAACTTTTAGAAGAAGTCAACATTTTGCAAAATTCTCTAAAAGTCAACATTTTGCAAAATTCTCTAAAAGTCAACATTTTGCAAAATTCTCTAAAAGTCAACATTTTGCAAAACTTTTTTTAAAAGTTTATTATAGAAAATGTTTACCGTAATGGTGTATGAATTGAACAACGTGTGTAAGTATTTGTTGTTTGTTTGGAGACTCTAATATTTCATCGATATTTTTTGCTCCTGCAAAAGGGTTGGGTACTGACATATCGAGTGAATCTTCTTGTTGTTTAATTGTATTTTTAATATACAAAAAAAGTGAGAATGAGTCAATGGCACCATCTGCTCCCAGTTCTGTAGCGGGTGACATAATATGTGACACCCAGCCTGTATATATGGTATTGTCTGTTTTGTGTTCTAGTTTTGGCCTTTTCGATTCTTTCCTGATTCTGTGACGACTTGTTGAATGTCTTTTTGATCTTTTTTGTGCTACAAAATCATCTGGAATAAATGGCAGAACAACGGCAGTTGATTCTGTAAGTCGAACTTTAATTCGATTATTATCTGGAATAGAATGTATATTTATATTTCTGAAGCAATGTGAATATAATCTTTTTGGAAGTTGTATAAACACATTATTTGACCCTAAAACTTTATGATTAAACGTATTTGTATCTTTTATATGTGTAATAAAGACATTTTCAGAGTTTACTTGTGACCGTATGTCTCGGGACTTTGTAGTACATTGAAGTTTAACACCTGGATAAACAACTCGTTCGTCCTTGTTGTCGTTTCTAGGAAGTTTTTTATTAAACCATCTCGTAAAACTTTGTTGACTTAAAGGCGGTAGTGTGAAATCCATCGTATTTAATAAAATTCAATTCCGTAAATATATAAATTCCTATACTTGATTCGTGGATTTTATCTTGTTATTCGCATATGTTTCGTCAAAAATATTTTGGCAAACAGATAGTATAAATTCAGAATGGAAAATAATAGTACTATGGAACCGTTGGCAATGTGGGGTCATAATACACATACCCGAACCGAGGGTAAAATAGTTGTACCAATGGCACCAAATGGTACTATACATAGTCATCTATGTTATACTGTACCACGTTCAATGCTTCGTTCAGCTGCTTCTGTATTTTCTGATGTTCGTCATACGGAATTGGAGTCTCGGTATGATGAAATAACCATGCAACTTTTTCTTCAAATGTTACATAGAACTGCAAATTTAGAAGATGATATGGTGTCAAAAATAGATGTTTTCCCTTATATGAAAGCATGGGTCGAATGGGTTCCTTCGGCAACAAAACCTGAAAATGCAGTAGCTTACCGCATTCATGCTGTATCTTTGCATCCAAAGGTAAATTTTGGTGTTGCGTTGCAAAGTATGTTGTATGAAACGGCAGCAATGCATCAAGATTCGGTTTCTAGAAAACAAAATTCGCGCAAATCGGACCCCATTGCCGGTCTTCAAAATTATCAAAAATGGATGCGTGTCCAAGGTATTGAAATGTACGTCCGTACAATTTGTGATCGTTATTCCAAATCTCAAGATTTTACCGACAAATTAGACACTATTTTAAATCCTAAGATGTCATTGTGTTCCCCTGATAACGCAGCGCATCCAGAAAATGTCTTTAGTCTAGAAAGAGCCTTTGCAGCAACACCAAATACCGCAGACCCCGCATTTGTTCAAAGGTCTAATTATACACTTCAAAATCCAGACATGCTAATTACACAATTATATTTTAATAGTGACAAGCATGTATTGCGGTTGACTCCGTCTCAATTGCATCCTAAGGTTTTTTGTGCGAAATATGTACCTGATTATCAACTATGGGTTGAGCTACAGCGGAAAATTCCAGAAAAAAAGGCCGGGGACAGTAAATATGATTCAGATTGTCAGAACGAGTATGATGTTCGTACGCCGCAAGACATTGAACGTGCTCGTCTTCAAGGGTTTGCGGAGCGGTCTGCATTTAGTGAATTGGCTTCACAAGCCAAAAAAACGTATCAAGGTTCTTGTGGGCCTTTGGAAAATACAGCAGCTTTTCCAAAGGCATATGAAGATTATCAACAATGGGCGACTCGTGCTATGGATACACAATGTTTAGACCCCGACGCACGTATTTCTGAGGTTGGCTCTAAAATTTTAATGTGGCGTCAAAAGAATACACAATGTGAGGTTATTCAACATGTCATTACAGACCCTACTCTTAGTGCCTTTGCAAACCGCGTGATTTCTCTTATGGAAGGATACGAGCAGTATTATCTGATATCTACTGCTCATCGCATGATGTATCTGGTGCAACATGCGAGATATGACGCTTTCCGGCGCGATTTTGGGTTACATTTCAACTGTTTTCAAGCAGGAGATGGTGCAACATCCAAGTCTTTTTTGTTTAAATTGATGGAATGGATGTCTATTCCCGGTTCTATAGAAGTGTTGTCGTATCAGACTGGTAAATCCGATGCTGTAGACGGTAATAAGAACGATGTATGTACGGTATGTCACGAAGCACCTCCTGGTATGTTTCGTTCTGCCGGTAATCCCAATGCCGATTCAAGCCAAGAAGCCATGTTTAAAGAAAAATTGACACGTCAAGAAGTCTCTTGTAAGACCTGGTGTCTGGATGAAGCAACTGGTAAACGTTCTTCGCGCATTACCAAATCAGAATGCGTGGGGGTTTGGATGGGTGCAACAAATGACCCACCTTCCGAAGTCGAAGAAGCACTTAAAACGCGTTTCTTTTGGGGAAATTTCGAACAGCAACAGCGGCCAGGACGCGATATTGACGATTGTATGAATGGCGAACGTCAAATGTCTACTGCAGACCTCGAACATCGACATCAAATGTTTCGCGAAGGCATGGAAGAACAGTATCGTGTTTTTCTGGTTGAAAAAAACATTTGGTGCAAGGTCATTAAAAATGTAGATACGACTGCCTGCAACATTTTAACACCCCGTTTCAAAAAACAGATGTCTAAAAATTCGATTATTCGTCCAGGACCTCGTGATTGGATACGCGTCAAGATTTTTGCACGTAATCAGGCCATTGTTACTGCGATTGAAATCGTCTTTAATCTTCCAGGTGGTAAACATTACGGCGAACCTTTTGAAGAAAAACACATTCCGAGTTTGGAACCTTATTTGCGCGTGACAGAAGAAATGGTCATTTTCACATTGTCTTTACTGGCGGACCAGTTTCGTTCACCCATTGAACACAAAATATTAAACACTATTTGGGCCATGGAAAAGAATAACCCCACATGTTGTACACCAAATCAAGAAAACGGATGCAATTATCTAAAATTACCACGTTTACATCAATTGGCTAAAAATATCAATTCTCGTATTCCTCTCGAAAAGGGTCGTACTTCTGCCAATAACATTAAAGATTTCCTAGTAAAAATGACGAAACACACTGTATGGTGCAAAAATTTCCGCCCAAAAACACCCGGGACAGATACGACAGACGATAATTACCCACTACTTAATCAATCAGGCAGTAGCCGACAACATATTTCGTGTATTTCTAATCAAGATGGCGTATTTATACATATGCATCATATTGCCACTCACGCGGAAGATATCAACGACAGTGTTTTTAACGTGTTAAACGAGGAAACACATGCATATTCAGACAACAAACGCTTAATTACGGCCACACCGTTAACTTCAAAGTGGTACCATGCATTCAAAGTCATCAATAGAAGCGCAGGCGGCAAAGGATTACATTATCATAATGTTTTGTGGAATACAAGTACATCGCGCTGGATAACACAAACAACTGAAGAAGATGCAGACACTCGTACGAATGAAGGCTATAGTATCACTTGTGATATAGACGAACACGTTGCCAAATATTGGGGAAAACGCATAGGTAAAATTTGTTTTACACCCCAGGAAATTATTCAGAATTGTGTAGAAGCAGAAGAATACGACAGACCACAAATCGACTATCCTGCAACTTTTGTCAAAGAGAAAGCCATTCATACGAAAAGAAAACGTATTGGTGATGATAATCCAGCACCAACTAAAAAATCCATAACTTCAACATAAAAAAGTATAATTGTTTTACTATAAAAATGTGTGGTATTCTTGCATTAGTTGGTGATGATAATCCATAACTTCAACATAAAAAATCCATAACTTCAACATAAAAAAGTATAATAGAATTGTTTTACTATAAAAATGTGTGGTATTCTTGCATTATTTGGTGAAAGTTCCAAAATTCCCTCTTTGTCTCCTCTTCATAACCGCGGCCCAGACGAAAATGGATATTTTAAATCAGAAAATGTCTTTCTTGGCCATACGCGCTTATCTATTGTTAACCCAGAAGCAGGACCACAACCTATCTATTGGAAAGATTGGGTTTTAATTATTAATGGTGAAATATATAATGCCGATTTAAATATAAAAGGTACAGATTGTTTTGTTGTTCCGCCGTTACTTGAACAATTAGACAAAAATGCTCCTAAACAACTTGACGGTATCTTTTCATTTGTTGCATATAGAACAACAGACCATAAAATCGTTGTTGCTAGAGATGCCATCGGTGTTACGCCTCTTTATATGGGCATCACCGACGGTAAAGTTTGTTTTTCATCTTTATTGACGGCTATACCATTGGAAATGTCGTGTTCTGTTGTTTTACCTGGCTATTCGTCATCTTTTTATTTGGGAGATTTGCCAATTTTTAATAGATGGAAATCTTCATATAATCCATGGACCGATTTAACCCTTACGACGCCAAATTCAAACCAATTTGTTGAAACAATGTTTAGAGCCGTTGAAAAACGTTTAATGGGAGACGTACCTTGGGGAGTTCTGCTCTCAGGCGGCCTAGATTCAACTATTGTAGCATGCATTGCGAACCTTTTGACGTCCAAACGTCCAGACTATCCCAAACTACATACTTTTTGTATTGGGTTGAATGATTCACCAGATGTTATATGGGCAAATAAAGTGGCCAAAGAATTAGGTTGTCATCATACATCTATTGAATATTCTGTCGAAGATGCGGTTCGTGTTGTGCCAGATGTTATTAAAGCAGTTGAAACGTACGACGTAACCACCATTCGCGCTTCGACACCCATGTGGTTACTAGCCAAGGCTATTAAAAACCGCGGTATTAAAATGGTATTGTCAGGCGAAGGTAGTGATGAATTATTTGCAGGATATCTTTACAATTTGTATTGTCCAAGCGAACGTCATATGGTTGATGAATGTATTCGAAAAATGGACCAGTTGCATTCTTATGATTGTGCCCGTGCAAATAAATCAATGGGTGACTGGGGCGTCGAAACAAGAGTACCATTCCTTGATAAAAATGTCGTTGATTTTGCTATGAATAAATTACATCCACAATTTAAACTATCTAAAACACACCCAGGGGGCGAAAGGCCAGAAAAATGGTGGCTAAGAGAAACATTTCGTCCATATGTCCCAGATTTTGTGGTTAATCGTACAAAGGCGCAGTTTTCAGACGCGGTGGGTTCAAGACATATATTGGCCCTTCGAGAAGCTGCTCAAACTGCTATTACGGACGAGATGATGTACAAAGCAAAAAGGAGATTTCCGTTCCAGACACCAACCACAAAAGAAGCTTATTGGTACAGACATTTATTTTTAAGTAAATTCGCACAAAAAGATGCAGAAAAAACGGTATTATTTACACCCGATTCAATCGCCTGTTCCACAGGCGACGCATCCACTTGGCATGAAAAATTTAAAAAATGTTTAGACCCGTCAGGAGATGCAATCCAAACAGCATTTACATGATTAGACTATATAGATTAAATGTTTAATATAAAATGAATAAACACGAATGGGTAGATAAAATTAATGAAATTTTGACACATTCAGAACATTTTATCACATCCGTGCCCGCCGTGAATTCTTTAGCTTTGGTTTTTGCTTGTGACATTTTTAGACGCCGCAAACATACTGTACATATGGATATTGAAGCTTCCGAAACCGGAACAGCCATCTTAAAAATTAGTATATCTAAAAAATCAAACGCGTTCGAATTTACTATTAGAAGAAATGATAAAGCAGTGGATTATATTGAACAAATTCATCCAGAAATACAAACAATATCAATACGCGGATGCGGAACAGTCATTCATGTGGTTTTTCAAATTATAGAGTGGGCTATTCACAATGGCTGGCTGATTGACAAATCTTTTATTGGTACATTAACACAAATACATCAAAAAAATACCCAGCGTAATACCACATTTAGAGCAATATTACATCGTGGGTGAAATAGTAGTATTTAAACTTAATTTTTTTTTATAACATGTCGAATATACATCCACTTCCTCTTGTCCGCGGTATAGTTGGTCTACTCATGATACTACTTGGTACCGCTACTATCATATCGTTTGGAGCAAACATGGATAATTTAAATTTCCCTGGTGCTAATATTAAACTTAAATTAGATAGCGAATCAGACAAAATACCCGCAGGACGCGGTTGGGAAATCGACACTGCAGTTACTTGCTCAAATTCCGTCAAAAAAACTGATTTAGCATCATTATTATCATCAACAAAACCACTATGTCTCGCCGAAAATAAAAATAACGATAAATGGAACTACGGATGGATTGTAGCTCCAAATTGTGCACGCGTGGATAATAAACCACTCGAATGTGTAGAAATCGGCACCGGAAATTATGTTGCAAACCTTGGATGGGCAACAGCCATTATGGCAGCTTTCCACTGCTTATTAGCTGCCATTCATACTTTTATCGCTATTAGGCAACAATCGAAAGGATACACGCAACTTGGTAAAAACAAAGACCCCAAACAACGCGCGAAACAAAAATACCTTTACATTTTTAGTGCAATATGGGCCTTTTTGGGCATTGGTCTGTGCATTTTTTCAGGTGTCGCTTGGAATGGCCTCTGTGATAAAATAGACGCAGGATTGGGACGCAGGGAAGCTAATACATGGGCATGTTCCAGTGAACAATGCGAATGGTCTTTTGGATTAATATCCGCCATCATCGGAGTTAATATCATGTGGTTTCATCTTCCTCACGTTGCCATATGGTTTAGCTGGGTTGAGTCAGCGTAAGGTTTTAGCCGTAGATAAATATTTTTCAATTATAACCAACAAATTTTTATATAATAAACCAGTAAATCGTTGTCTTTCAAACCCATGCTCATCATAATAGCGCTTGACAGTAGATTTGTGCCTTTTCGATAATACCGGCTTTGTTGTTGCCATTAATGATATATTTTTTGTATTATTTTCTAATAAAGCCATGCCTCCTTCAACACGAATACAGGACATTATATCATGATCGTGATACCATAATACACAAGCATCCATATATGGAATAAGCGAAGAAGACAGAGTTGTACACAATGGATGCATTGTCGAAACCCATAAACAAACACTAATTCCATTTTTTTCAGGAGGTGTCCATCTAAATTTCTGAATAGAATCATCTATTTTAAATGTAAAACCATAACATTCTAAATTTTGTTGAGTTATTCTTGGACTCATTGTCGATAAAATTAAAATATGGATGTCCATAGTTATTTAAAATTATACATTTATATACAAACTTTTCAAAAAAGTTTTGCAAAGTATTTTTCTAAAAGTTTTACCTAAAAGTTTTAGAGAATTTGAGAATTTGAAAAAGTTTTGCAAAACACTGACTTTTTCTAAAAGTTTTAGCTAAAAGTTTTAGAGAATTTAAGATTTTCATTTTTGTTTTTTTTTCTAAAACTTTTAGCTAAAAGTTTTAGAGAATTTAAGATTTTCATTTTTGTTTTTTTTTCTAAAAGTTTTACCTAAAAGTTTTAGAGAATTTGAGAATTTCATTTTTGTTTTTTTTTCTAAAAGTTTTAGCTAAAACTTTTAGAGAATTTGAGAATTTGAAAAAGTTTTGCAAAACACTGACTTTTTCTAAAAGTTTTAGCTAAAAGTTTTAGAGAATTTAAGATTTTGATTTTTGTTTTTTTTTCTAAAAGTTTTAGCT
>Ga0209091_10001014_pt1 | contig 25642 bp, 18 predicted proteins | sample ArcticOcean_MG_C_6_FD_187438 | JGI IMG/M metagenome (GOLD analysis project Ga0209091, IMG submission 187438) | Marine microbial communities from western Arctic Ocean - ArcticOcean_MG_CB8_128 (SPAdes) (version 2) | ecosystem: Environmental > Aquatic > Marine > Oceanic | place: Arctic Ocean...
TTACTTTAATGAAAAAAATATTCCTCAGCTTAATTTTAGTTTTTTCTTCTTTTATTTCTTTTTCACAAGAGAAAGGGATAGATCAAAAAATTGATGAAGCATTTGCTCCAATTTCTGATTTTTTTAGCTCAGTAGTGTTTTTTCAAGTGATGGGATATCCATTTGTTATTCTCTTGCTAGTTGGTAGTGCTTTGTTTTTTACTATTTATTTTGGATTCCCAAATATTAAATATTTTTTAACGGCAATTAATGTTGTTAGGGGTAAGTACGATGATCATGATAAAAATGATGAAAAGACTGAAGATGGTGAAGTTTCTCATTTTCAAGCTCTAGCGACAGCTGTTTCTGGTACTGTTGGAAATGGTAATATAGCGGGTGTTGCTTTAGCTATCGCATTAGGAGGGCCTGGGGCTACATTTTGGATGGTTGTTTGTGGGCTTTTAGGGATGTCAACTAAATTTGTTGAATGTACATTAGGTGTTCAATATAGAGATGTAGATGAGAATGGGGTAGTTTATGGTGGCCCAATGTATTATTTAAGTAGAGGTTTAAAAGAAAAAGGCTTTGAGACTTTAGGAAAAATTACAGCTGTAATATTTGCTGTTTGTTGTATAGGGGGATCTTTTGGAGGAGGAAATGCAGCGCAAGCGAATCAAGCTACAGTTGTTGTTAAACAGTTACTTGGTTTTGAGAGTACAAGCGCAGGTGCAATTATAGGGTTAGTAATGGCCATTCTAGTTGGTATAATTATTATTGGTGGAATTAAAAGAATTGCATCAGTTACAGAAAAAATAGTTCCTTTTATGGCTGTTCTTTATTTATTTGCCTGTATGTATATATTGTTGATTAATTATTCTTTGATTGACGATGCAATAAACTTAATTATTACTGAAGCTTTTAACCCAACAGCCATGGGCGTGGGTGGAGTAATTGGAGTTTTAATGGTTGGATTTAAAAGAGCTGCCTTTTCAAATGAAGCTGGAGCAGGTTCTGCTTCTATTGCTCATTCTGCTGTTAAAACTAAATATTCTGCTTCAGAAGGTTTAGTGGCTTTATTAGAACCTTTTATAGATACGGTTGTTATCTGTACAATGACTGCCTTAGTTATTATAATCTTCAATTTTGGAGGATACTTTGAATATGGTGGTGATGGCTTAGGCACCGTAATGATTGAAGGCGTTCCTTTTGAAGGGGCAGGAATTACTTCTCAAGCATTCGCTCAGTATATTCCTTTTTCAGATGTATTTTTAACTATAGCTGTTGTATTATTTGCGATTTCAACAATGATATCCTGGTCTTACTATGGATTACAATCTTGGAAATATTTATTTGGAAGGGGAGCGGCGGCTGATTTAACATATAAACTTTTATTTTGTTCTTTTTGCGTACTAGGTGCTGCAGCAAGTATGAATTCTATTTGGGCATTTTCAGATGCAATGATTTTTGCGATGGTATTTCCAAATATGGTAGGTCTATATTTCTTATTTCCGGTGGTTAAAGTTCAGTTAGAAAAATATTTAAAAGCGATTAAGTAGAAATATTCTAAAATAATTTCTAAGGAATAAAAAATGTTTCTATATTTGCCACCTATTTAAAATTATTTATGTTAATTATTCCAGTAAAAGAAGGCGAAAACATAGACAGAGCTCTTAAGAGATTCAAACGTAAGTTCGATAGAACTGGCGCTATGAAAAGCCTTAGATCTAGACAAGCTTTTATTAAGCCTTCAGTAAGAAATAGAGATAAGATCAAAAAAGCTTCTTATGTTCAAGGCTTAAGAGATCAAGAAAATATCTAGTCTGTTTCTGAATTTATTCTCCTTAAAAGTCCTTAACTTTATTAAAAGTTAAGTATCACTTTAATGTATCTATCAAATTTTTTTGATTATTTATCTAAAGAAAAAAAGTTTTCAAACAATACCATTGTAGCTTATAAAAATGATATTGAAACCTTTTGTTCGTTCAGTAAATCTAATCACAATATTAAAGATATCTCAAAAGTTAAATACTCTATCATTAGAAGCTGGATAATTAATCTATCTGACTTAAATCTTTCGCCATTAACAATTAATAGAAAAATATCCTCACTTAGTAAGTACTATGATTTTTTAATAAAAATTGATAAAATAAAAGAATCTCCAACTAAAAATCATAATAGATTAAAAGTCCAAAAGAAAATTATAATTCCATTTTCAGAAGAAGAAGTTGTAACAGTAATTGATGTTTTTGAAGATAATTTTGAAGGGAAAAGAAACCTTTTAATAATAGATACATTGTACTCAACTGGAATAAGACGTGACGAATTGATTAAGATGAAAATGAATGATGTTTTTTCAAAAGAAAGTATGATTAAAGTCCATGGTAAAAGAAATAAAGAAAGATTAGTTCCGATGTTGCCTGTATTATCTAAAAGAATGGAAGATTATTTTAATTTTAGATCTAAAATTCCCGGATCTAATCAAAATGTTTTTTTAACCTCAAAAGGAGAGAGGGTTGGTCCATCTTTGGTTTATCGAGTAGTTAAGAAATATTTCTCTAAAGTATCTACTAAAGTTAAAACGAGTCCTCACGTGTTACGACATTCGTTTGCTACTCATTTGTTAAATAATGGAGCGGATATTAATAGTATTAAAGAAATATTAGGACATTCTAGCTTGGCATCTACTCAAATTTACACCAAAATCAAGCTTCCTAAAATCATAAGTGACTACAAGAATAATCATCCAAGAGAAAGAAATAATTGATTATATATGTTTTTTTTAAAAATTCAGTATTTTCTTTTGATTCAAAAAAAATAAATCTATACATTTGCCAACCATTTAAAAATGGAATAAGCCGATGTAGCTCAGCTGGCTAGAGCAGCTGATTTGTAATCAGCAGGTCGTGGGTTCGAGTCCCTCTATCGGCTCTTATTAGGTTCTTTAAAATATCGGGGAGATACTCAAGCGGCCAACGAGGGCAGACTGTAAATCTGCTGTTTTTAACTTCACAGGTTCGAATCCTGTTCTCCCCACATAATTTAAGCGAGAGTAGCTCAGTTGGTAGAGCGTCAGCCTTCCAAGCTGATGGTCGCCGGTTCGAACCCGGTCTCTCGCTCAAATTTTTTTGCCGATGTAGCTCAGGGGTAGAGCGTTTCCTTGGTAAGGAAGAGGTCGTGAGTTCAAATCTCATCGTTGGCTCTATCTGTTAAAGCACTAAATTACCTCTCTTTTTTAATTAAAAATAAATAAAATTTCACTTTTAACTCACTTTTAAGAACTTCTCGTTTGTAGTGAGTATTATTCTACTACTAAAACGTTTTGTTTATCTAAGCTTTATAACAGTCTTATCTTTTAGTATTACGATATTTTAATACACATCATTTTGTACACGGATTGTACATTTAATTTGTAAAATCTACAATCACCTAAAATTAGGATAAACTAAAAAACTAATAGTAAGAAATTATATACTTACAACAATTGTTTTACTGAATGTCAGTGACTATAATGGTGTGGTGGAAATAACTCTTCATGAACTTATCTACAATAAATGGAATAAGATATACAAATATCTTCAAGACGTATATTTAATTAATTAAAAATTAAGATTCTTATTTAAATTTAATTAATCATTTAGTTTATTAAAAAGATAAAATATCATTTACTCCCATTTTTAATTTTAACAACTAACTTATCAATACTTATATATGAGATTAATATTTTTTTTATTTTTTATTTTTTATTTCAATAATTTATCATCACAAGATACAATAAGCATAGAGAGTTCAGATTATGTAATGGTTCTTAAGACAGATTCTCTTAAACGTTTACATCATATTTATTTTGGAAAAAAAATGTCAAATCCAAATGAGTATAAAAACCTAGATAGACAGTTTCGTTTTAAGGAAAAGGATGCTGCTGATTTACCTGGTCATGCCTACACACCAAGTGGCACATGGAATACTGCAGAACCAGCACTACAAATATTACATTCAGATGGAAATCCATCTACAGAATTGGAATATGAAAAGAATACTTTAAAAGATTTAGGTAATGGGGTGTTTCTTACAACCATAAATCTAGTTGACCCAATATATAAAACAGAAGTGTTATTGTTCTATAAAGTCTACCAAAAAGAGAATGTTTTTGAACAATGGTCAAGTATTAAAAATACAGAAAATGAATCAATCGAATTAAAGAAATACGCCTCAGCTAATTTATATTTTAGAAATAACGATATTTACCTTACTCAATATCATGGAGCTTGGGCATCCGAAATGCAACCTGAAACCCATCTTTTAACTTCAGGGATAAAAGTGTTAGATTCAAAACTAGGAACTCGTGCTAATTTATATGCTCCACCGAACTTTATGCTATCTCTTGATGGAATTGCAACAGAAGACACGGGAAAAGTGATACTTGCTAGTCTTGCTTGGTCAGGAAATTATCGTTTTGATTTTGAAAAAGACAGATTCAATAATTTACGTTTGATAGCAGGTGCTAATAATTATGCGGCAGAATATAAATTAGGAGCTGATCAAGTCTTTGAAACACCACACTTTATTTACGCTTATTCAGAAAACGGAAAGAGTGAGGCTAGCATAAACATGCATCGTTGGAGTAGAAAATATAGAATTTATGACGGGGAGGGGGAAAGATTAACATTGCTAAATAATTGGGAAGCAACCCACTTTGATTTTGATGAAAAAAAATTAGTTGACTTATTTGATGGCGCTAAAGAACTTGGGCTAGATGTGTTTTTATTAGATGACGGTTGGTTTGCTAATAAATATCCTCGTAATAATTCCAGTGCAGGTTTAGGTGATTGGGAAGTGAATAAAAATAAATTACCAAACGGTTTAGATTATCTTATCAAAAAAGTTGAAAAAAAAGGAATTAAGTTTGGCATCTGGATTGAACCAGAAATGGTTAATCCTAAAAGTGAACTTTATGAAAATCATCCAGATTGGGTAATTCGACACCCCAACAGAAAAGAATATTACTATCGTAATCAATTAGTATTAGACCTTTCGAATCCAGAAGTTCAAGATCATGTTTTTGGGGTCTTTGACAACCTTTTTATTGAAAATCCTAATATTAGCTATATAAAGTGGGATGCTAATTCCATTATATATAATGCTTATTCTCAATATTTAGAAAAAAAACAACTACCTCAATCACATCTTTATGTAGACTATGTAAAAGGCCTTTATAAAGTACTTCAACGAATTCGAGATAAATATCCAAATACTCCTATAATGCTTTGTTCTGGTGGTGGTGGGCGAATTGATTACGGTGCTTTGCAGTATTTTACTGAATTTTGGCCGAGTGATAATACTAACCCTTTAGATCGAATTTTTATGCATTGGGAGTATTCACATTTCTATCCCGCTATTGCGATGAGTTCTCACGTTACTAATTGGAATAAAACTTCAAGTATTAAGTTCCGTACAGATGTAGCGTCTATTGGAAAACTAGGTTTTGATATTGTTGTAGATGAACTTAGTGAGGAAGAAAAAGAATTTTGTAGACAAGCAGTAATTAATTATAAAAACTTTAGTGATCTTATATGGTATGGTGATATGTATCGAATTCAGAGTCCATATAAAAATCCTATTGCTAGTATTCAATATGTTAATGAAGAAAAAAGTAGTTCTGTAGTATTTTCATTTTTAGTAAGTAATCGATTTCAAAGTTTTTATTCTGTTGAGCCAATACTTTTAAAAGGTCTTGATGCAGAAAAAAAGTATCGAATAGAAGAACTAAATGTTTATCCTGGAACAATTTCTGTTATTGAAAGTGAAGTTACTTATTCCGGAGAATACTTAATGAAAGTAGGGTTTAATCCATTAGTATCAGATAAAAGAAAAAGTGTAATCCTTAAATTGAATTTAGTTGAATAAAATCATAAAAAAAATCAATGATTGATTTTTTTTATGAGAAAATATAATTAGTCTTGTCACTAACTACAATGAATTTTGAACCAGCTAATCAATTTGTAGATAGAAAAAGAAGAGATGGATGGGAACTCTAATTAATTATTGATAGATATTAAATTAAGTTTGGTCTAATAATTAAAAAAATATGATAAAAATCAAATAATGAAAAACATCAAAAGTTATAGCATTTTATTTTTCATAAATACATTAGTGTTTTTTTCATGTGAAACTGTTGAGAAAAATGATTTGATCCTTCCATCGGTGTTTTCTAACCATATGGTACTACAACAACAATCGCAAGTTTCTGTATGGGGAAAATCTTCTGTTAATCAAGAGGTTATAATTCAAGGTAGTTGGGGTAGTAATGCTATCACAACTACAGATTCTAAAGGTAATTGGGAAACATCTATTGAAACGCCTTCTTTTGGAGGACCATTTGAATTAAGCGTAAAATCAAACAATCAAAATATCATTTTTTCAGATGTAATGATTGGAGAGGTTTGGCTTGCTTCAGGTCAGTCGAATATGGAGTGGAATATTAATCAATCTGAAAGCGGTAGGGGTATTGAAAATCAAAACGAGTATTTGTCAGCAAACTATCCAGATGTAAGGATGTATAATCTTCCTCAGGACCTTTCAGGAAAATACCTTAATGATGTTAAATGGTTAATTTTTAATCCTGAAAATATTGAGAAAAGTATAGGAGGAGGAATTAATAATGGTATTAGCGCTACAGCATATTTTTTTGCTATTAAACTCTATAAAGAACTTAATATTCCCATTGGAATTGTAAATAGTAGTTGGGGAGGAACAAGAGTAGAAGCTTGGACAAGTATTAAAAAGTTAAATGAACTTAGCGTAACAAATATTCCAAATATTCAATCAAGATTTCTTCTTAGAAACGATAAATCAAAACTAAAAGCATTTAATGATTCTATAGCTGAATTAAATAGTAAAATGTTTGATATAAAAACAGTTCTTATTCCAGGGTTTGATAATAAGGGTATGGAAGATTGGTTAGAACTAGACCTAAATGATGGTGAATTTTCAAAAAATAACTTTGATGATTCTTCTTGGGATTTTTGGTTGCCTAGAAACACTTCAAAAGAGTCAAGAAATTCTGGCAGTTTTGAAGCTGTATTGGAGGATTTTGAAGCTGTGATAAGTCATGAAAATGAAATTTTGTCTGATGGAGTAATATGGTTTAGAACTAAGATTAAACTTGAAAATATTGAAAGTGATTATAATATGATTATTAAAGAAGGAATTGACGATCTGGATCAGACATATTTTAATGGTCAACTTATTGGAAGCACATATGGCTGGGACATAGCAAGAAACTATAGGATTCCAAAACAAATATTGATAAAAGGTGAAAATACAATTGCAATAAGAGCTTTTGACGGAGGGGGCCCTGGTGGAATAAATGGGATTATAAAAGTCCAAAATTCTTTAAGTAGTCAGGTTATTCCTTTTAGTTCATTTAAATTTAAACACCAAGCCTTTATAGCTAATAAAAAATTATGGGTTCATAACTATTCATTTGAAGATTTGATTAAAAATTCTTCCATGCTTCAAAAAAACATCAAACGTGAAATAATAATTAATGATTCCAATGAGGCAGGAATATTATTTGAGAGAATGCTTTCTCCAGTTTTACCCTATAGCATTAAAGGCGCTATATGGTATCAGGGGGAATCCAATGTAGGTGCTTATGATATTTATCAAAAAACTTTCACTGGAATGATTGAAGATTGGAGGGATCATTGGGGCTATGATTTCCCATTTTATTATGCTCAAATTGCACCCTGGGTGTATAGCCAAAGAGATTCTTCTCAGGAAATTCGAGAAGCTCAAAGAAAAACTTTAGAAACAACTTCTAAAACTGGAATGGCAGTTCTGATGGATATAGGTGAAGAAAATGATATTCATCCTCGTAATAAAAAAGATGTAGGTGATAGACTAGCTCTATTAGCACTTGATAATGACTATAGTTTTGATTTAGTTTCTTCAGGCCCCTTGTATAAGGATCATCAAAATTTCGATAAATACATTGAAGTAGATTTTATAAGTAAAGGATCGGGGCTTATGTTCAAAGGAAATTTAAGAGGATTTGAAATAGCGGGATTAAATGGGGTTTTTCATGAAGCATCTGCAAAGATTATAAACAATAAGGTGAGAGTTTCTTCTAAAAAGGTAAACAATCCAATTAATGTTAGGTATGGTTGGGAAAATTGGTTTAAAGGAACCTTATTCAATAAAGAAGGTTTGCCTGCATCGTCTTTTAGTAGTAGTAAATAATAAATTTTTTTATTTATGAAAAAGTATAGACAATAAAAATTATATAAATGACTCAAAAATCAACTAAGAATCTAGGATTATTATTTATCATGTTTTTTGCTTTCTTGTTTTTAGGGATGGCGCAACAAACAAGTAATAGATGGTCATTGGTTGGTGATGGTCATATCCAATGGAATGTAAAATCTAATGACACCCACATGGATAATGTTGAAATGAGCGGTCTTCAGATCTCTACTATTATTCATTATGGCGTTAAAAAGGGCATGCTTAATCAAAGAGTTCATTTGGTTTTTCCTATGTTACGTACGATTCCTAATGATACACATGCTAGTCTTGCACATGAAATTGATTTTGATAGTTTAGGTAAAATTAAGATTAACGGAAAATCAATTATCGAATATCCTTACAAGTTTAGTCATAATGGGTTTCTAAGTTTTAATTCTCAGACCAAAGAAGGTCTAGAAATAAAGCATCAACTCTTTCCCTCTAAAGATAAACCAGTGTTTGTTGATCGAATTAAAATAGTAAATACAACAGAAAATAATATTTCTTTTGATCTTCCAAAAATTGAATATGTTTATAAAACAGACAAAAAAAATGGTATTTCTGGAGTGTATGAAATTAAAGTAATTTCAAACAAAGAGGGATCATATCAATTAGCTCCCAATGAAGAATTTAATTATGCCTTAATCTACTCTGCAAGACAAAGCGATACAAAGGATACTTATGTTTCTGCTGATTTTGAATATAAAAAGAGAGAGAAATTAGTTAGTAAAACCTATTCTGAATTAGTTTTTGAATCTCCGAATAAAATTTTAAATAGCTTTTTTGCATTTGCTAAATTAAGAGCTGTAGAGAGTATTTTCAATACTAAAGGAGGTTTAATGCATGCTCCAGGTGGAGGCAGGTACTATGCAGCCATATGGGCAAACGATCAAGCAGAATATGCAAATCCATTTTTCCCTTTTTTAGGAAACTTAGAAGGAAACGAGTCTGCTATTAATTCTTTTCGTCATTTTGCCCGATTTATAAACGATCAGTACAAGCCTATTCCTTCTTCTATTATTGCAGAAGGAATTGATTTTTGGAATGGTGCAGGAGATCGCGGAGATATGGCTATGATTGCCTATGGTGCTGGCAGATTTGCCTTGGCTTATGGGGATTCAAATACAGCTAAAGAACTTTGGCCATTGATTGAATGGTGCTTAGAGTTTTGCAAAAGAAAGATTAATAAAGATGGAGTGGTTAGTTCAGACTCTGATGAATTGGAAGGACGATTTCCAGCAGGAGATGCCAACTTAAATACATCTTCTTTGTATTATGATGCACTTATTTCTGCATCTCTATTAGGAAAAGAATTAAACAAAGATAAGAAGCAATTAGACCAATATACCTCTCAAGCTAACGTAATTAAAAATGCTATTGAAAAATATTTTGGAGCGGAAATATCTGGTTATAAAACTTATCAATATTTTAAAGAAAATTCAGTGCTTCGTGCATGGATTGCAACTCCTTTGACTGTTGATATTTTTAATCGAAGTGAAGGTACTATTGATGCACTTTATTCAGATGAACTTTGGACTAAGGATGGACTTGCTTCGCAAGCTAATACTGAAAATATTAAGAAATCTTTAATGCCTTTTTTAGATTTAATAGATTTACAAGGCTACGATGCCCATAATGTTGAATTTGTGACTAAACTTTTCAATCATCCTGAAATAACGAAAGATCGATATAGTCAAGTAAAATTTGACGATTCTAAATGGGGTAAAGTAAAATTACCTGGGAAATTAGAAGAAATATTTAAAAGCACAGAACCTACTGATGGGATATATTGGTTTAGAAAAAAAGTAAAAATTAATAATACTGACAATGATTTAGAGTTAACTTTTGAAGGTAATATAGACGATGCAGCAAGAATTTATTTTAATGGACATATTGTAGGCACATCAATATGGAACACCGTTGCTAATAAATTTATAATTCCTAAATCTTTATTAATTAAAGGTCAAAATACTATTGCGATTAATTTGATTGATGGAGGTGGAGGTGGAGGATTTTTTGGAAAAATATTTTTGAACAATTTTTCTGAAGAAAAAATCTCTCTTAATAGTGAATGGAATTATAACTTTTTTGGTTACTTGGGTAATTACCGATATTTAATTAAAGGAAATGAAATCAGTAAAAGTCTTTTAAATACTCAAGAAAAAATAAATTCCATATATCCAAGAACTAGTCCAATTACTTTTTGGGATAGAGCTACTCTTTATGCTTTTCGTGGTTCACTAGCAGCTGGAGAGACAAAACGAACGATAAAATATCTTAAAGAATATTCTGAAAGAAGATTATTAGGAGAACACGTCCCTTATCCAGTAGAAGCTTACCCTGAAGGAAATCAAAGACATTTATCCGCTGAAAGTGCTCTCTATTGTAGGGTAATAACTGAAGGCCTTTTTGGTATACGTCCAACAGGCTTCAATTCTTTTTCCTTTTCGCCTAAACTTCCTGAAGGTTGGAATGAAATGTATTTGAGAAATGTAAAATCATTCAATCATACTTATGATATTGAAGTGAAAAGAATTAAAAATAATTTATCAATTAAAGTGTTTAATAGAAATCATATTTTCTTAGAAACGATGATTAATAACGGTGAAAAAATTGACATAAAAATGACAAATCCTGTTAAATCTAATTAAAAAAGATTGCTATTAAATATCTATTGGGTTATATGTCATGATATTAATACACGTGGTTTTAAACATAATTAATTTGAGAATTTCATTAAAACATATAAAATAAAGGAGTTTATGTTACTATTTATAAGGTTTTTACAAAAAATAATAATTATTTTATATACAGTTTTTAGAATTTTATATACACAATTTTTATGTGTGTATTTTTTTAACAATACAACAGTACATTAATTTATTAAGTTTAGATAACTAACATTAAACGCAAACCAAATGAAAAAATTTAAACACTTTCTGATTTTATCAACTCTTTTTTTCTCTAGCGGAATTTTCGCTCAGAGCTTAGTTAAAGGGATAGTAGTTGATACTGAAAATCAACCTATTCCTGGAATTAATATAGTTGTTAAAGGAACTAACAATGGAACTGCTAGTGATTTTGATGGTAATTTTACAATAGAAGTTGAATCTGGCTCAACACTTATTATTTCTTCTATTGGATATATTACTCAAGAAGTTTTAGTTACAGATGTTGCAGTTTTGATGACCGTAATTTTATCTACAGACGTACTAGGACTTAATGAAGTTGTTGTTACTGGATATGGTAGTCAGAAAAAATTAAATGTTACAGGATCAGTTGTGACAATTTCTAGTGAAAAAGTTGTAGACAGAGGTGTTCAAAATTTAACACACGTTCTTTCTGGTTCTGTTGCTGGAGTTTCAACTACTCAGGAGATAGGACTTGTAGGTCAGGATGATGCGAAGGTCTATATTAGAGGTAAAGGAACCTTAGGTAATTCGGATGCTCTTATTATAATTGATGGAGTACCTGACAGAGGAAGTTTTTCAAGAATAAACTCTGACGATGTTGAATCTATAAGTGTTTTAAAAGATGCTTCAGCTGCTATTTATGGATCTAGAGCCGCAAATGGAGTGATATTGATAACTACTAAAAGAGGAAAGTTTAACAGAGAATTAAAATTTAATTTAAACACTTCTTATACTGTTAACGCCCCAACAGTTAGAACAAAGCAAACTGATTCTTGGAAACAGGCTCAGTTTCAAAAGTCTCAAACCGATAACTTAAGTTTAGGGTGGGCGACTCCTTTTAACGACCAACAGATTGGATGGATGAAAGATGGTTCTAAGCCTGATGAATATGCTAATACTAATTGGTTTAATGAAACAATAAGAAAATCTGCACCTGCTTCAAATATATCTCTAACTGCAGAAGGGGGTAGTGAGGTTATTTCTTATTTTGTCTCTGGCCAATATTCTAAACAAGAACAAATGTTTAAAGGAGATTTTCCATTTGTACAATATCAGTTTAGAACAAACATTGATGTTAAATTAACAGATAAATTAAGCATGGGTTTTGATCTTTTAAACAGTCGAGATGATGGGAAATATACTAAGATTGATGCTTATGATGGGGAAAGTTATGGTAGAAATAGCGTTTGGGATAAATTACAGGGAGGGGCTTCTGGTTTTACTCAAAACTGGCCTTGGCTAGTTGGGCGTCTTTCTAATGGTAAATTAGGGAGAGGTGCACAGCCATCAGGAGGTTCAAATCCAATAGGTATTCTTGAAAACGGATCTAATAGAATTATCAACGATGTATTAAACACAAAATTGTCTTTTACTTATGATGTTTCAGAAGATTTAAAGCTTAGCGTTTACGGAGTCTTTGATAAATCTTCTATGTCGCAAAAGAAATTTGCTGCAGTTTTTGATGAATATCTATACAATAGTTCAACGTCACAATTTATAAAAGCTGCAGATGGAACGTCACCTATATTAACGCAGAAAAAACAAAATAGATCTAATAATCTATTTAATATGAAATTAGATTACAAAAAATCTTTTGGCGATCATAATATTGATGCTTTTATTGCATATGAACAAAGTAAAAACAGAATGGATTATATAAGAGTTCAAAGAAGTGGCTTTGGAGGAAATGCAATTCCTGAAATTTTTGCTGGAAATACTAGTACTGCTGAAACTGATGGTCGTTCTTTTGCATCAGGAAGACAAAATATGTTTGGTAGAGTAAATTATGATTTCAATGACACCTATCTTGCTACTTTCTCTCTAAGGAGAGATGGATCTCAAAATTTTCCAACAAATAACAGATTTGGAATATTTCCAGCAATATCTGCTGGTTGGGTTATTTCAAACGAATCCTTCCTCGAAAATACAGAGTTTATAAACTTTCTTAAATTTAGAGCTTCATGGGGTAAAATGGGTAATGATAACGTCTTACCTTTTCAATATTTAAGTGCTTATGAATTTACAGATTTTAATGCTTATGGATATGGTGTTCAGGTAGGGTATGACTTTGGTGATGGTGAACTACCTGGTTTTTATGAATCAGCCGTTGCAAATCCAAATATAACTTGGGAAACAGCTACCACTAAAAACATTGCTTTAGAAGGTGTACTTTTTAATAATACTGTTAGTTTTGAACTTGATTATTTTACAAGTAGAAGAGAAGGAATTTTAGTTCAGCGATCTGCATCTTTTCCTGAATATACAGGAATGTTGTTGCCAGATGAAAACCTTGGAATAGTAGATAATAAAGGGTATGAGATACAATTAGGTTATGAAACTGATATAAATGATAATCTTTCGTTTTCTATAAATGGTAATATTTCTGAAGCTAATAATAAGGTTGTGTTCTACGATGAACCAGCAGGATTAAATGCATGGCAAAAATATGAAGGTAGATCGATTGATTCCTTTTATGGGTATGCAAGTAATGATTTATATAGAACAGAAGATCAGTTAACTCAGGATGGCTATACTTTATCTGATCCTCAAGGTTGGGGTTATAACGTTGTTTGGGGACAATGGTTCAATTTAGGAGCTATAAGACTTCTTGATAAAGATGGTAATGGAATGATAAATGGAGAAGATCTTTATAGAACTGATAAAAGTTTACTTCCTACCACTCAATATGGAATAAATTTAGGAGTTTCTTTTAAAAACTTTAGATTATCGACTTTAATTCAAGGTCAAGCTGGAGGTTATTATTTGGATAATAATTTAGGAGTTAATTCTACAATATTTGATGATGCTTGGTCACCAACAAATACTAATGGAGCTTATCCAATACCTACACCAACATATGCCTATGGAAATTTGACATATCAGTCGGATTTTTATTTAGCTAAATCTGATTATACAAGGCTTAAAAACGTTAGTCTTTCATATAATATTGATGGAAACATTCTTAATAGTCTTAATCTAGATGGTGCTACTGTGTTTGCTAGAGGAAACAACTTAGGGATTTTAAAATCAGCAAATAGCAATGTGGATCCAGATGGTATTTATGGATCTTATTTGATTAAATCATGGCAATGTGGAATTAAACTAACTTTTTAATTAACTAAATAAATTACAACAAAATGAAAAAATTTTATCTATTATTTGTATTAACCTTTTTTACAGTATCATGTGATGATATATTTGAATCCGAACCTGTAGACAAATATGCAGAGTCATCAGTTTGGACAACAGATTCTCTTGCAGATCTATTTATAAATGAAATATATAATGGTCTTCCAACTTATATAAATGGAATGTTTAGCCCAGATGCTAATACTCCTGACTGGTATGATCACCATAACAATGCTTGTGGTCAATGTTTAACACAAGGATCTTTAAATCCAACTAACTCTATGTATTGGGGAGTAACCTATAATAAAGGAGGGGATTATGTCACAGGAAATCAATCTGGCCTTTGGGGTTATATGTATAAAAAAATACGAGCAGTAAATACCACTTTAAAAAAACTTAATAGTGATGATATCGAATTTCAGAATTCAAGAACTGGAGAAGTTATAGCATTAAGAGCAATATTTTATTCTAGACTTGCTATGGCTTTTGGAAACGTTATTATTGTTGGTGATGAACTTTTAGATCTTCAATCGGATTATTTAAATATGAAACAGTCTTCATTCACGGATACAATGGCTTATATAAATAGTGAGCTGGATAAAGCAATTGAATTGCTTCCTGATACACAGCCTGAAAAGGGACGGATAAATAAATATGTTGCCTTAGCTCAAAAGGCCGAAATGCTTTTATATGCTGCAAGTCCAAAATACAACGGTGGTTCTTATAATCAGACATTACTTCAAGAAGCAAAAGCAACAAATGATTTAATATTAAATAGTGGAAACTATTCGTTACTACCTAATTTTGGTGATGCTACAAGGTTAATGGATGGTAATACAGAAATGGTTTTTGGAAGATTTTTAACTTCAAACGAAGTTATAGATAGAGATAATACCTCTAATCGTGATTTAGCACCTGGATCTGTAGGAGGATTTACCACATATACTCCAACACAAACTTTAGTAGATCAGTTTGAGGTGATAATTAATGATACTTCTACAGTTATTCCTGCAACTTGGAGTAATAATGTGAGAACGGTCACTACAAACCCTGCATATTCAGATAGTGATATGTATAGTAATAGAGATCCTCGTTTTTATGAAACTGTTTATTACAATGGAGCTATGCGAAATCCAGATCATTCTATTGCTACTTATGTAGGCGGTGGAGACGATCGAGCATGCACAGGATGCCAGTGGTGGAATAATGGTTTTTTCGGTTACTACGTTGCTAAAAAAGTTGGAGAAAGACATCTTAATGTTTTTCCAGATCCTCCACATAATGATGATTTAACAACCTATCACAGATTGGGTGGTATAATGCTTAATCAAGCGGAAATTTTATTTCAACTAGGAGATGTGTCTGGTGCTCTTTCCAAGGTTAATCAAATAAGAACTAGAGCAGGTATGCCATTACGTACTTCAATTGATATGGATATGATAAAGCATGAAACTGTTGTAGAACTTATTGGTGAAGGAAAAAGGTTTAATAACCTTAGAAGATGGTCAGACATAGAAAATTACAATAAAAATGGTGAATGGGGTATGAAGCACATTAAGAATGCAGATGGGTCTTTTACCTCAACAGTTATTAGTATTACAACTCCTAGTTGGGATGATAAGTATTATTGGATTCCTATTCCACAGGCTGAAATGAATAAAAATCCAAATCTTATACAAGCTCCAGGTTATTAATTAACATAGAGTTTGTTGTTTTTTATTTTGTTTTTATACTTTGTTTAAAAAAGGGTAAAACTTATTTTAGTTTACCCTTTTTTTTAATTATAAATAAGATTACATATTAGAAGTCGTTATATTATGATTTATGCTCATGTTTATTAAAAAAAAAATTGTTTTATATACACGATAAGTTAACTTAGTATACATATATACATATATAGATACGTAATCTTGATTAATTTAAAGAAATACATTTTAAAAATATTTAATATGCATAAGGTTTACTTAGGTGTGCTTTTCTTATTTCTAGTATCCTGTTCTGACTCTTTTATTGAAAATGACAAACAAAAACCACCTATAGAAGCATCACCAATATTTGATTATTATTTTAAAGATATCAGTTATATAGACTCATTGTTTTCTAAAATAAACCTACCAGGATCTATAGATTTTATTAATGGAGATAATAAAAATTTTAATGGATCTATTCTTTTTAAAAAAGTTATAGATATTAGAAATGTAAAAACCAATTATACCTTTATAATTGATGGTGGAATTGACGATTATGATGCTACTTATATAAATGGGCATCTTATAGGCTCTTCTATTGTTTATAATTTACGTAGAAAATATTTTATTTCTAAGGAAATTTTAAATTACGGTGAGAATACGATTGAAATTAAATTTCATGATACTTCAGGGTTTGGAGGTTTTAAAGGTCGAATGTATCTGATGCCTGAAAAAGGTGATGTTATTCCCATATCGGGCACTTGGAACTACCTAATTATACACCCTAAAAATGATGATGATGTTCTTTTTTTAAACAATGCTAATCTTGCTATTAATCCAATATTATGGGATTTAGACCTTAAGAGAGATTTATACTCTTCTTTAGAATTTGATGATTTTTTTTGGGAATCGACGGATACGCCTATTTTTATACAAGACCTTAAAATATCCGAGACTGATGTGAATGGAATTTTTTGGTTTCGAAAAAATGTAACTATTAATGATACGGATAAGGACTACACGATTTCTATCCCTAAAGGAATAGATGATAGTGAAGAAGTTTTTTTTAATGGCACCCTTGTAGGAAGTTCAATGTGTTACGGATGTCCTAGAAATTATATTGTAAAAAAAGAACTGTTAAAAAAAGGAGATAATATCATATCTATATTGCTTTCTGATATTAATGCTGATGGGGGAATATTAAGTTCGGTTTTATTAAATTCTGGCTCTAAATCTACATCTATAGCTAATGACTGGAAATACAAACAACTTTACTTTTCTCAAAATATTTCCATTTTTGTGAATGGTAATAAAAATGTATTTAAGGATTATGAATTTTTATATTTCTCTCCTGATGGAATTGAAATTAAAGCTGAGGATATCATCTCTAAATCCATAATAAGTGATAGTTTTTCAATTACAAATATAATCTTGTTATTTCTGCTATTAGTTATCCTAACTCTAGGGACATTTAATTATAGATTATTGAAAAGCAGAAGAGAAAACCATCTAATTCATAATGATGATAAAACACAAGAGGATTATGTTTTTATAAGAGCCGATAGATTAAATATCAAACTTTTAAAAATTGATATTTTATATATACAAGCAGTAAAGGATTATGTAAAAGTAGTTACTCTTAAAAAAAATTATTTGGTTAGAAAAAATTTAAAAACTTTTAATAAGGAGGTTTTAGACAACTCTTTTAAAAGAGTTAGCAAGTCAATAGTTGTAAATATTGATAAAATCACATTGTTAGATAGAAACATGGTTTATCTATCTGATTTAAGTTTTAAAATTGGCTTAAGTTATACAGAAAGTGTAAATAAGCTACTACATAAATAACTTGTTAAATAAACATGCTATACCAGCCTCCTTTTACTGATTTAAATGATCAAGGTATAGACGGAGTGTTCGATAATGATGCGGATCTTATAAAAATAATTAAGATTATAGATTTAGTAAATGATAATGCTATGATTGCCTAAATTTAATCGTCTATTAATCGTCTATTAATCGTCTATTAATCGTCTATTAATCGTCTAATATTAGTCTATAATTAGCTGAAAGACAGACAGATAGGGTTAATTGTCTTTGTTAAGAACTAAGTGGTTTTGTGAATAACTATTCTTTTTTTTTTAAAAACTCTTTTCTACTTTTATATAAGTCTTTTGATAGACACGAAGCATTAACCAATACAATGCGCTTTAAGTTATTGGCTAGTGTTTATTCTTCAATATCTATCAATTTTTTTAGACTCTTTTTAAAATTTTATTAATCAATATTACAGGTATTGCAAGAGTTGCAAGGCTTGTTGTATAAAACTTAAATACTATGATTGTATCATATTATAACTCAATAAGAGCGTCTAAAATTAAGAATGTAGAATTACCTAAGCTATTAAACTCAATTAAACTGATACACTGGGGAGCTTCTATTCAATTAATTAGAAATTGTTTGTTAAACAATCAAAAAATTATAAATCAAATTAGTGAACGAACTTAACAAAGTTGTTCAGATGATAAATTATGAAGTCAGTGTATCTCACGATATTAACAACTTCAATTTCGTGCTAGACACTCTTTATTTTAGTGAGATTGATTTTTATTACAGTAATACTAATAAAAGAGGCAAACCTGTAAAACAGTACCTTACTTTAAATGGATTATTAGAGCGGATAAATACTATAAAACAAAAGACTTCTAAGAAGCACTCTATTGCAATACTTAAGGGACTGTATAAAGACGGTACAAGTGGCAAATATTGTTATGGGGATACTCCATTTCTCTTTTTTGATATTGATGTAAAGAAAAATGAAAATCCACATCTTTTAGATTCTTATAACAATGCTCAGGTTTTTATGAAACTTCAAGATATTGCGGTTATTGTATGGCGATCTAATAGCGGCAAAGGTATTGCTGGCGTTTTGCATGTTCCACAATTAACAGAAATTAATATTAACGAAACAAAAAAGCACCTTAAGATTGGGCAAGCAACATGTAAATACCTTAAAACATTATTAAATGTAGAGGTGAAATTTGATGATGCACAAAACAAATATCGTCAAGTTCGTTTCTTAGCACAACAAGAAGAAAAAAGGTCTATTAACAAAAATCCTTATACATTTAATTACAATATCAAAGAGTTACCTAAAACATCACAAACAGGCACGATACAATATAGATATAATGACAATAGAGCTGTTTATGGTTCAATAGAACATCAATTCAATAAAGACAATATGATACACACCGCTTTATATGATACTGGGTTTACACAAACAACATCGAACAGGTATAAACACCCTAGTACCACAAGTAGTAGTTCTGGTGTTACCAAAGACAATATCTTTTTTAATCACAGCAGTAGCTTTTCACATCATAAAGTATTTACTCCTTTTAAGTTATACCTAACTATAGACTATGAGGGCGATTATGAGCGGTTTATATACGACTTAAAAGCAAAAGGATACATTAAGAAGCAGCCTAAAGAAGAAGCCTTTAAAAAAGCTAAAACAATACTCTTGTCAAACACAGAAGATAGGGTGGGACAAATATTTGAAGCGTGTTTTGATTTAGTGAATGCCGCCTATAAAGACAAGATGAATTTTGCAGATGATAATGCAAGAAACCCTGGTGAAAAAGTGCAATTTTATGACTACTTAAAGATAAAACCATTAATTGTTGAATATGATGAAACGCTGCATATAAAAAGCTATGTTAGTGAGCAGTTACCAATTTTATTAGACTATTCAGATGCTAATGATAAAATCATTTTAACAGCAGAAACAGGAACAGGAAAAACAACCGCTTTTCTAATGGATTTTATAAAAAACCGTCCATATAAAAGATTGTTAATTTTAGCACCATTGACAGCGATTGTAGAGCAAAAAAAAGCCGAGTTCCCAACCATTATTACCCTTACCGGAAATAGCTTACCCGAAGACCATATTAATGCAAAAAAGTCTTCTATTGTTATGGCAACCTATGAGCAAGGATATAAACACCTTAAAGACCCTAATACTTTTGATTATGTCGTAATAGATGAGGTGCATAATTTAATAACAGCAAACAGTTACAAGCGTGAAGCGATAAAGAATCTAACAAGTCTTTTAAATTCTTATAAAATTATAGGTCTTACAGGAACTACAAACCAACTATTTAAAGCTATTGGTTATAAATTAGTGAATGTAAAAAAAACACCTTTAAAGCCGGTTGATGTTACTATGTTAGAAGATAATAGAAATCCTTTAAAAATAGCCTTACAACACCTGAAAAGCGTAAATGGTAAATGTATTTTAAGAGTGAACAGCCGATCTGTTGCGGCCAATTTAAAAACAGAATTATTAAAACTAAAGAAATATAAAAAAGAAGAAATTCTTATTTTAAATTCAGATAATCACATCAAAAAAAGTGAAGATTTTAAACAACTTACTTCACAAAGTAAATTTAATGAAGCCATAACATTAGTAATTACAACCTCTATAATAGATGAGGGATTAAGCATCAAACAAAGCGGTTTTACAGATGCCGTTTTTATTGAAACTGATTACAAGCCTATGCCTGAATCTGTTAAACAATTCTTTGCTCGTTTTAGGAATGAAGACATAAACCGAAAAAACTATTTTTATTATAGAAAAACCAAAGACCAAACGTTAAGAATTTGGAATCCTAACTCTGCATTTTTAGAAACTAAAAAAAATCTTAATGCAGATGCAAAAACATTTAATGTAAACGATACCGATAAGAAGGGGATTGTCAACACTAAGTATTTGTACTACGAAAATAGTTTGGTAAATGATTACGCACTCGCTTATGATATTGCAAGCACCTTTTTTTGTATGATTACAAAACAGGAATATGTACATTTTTTAGAGTTAAACTATAATATCAATATTATTGAAGTTAAAGACCATGTACTTATTAATAACGATACATCTGAAAGCAAAAAACAGACAAACCAAAATAAAATACAGGTTGCCACTAATTGGTTAGATAATAAAGACGAAGTGTTAAGTGCTTTGTATGCTGTTTCAGATAATTTGAAACTAAAAAAATCAATAGACAACATAGGATTACAGCCTAATCAAGATGTTTATAATTTAGTTAGTGATAATTTAAAAAGTTTTGAAAACTTGCATGAAAGTTCGGTTGTTTTAGAACGTTTAGGTGTTAATGATGTGGATAATATTTTAATCGACAAAGCAAAAAACACACCTAATGATATGAGAAATATAAGCCGAAAAATTAAGTTTTATCAAAATATAGATACCATAGAAAACCCAAAAACAAAAACAGATTTCATAAATAAACAAAAACTTATAAAATTTATTAATGAAGCAAAACAAATTAAAAATCCAAATAAAAAGGTTTTATTCAAATTATGGAATAAGCAAAGATGCAATAGTAAAAAACCCAGTCACTACAACTTAATTGACTTGTTAGATTACTACCAAAATAATGAGGTTTTACAATAGTAAAACATTTTTACTCTTATAAGGAGAATAAAAAGATGTTAATATCAGTTAAATACCTGATAATAAGGATAAAAGAAGAGATTAATTACAAAATAAAACATACAGTAAATTTTGTAAAAACAAACCGTAAAAAAGAGTCTCTAGAACTGTTTAAATTTCAATAATATTACCCATCTCAATATGAAGAGTATTGTGATTTGATTTATGTATTTCATTATATAAAAACAACATAAGAAGAGACATTGCTTAACCCCCCAACGGTAATTCAGACCCCTAAACAAAACAGGGTCAAACACTATGGTTTAATATTCTTATGTACAGTTTTATTTTTATATTGATGAATTTTTAAACCCAATATTTCACTTATTTGTTTTTGAATTTTTCCTTTATAGCATCCATGTTCAATAAACCAAATAACCCCCATAATCCCACTCCATACGCTGCCATGTCTAGATAGTCGACTTCAAAATATAGACATATGCCGACAACACCGACTGCAAGACAAGTGGACATTAAGAATGGATAAATTGTATCTTTTTCTTTCGATTTTAAAATTGTTTCTTTTTCCATAACTCTAATATAGTCTTTTGAATATACCCCCATCTATTTATAAAGATGTAACTAGTGCTAACTATTTTGATTGCACTAAGAATTGAGTTAAATTTAAGAATATGAAAAAACTACTATTACTATTACTGTTTATTCCACTTGTGGGTTTTGGGCAAAAAGATATTATTGAAGTAGATTATGTTATAAATACTGATAAATCGGTTAGTTTTAATTATAAAAAAAATCATCCAGGAAGTTATTTTTTAATTATAAAATTTAATAGCTTAAATAATACAAGAGCTAATAGTTTTAAAAGAGTAGTTAATAGTGCTTCAGGTTCATTAATGAAATTAAAACCAATTAATCCTGATGAAAGCATAGGGTTTCAGTATTCATCGCGATACTATGAGGGTAATTTAAATTCTAAAATTGATTATGATTATCCCTATATTTTGCCATTTGATAAGGGTAAGACAAATTTTGTAAATGAACTTTTTTCATTAGAAAATGTGTATTTAAAAAAAGACTTACCCAAAAACTGGAAATCATATAGTTTTGATTTTAAAAATCCTGAAATTGTTAGGGCAATTAGAAAGGGAATAGTAGTAGAAATTATAAATAAATTTAAATCTAAAAGTGATAATATATACTCTTATCACAGTGAACAAAATTCTGTAAAAATAGAACACAAAGATGGCTCTTTAGCATCATATAATGGATTTGGGAACAACAAAATAAATGTAAAAATTGGAGAATTAGTTTTTCCTCAAACAAAACTCGGAGAATTAGCCAAATTTGATTCAAGAAATATATATAGACTATATCTAAGCCTCTATTCATTTAAAACTATTGAAGGAAAATCTCTTAATAATATAAAATCTTCAGATATTGAAATAAATTACATTACCCCAAAATTTTATATAAATGGTGATATAAAAAAATTAAAAAATAGAGAAATATTTGAGGTTGATTATAATGAAGATGTCTTATTTAAAGAGATGAGAAGAAGAGAAATAAAGAGATATAAAAGTTCTAATAATTAGGCACATCTTCTTCTTTTAATTCAGCAACTTCTAACCCTCGTAAGTAGGTTAAGAGAATTACTATGAGTTAAAAAGAATCAGCTAACTTTATAATTATGAAAAAACTAATTCTACTATTATGAATAAATGGGGAACAAAACTTGAATTTGGAATAGTATTAGTTTTTGGAAGTTTATCGTTAGATTACTTTGTAGAAAATAAAGGTATATTACTTATTGGAATTATAGGCGGACTTGCATTATTATTATCTTCATTTTATGACTCTTGGAAAAATAAGCAAAAGAAATAATGAAAAAACTAATTCTACTATTACTGTTTATTCCTTTAGTTTCTTTTGGGCAGAAAAGCAATGATGCAGATGCTTTAAAGTTATGTGTAGCATTACAATCAAATAATTTTACTACAGATGCAGAAGCTGAAGATGCTGTAAATAAAATACTTTCTGTAATAGGAGCTTCTCAAAAACCTATTTTACAAGCTTGTAGTAATATCAATAATGCAGTTGCAGCTGTGTATAAAGGTCAGCGATACATTCTTTATGACAGAGATTTTATGAACTCTCTTACTGCTGGAAGCAACAAGTATTGGTCAAATATGTTTATTCTAGCTCATGAGGTAGGACATCATATCAATGGTCATTCTATAGATATAATTTTATATGCTAGTGACATAATTGACCCTAAATCATTAGAAGAACGAAGAAAACAAGAATTAGAAGCTGATGAATTTGCTGGTTTTATTTTAGCAAAGCTTGGTGCTACTTTATCTCAAACATCTAAAGTCCTATCAAATCTTCCACGAATAAGTAATGAAAACTCATCAACTCATCCTTCAAAAGATAAAAGAATTGCTTCTGTAAGAAAGGGGTTTAGCTTCAAAGAAAATTTTTATTTAGAAAGTAAAAAGTATAATTATGTTGTTTATTATGATAAAAATAAAAATTCCATTAATAACTGGGACAACGTAGTTACAAAACCTAAAAAAGATAAATTAGATAGTATTTCTGATCCTTTTGAAAGAATTTCAATAATCAAGAACGAAGATGTTCCAGATGCTAAAAATATTTCGTGGGTATATGGAAGTATAATTGAAAATGATAATTTTGATTTTAAGTTACCAAAGCTTGTTTTAAATCAAAATAAATATGGATCTCGTGAAATGAAATACTCGGATTATAGACTTTATTTACATGACACCTATTTTGTTCAGAAAATATATTCGCAAATTCCAAAAAAAATGATCAAGTTTATGAACGATTTTTTGATGTATTATAATTTTGAATTTGAATATGTTTTTGATGATGGCTCTTCAGGAAAATTTAGAACTTCAACAAAACTAATCCATGCTTTTGATGACAAAGAACGTTTTCCGTGGGAACTTACCCTTGTTATAGATGATCTAGAAAATTTAAATTTCCAAGATGCTTTAGAAAAAAAAAATAATAGTTATTATGAGTTTTTTGAAAATTTAAAAATTCAAAAAAAATTATTTATTAAAATTTCTAGAGCGACTCAACAATTTTATTTATTAGGTTGGAATACAACCAATGTAGAAAGAGTTGAAATAATTAAAATTGGTGAGATTTATGATAAATCTATAAATGAAATGAATAAATTCAAATTAGGAAAAGTTCATGAATTTGATCTAACAGGTAGTTCTGAAGCTTTACAATTTATCGACTAAAGTATTAAGTATCTTCTTCTTTCAATTCAGACACCCAGAACCTCACTATTATACATACTTATACAAACACCTCCCCTCAAAAGAAAACCGATATTATTTGAGTAGGGTAGAGACAATTAAAAATTACTATTGAGATTTTTTGGGTTTTTAGTATTACTGGCCGTACAATAATCGTACAAGTTTTAAAAAGAAAAACCCTAATCACTTGTTTATAAAGTAGTTAGAGTTTTAAATGGTGGAGAAGATGGGATTCGAACCCACGACCTCTTGACTGCCAGCCAAGCGCTCTAGCCAGCTGAGCTACATCCCCTTTTAAAATTTATTTTTTTAATAATTTGAGAAACAGATGCTCCTAAAACAGATGGAAGCGCGTATATAGCATAAAACATGAATTCAATTGGAAACATGTTGTGAGAAGAACGATCAACTGTCATTTCAAGAAATGCAGCTAACGGAAAAAGCATCATACTGGCTAAACCAATTTTCCAGCCAGATAAATCACTAAAAAATTTTACCATAAACCCAGAGAAAAACAAAAAAAATAAACTGAATTTAGAAATCCCTTCAATTCCAGTTCTTATTAAAGGAAACAAAGGTGAATCATAAGATTTAAGGTCTCCTAAAATAAATATTGGAAGTATAATAGATAGCATTCCAAGGATTGATATGACTATTAATGTAGATACGTTTGTTAATTTCATGAATAATTTTTTTAATTAAGGTAGTTCCTGCCTTTACCAATTAATCACTTTTGTCAACTGAGTTGTATTCTTATATTGTATTAAAAAGCTCCCCATAATTTATTTTAAGGAGAGCTTTTAGTTAACTTTTCATAAGATTATTCAGTAGAATCTTCTTCTTCTTCTTCTTCTTCTTCAAATGACGAGAAAAAGCCAC
>Ga0209091_10001015_pt1 | contig 25635 bp, 27 predicted proteins | sample ArcticOcean_MG_C_6_FD_187438 | JGI IMG/M metagenome (GOLD analysis project Ga0209091, IMG submission 187438) | Marine microbial communities from western Arctic Ocean - ArcticOcean_MG_CB8_128 (SPAdes) (version 2) | ecosystem: Environmental > Aquatic > Marine > Oceanic | place: Arctic Ocean...
TTAAACCACCAGTTCTAATAGTTCCTACGTTCTTAACACTCGAAAATTGATCTACTAAATATCTCTCAACATAATCTCCAAGCTCTAAATCACTCCAAGTTGCAGAAGATACAGCTAGCCACATAGTAGTTGAAAACCCTGCTGATTGTTTAAGTATTTGAGGGGCATCAGCTTCACTTGGTAATCTATCAACAATTCTTGCTACTCTTTCTCTTATATCATTGGCTGCATTATCTAGGTTAATGTTGGTATTAAATTCAACATTAATTGAACTACTTCCATTTTCTGATGTTGAGTTAATATTTTTTACTCCTTCTACTCCACCGATTATATCTTCAATTACTTGAGTTACCTCTTGATCAATTATAGGAGCTGAAGCAGACTTATAGTCTACTTTAATCTGAACCACAGGAGGTTGTAAGCCTTCAGGCAATTCTCTTACAGGCAACTGTGAAAAAACAAATATACCAAAAACGATTAATATAAGAGACATTACCCATGCAACAACCGGTCTTCTTATACTTACATCAGTTATAAACATTATTTTTTAATAGGTTTTATCTTGCCTCGAGGTCTAACTTTTTTTAATCCTTCTGCAACAATAGTTTCTCCTTCATTAAGACCAGAGATAACCTCAATAAACCCATCTGCTCTTATTCCGATTTTTATCGCTGTTTTATTTGCAATGTTGTCTTTAGTGATTTTATAGACATAAATTTTATTTCCCTCTATCATTATACTAGTATCTGGTATTCCAAGTGAGTTTCGCTCATTATAATTAATAACAAATTCTAGAAGAGAGCCAGGTATTAATTCAGAATTTTCATTTTTAATCATAACTCTTGTAAGTAAACTTCTCGTTTCAGCATTAATCCTGCTTGAAACAGCATAGACCTTTCCACTGTATGTTTTATTTTTGTTACCTGAGAATTTTGCCTTAATAGGCAAATCTTTTTTTATGAATGTTGCAAAAGTTTCAGGAATCTTTAGGTCAGAATATATAATCGAGTTATCATCTAAAGTTATAATAATTGAGTTATCCGAACCAAGAATATCACCAGTAATACCTCTGTATCCAAGAACACCATCGAAGGGAGCTATAATGTTTCTATCTTTAAGCTTAACAATTAGATCGCCTTTTTTTACATAATCCTTAAGGATTAGTTCAGATGTCAAATCATCTCTTTTAATTCTAAAAGATTTTGCTCTCTTTGATACTGCTGTACCAAAGCTTTCAATATTTTCCGAAAAGCTTTTGTAAACTACCTCTTTAACAATTACTCCAGGTGGAGGTCTTTTACTGAATTTTTTTTTAAAATGATTGCCTATCATTGTTCTTCCAACAACGACTATTATTATTATTAAGAAGAAGGTAATGATTGCTGTGGTAATTTTTGTTGATCTTTTCATATTTTAATTTTTTCCGTATTCACACCAAGAACCATCATAAATTGTTGGCATATATTTAATGTCTATTAAAGAATAAGCAAGTGCCAAAACTGAAGCGGTAACTCCAGAACCGCAAGTAAATACAATGCTTTCATTAAGCTTACATTTAGTTAGTTTAAATTTTTCAAGGATCTTTTCTTTATTAATAAACGTATGATCTTTATTTATAAGATCGGAAAAAGGGAGGCAAAAAGAATTTTCTATATAGCCACTTCTTAATCCTTTTCTTGGTTCAGGAATCTTGCCTTCAAACCTCTCTCTACTTCTTGCGTCAATAACCCCAAACTTATTTACACTAATATTTTCATCAATTTGCTCTTTGTCTTTTACTAACTCTTTTTTTTCATCCACAATATAATCAGAGTTAGTAGTTTTTGTTAAATCATTAACTGTTGGTTTTTTTTCATTAATCCATTTTTTTAAACCACCATCTAACACATGAACTAAACCTGGGTCATGCCCAAAGTAAATAAAATTATACCAACATCTGCATGAACTGATTACATCTGAATTATCATAAATTATTATTTGGTCATCATTTCTAATGCCCATACTTGATACAATTTTCTTCCATGATTTAATATCAGTCAACATATGGGGTAGTTCGGTATCTATTTTAGAATTTTTATCTAGATCAAAAAAGATTGCATTTTTTATATGTGACTTTTGATATTCTTCAAAACCACTTCTCTTTGTTGAAGGCATGTGCCATGAGCAGTCAATTATTTTTACTTTATTTAAATTTTTTTCTAACCAATTTATATTGACCAATGACATATTATCTTTTTTCTAGATATCTCTGATGGTATTCTTCTGCAGGGCAGTAATTTTTTAATAGAGAAGATTTTGTTACAATTTTTCCAGATAAATTTGAATTCACTTCTTTTATAATATTTTCAGCAATTTCTTTTTGTTTGTCATTTAAGTAAAATATTTCGCTTCTGTATTGTGTTCCAAAATCAGGTCCTTGTGAATTTAAGGTTGTAGGGTCATGAATCTCAAAAAAGAAGTCTAAAATTTTTTCATAAGAAATAATTTTAGGATCAAAGTTTAGTTTAACAACCTCTGCATGATTGGTATTACCAGTGCAAACCTCTTTATATGTAGTTTCTTTACTTTCACCACCACAATAACCAACTTCAGTTTTAATAACTCCTTCGAGTTTACTAAACTTAATTTCTGGTCCCCAAAAACATCCCAATCCTAAAACTGCTATTTCCATTGATTATAGTTTAATTTGATTTACTAATTATTGCTATGCTAACTAAAAATCAATTAGGCTTTTTGTACATGTTTTTGTCTGTGTGCACATTTTCTATTATGGATTTACTTGTAAAATGGTCAAGTGATTATCCAACAGGAGAAGTATTGTTTTTCAGGGGTTTTTTTGGACTTTTACCAACTTATTTTTTAATACCAAAAAATAAAATAAAAACTTTTTATACAACCAAAAGATCGAAAGAACATTTATTTAGATGTCTTATGGGCTTGATGGCTTTAATAGCAATAGTTGTTGCTTTAAGAGAACTTCCTTTAGCTGTAGTTGTTAGCTTATCATATGCGGCACCTTTATTTATTACAGTATTATCAATTTTTTTACTGAGTGAGAAAGTGGGTGTTTTTAGATGGTTGGCGGTCTTAATTGGATTCTTTGGTGTTATTATAATTGCCGAGCCTGGCTTTAAAGGTATGAACTATCTTTATTTTCTTCCATTAATATTTTGTATTGGGATGGCTTTTGTAACTATTACAATTAGAAAGTTATCCTCAACAGAACCTATTTGGCTTATATCAATTTTTTTCACAATTACAATTTCAATTGCAGGCTTAGCCACAATTCCAATGGGATGGATAACGCCAAATTTTCAAGATTTTATTCTTTTAGCTTTAATTGGAGTTACGGGAGGTTCGGCAAATCTTTTTTTAACTCAATCATATAAACTTTCAGAAGTTTCTTTGGTTGCACCTTTAAAATACCTGGCTTTAATATTTGCTATTATCTTTGGTTATTTAATTTGGAATGAGATACCAACAGTAAAAACATTAATGGGTGCATTCCTTGTAGTTCTTTCTTCTCTTATAATTTTTAGAAGAGAGATTTATCATAAACAAAAAATACCATCTACAACTAGACATGAATAAAAAACCAAAATACTGGAATACTGCAAAAAAATATTTATCTAACAAAGATAAAGTGATGTCTTTATTAATTAATAAATATAAATCTCCTTCTGAAGCTGTATTAACTTCCAGAAAAGATATATTTTTTTCATTATGCAAAAGTATCATTGGACAACAAATTAGTGTTACAGCAGCAAACTCAGTTTTTCTAAAGTTTAAAAAAAAATGTAAAAATAAAATTAATGCAAAGACGATATCTAAACTATCCTCTATCCAACTTAAAAGTTGTGGATTAAGCGGACAAAAAGTTAAGGGGATAAAAAATTTAGCAAAACAAACATTGGATAAATCATTCAACCCTAGATTAATCACCAAAATGTCTGATGAAGAAGCCATTATTTACTTATCGCAATTAAGGCAAATTGGAAGATGGTCGGCTGAAATGATTTTGTTATTTACCTATAATCGCTCAAATATATGGCCCATACAGGATATTGGTCTTTTAAGAGCAATCTCAAAAAATTATAAAAAAAAATATTTACCTCATGAATCATACGTTAGTTTGTTAAAGAAAAAATTTTCTCCTTATTGTTCTGTTGCCACTTGGTATTTATGGAGAAGTATAGATCCCGAGCCTATTCAGTACTAAAACCCTTTACAATTTGAAGGCTTCTTTCTGTAGTATTTTTTGCTAGAGCCCATCCTTCTTGATATTCTTTTGAGTCATGACATTCATTAGCTTTTTCGTAGCTTGGAAATTCCCAAATAACTGTTCTTGGAAAGTCATCCCCCTCTAAGCATTTATACTCTCCACCTCTAACCAAAGATTTTCCCCCAAAATTTCTAATTATTGGAGTTACTATCTCTCCATATTTTTTTAGATTTTCAGAATTATTTATTCTTTTATATAAAGCTATCCAATATCCTTTCATATTAATCTATCCATTCTTTATAGTTATTTATATTTTTTTGAATATAGGCTGGCAATTTTGTTAATTCAAATTTTTCAAGTATGCTTCCATTTCCAGTTTGATTCACCGTTTTATCTACAGTTAAATCATGTATAGCCTGTTTATTTTTTATCAATTCATCAATTTGTTTAATAGATAAGGGATCAAGATCAAACTCTCTATGATGTAAAAAAGATCTTAATTTATGTTCAATTTCTTTAGCGGTCTTGATATTTGAAAAATGCCATCCACCATTGTTAATAAATCTAACACTATTATATTTTTTTTTAGAAAAAAAAGTATCTATTCTAAATTTTGAATATTTATGATTTTTTACACTTCTTAACCATTGTGGGCTAATTAAATTACTTTTTTTACATGCCTTGGTACCAGTCCATATTAAATTGGGTACATGCAGATTAAATTTATAAAAAAACATATCTTGTTTAAAAAAAATCATTTTTTGATTCATTTTATTAAAATTTATTTCAGATAAATTAGGTATTTCATCTACATCAGATATTAAAACAATATCATTTTTGTCTGCATTAACTAAACCTTTATTAATATAGTTACGTTGATCATTTTCTCTGTAGGCAGCATTTAAAATGTATTTTCTAGATTTTTCACCCTCACTATCATCAGTGTTTACTATTTCAACATTATGGGGCTGTTGATCATGTGTTAAATAAATAATTCTATCTTTAAATTTTTCAAACTTTTTAATATTAAATTTTAATTCTCGTCTATCTCCTTTATGTGTAAATTTACTTTCTACTATTACAAAATAATCAATATATTTACTTAAAGTATTAAGCCTTACATCTAAGACAATCTCTTCATCAAAATACATGAAACAATCAAAAATTTTCATATTTATATTTAAATTAATTTAATACTATATTAATACTTAATAATGAAAAAAAAATTAATAAATATTTTTTATTGTATTTTTGCGTTAATTTTCCTTTCTTTTCAAAATATAAAAGCTGACGATCTATTTGACGAAGGAAAAAAAATTTTTTTAGGAGGTGGTAATTGTGCAACTTGTCATACACTTCAAGATGCAAATTCTAATGGAAACATTGGTCCAAATTTAAATGAAATAAGGCCAGATATTGCAAGAGTACTTTCTGCAGTTACAAATGGGATAGGAGTTATGCCAGCCTACGAAGGTCAATTATCCACAGAAGAAATTAAAGCTGTAGCAAATTATGTTGCCAAAAGTACTAATTAATTATTTCTTTTAGACGAAAACTTGCAATTTTTTTTACCTGTTTTTTTGCCTCTTCAAACTCTAAATTAATTTTATTTTTAATTCTTTTTCTAAAATTAATTAAAATCTCATTTTTATTTTTTCCCTTAACAGCAATTATAAAAGGAAAACCAAACTTTTTTATATATTCAGTATTTAAATTTTGAAATTCATTAAATTCTTTATTATTACACTGATTTAAATTGGCATTATCCTGTTCTTTTTGAGAATCTTCTGTTAATTTTTTTTCAACAGCTAATTTAGGATGAGCATTAAAAATCTTTAAACACTCCTCTTTTGAACTATTTTCATAAATTTCAATTATTGTAGACAATAATTCTTGCGAGTTTTCATAGGGTTTCATATTAAAGGCTTTATCAGCAATCCAATATGTTTTTTCAAAAACATTTCCAAAAATGTCAATAAAATCATTCTTTGAGAGTTGATTTATTTCATTTATTGAGCTGATAGTTTTCATATTAAATTATTTTATTATTGTATAATATAGTTATCTTATGACAAAATTAACAACTCATGTTTTAGATATTTATTCTGGAAAACCAGGCAAAGGGATTAAAGTTGATCTTTATTATTATAAAAATAATGATGAAAAAAGTAAAATTAACAGCATTATATTAAATAATGATGGAAGGTCTGACCAAGCTTTAATTGACGGAGTAAATTTTAAAGAAGGCAAATATGAACTTGTTTTCTTTGTCGGTGATTATTTTAAAAAAATTACTGATATTTCAAAGATACCTTTTTTAGATGATGTTGTTATAAAGTTTGGAATATCCAATATTAAAGAACATTATCATGTGCCTTTGCTGGTCTCACCTTGGAGTTACTCCACTTATAGAGGAAGTTAAATGACTTCTAACACTATCAAGTTTATTTTTGAAAATAAAATTCATGAAATAAAAAATCCTGACTCCAATGAAACTATTTTAAATTATATTCGACTAAAATTAAAAAAAACTGGAACCAAAGAAGGTTGTGCTGAAGGTGGTTGTGGAGCTTGTACAGTCGTAATAGGGGAATTAAAAAAAAAAAATATAGTTTATAAAGCAATTAATTCATGCATTGCCTTTTCTACAAGTCTTGAAGGCAAACAGCTGCTGGTAGTTGAAGATTTAATGTTAAAAAATGGTTCTTTGCACCCAGTACAAAGTGCAATGGTTAACTATCATGGTTCTCAATGTGGTTTTTGTACTCCTGGATTTATAATGTCTTTATTTGCAATGTATAAAAATAATTCTTCTTATGATGAAAAAATTATTGAGGAATCAATTTCGGGAAATTTATGCCGTTGTACAGGGTATAGACCAATTATTGATGCAGCGAAAAGTTTGAATAATAGCAAATCAGATCAATTTTCAAAAAATAAAAAAACAACCTTGGCTCTCTTAAAAAAAATACGACCAAAAAGTATTTCCATAAATAGTAAAAATAAAAAATATTTTGCACCAAGAACGATTAATGAATTAAAAAAAATTATTAAAAAATATCCTAACTTATCTTTTTTGAGCGGATGTACAGACATGTCATTAATTGTTACTAAACAAAAAAAAAATATAGAAAATATTATTTATTTAAATTCAATTGATGAGCTTGATTATATTAAGGAAGGTAATAAATTTATTGAGGTAGGTGCAACAACACCATTAAGAAAATTTGAATTATTTATAAAAAAATATTATTCAGATTTTAATATAATACTTAAAAGATATGGTTCAGTTCAAATAAGAAATGTTGCCACAATGGCAGGCAACATAGCAACTGCATCACCAATAGGCGATTCTTTACCACTATTGTTGTCACTTGATGCAAGCATTGTTATAGAAAGTTTTAATAAAAAAACTATTTTACCATTAAAAGATTTTTTTATTGGTTATCGTAAAACCAAGTTAAAAAGAGGACAATTTATCAGCTCAATAAAAATTCCAATATTTAAAAAAAATATTTTTAAAGCTTATAAAGTATCAAAAAGAATAGATGATGATATTTCTTCAGTTTGTGCTTCATTTAATTTAGAAATAGTTAATAAAAAAATTAAAAATATTAAGATAGCGTATGGTGGTATGGCTCCTATACCTAAAAGAGCAATTCATTGTGAAAAAATACTTTTAAATTCAGATTTATCAGAAGAAGTAATTTTAAATGCTCAAATGAGCTTAGAAAAAGATTTTCAACCAATTGACGATATGAGAGCGAGTAAAAATTATCGTATGGAAATTGCAAAAAATTTATTAATTAAATGCTTTTCTGAAATTAAAAATAATAAATTAATTAGACTTAATTATTAAATGAAAATTTTTTCTTTTATTGATGAGAAAAGACCACATGATAGTGCCAGAAAACATGTGACTGGACTTGCAGATTATACAGATGATATCAATGAACCAAATGGAACCTTACATGGGGCAATTGGATGGAGCAGAGAAGCTCATGCTTTAATTAAAAAAATGGATCTAAGTGAAGTATGGGAAAGTGAAGGTGTAATCACGGTTGTTACTAATGATGATATTCCAGGAAGGAATGATGTTGGACCAGTTTTTAATGGTGATCCAATATTTCCTACTAAAAAAGTGGAATTTTATGGTCAACCTTTATTCGCTGTTGCAGCAAGATCTACTGATTTGGCAAGAAAAGCTGTTTTAAAAGCTAAAATTATTTACAAAATTTTAAAACCTGTGGTTACTATAAAAGAAGCTTTAAAGAAAAAAACTTTCGTATTAAAAGGTAAAAAAATACAAAGAGGCAATCCTAAAAATGCCATTCTTAAATCTAAAAATTATTTAAAGGGTAATTTTACAACAGGTAGTCAGGAGCATTTCTATCTAGAGGGACAAGTTGCATTTGTAATACCTAAAGAAGATAAAGATTTATTAGTATACAGCTCCACACAACACCCTTCTGAAACTCAGCAAATTATTTCTAAAATGCTTAATCAAAAAAGTAATAGTGTAACAGTTTTAGTAAGAAGGATAGGGGGAGGATTTGGAGGTAAAGAAACAAATTTTTTAACCTCTAGTATTTGCGCACTACTTGCAAGCACGACAAACAAACCAGTAAAACTTAGATTAGATAGGGATGATGATATTATAATAACTGGAAAACGACATGATTTTTACTCAGAGTACGAAGTTGGCTTTAATGATGTAGGTGTTATAGAAGGTTTAAAAATTAAACTAGCATCAAGGTGTGGAATGTCACCAGATTTATCAGGTGCTATTAACGAAAGAGCCCTACTGCACATAGATAACGCATACTACCTTGCAAATATTCAAGTACAAAACTACCTTTGTAAAACTAATACCGTTTCTTCTACAGCCTTTAGAGGATTTGGAGGAAATCAAGGTATGATGGCTATTGAAAATATAATAGACAATATTTCGAGACATTTAAAAAAAGACCCTGCAGACGTTAGAAAAAATAATTTTTATCAAAAAAATAATAAGAATATTACCCATTATGGAATGAAGATTGAAGATAATGTAATTCAAGAAATTTTTAATAAACTAATAAAAAAATCAAATTATAAAAAAAGGTATTCAAAAATTAAAAAATTTAACTTAAATAATAAATATTTAAAAAAAGGAATTGCTATTACACCGGTTAAATTTGGTATTTCATTTACCACTATCCACCTTAATCAGGCAGGCGCTCTAGTACACGTCTATACAGATGGTAGCGTTCACTTAAATCATGGCGGAATTGAAATGGGACAAGGAACTAATACAAAAATAGCTCAATTAGTGGCTAATGAGTTTGGTTTGCCTTTTGAAAAAATAAAAATTTCTTCAACAAATACATCAAAAGTTCCAAATACTTCTGCAAGTGCAGCGTCATCTACAACAGATTTAAATGGTGCGGCAGCACTTAACGCTGTTTCAAAAATTAAAAAAAATTTAGAAAAATTTATTAAGAAAAAATATAATATCAAAAACATTAAAAATATAGTTTATGAAAAAGGATTAATTAAATTTAATAAAAAATCATTTAAATTTAATTACCTGATTAAAGAAGCTTACTTAAATAGAATTTCACTATCTTCTTCTGGTTTTTATTCAACGCCAAAAATTAACTTTAATAAAAAAACATTTTCAGGAAGGCCTTTTTTATATTTTTGTTATGGTGCGTCAGTAACTGAAGTTACCATTGATACACTAACAGGTGAAAATATAATAGATCAGGTTGATATTTTGCAGGATGCTGGAAAAGCTATTAATCCAGCATTAGAATTAGGTCAAATTGAAGGAGGTTTTATTCAGGGACAAGGCTGGCTAACTATGGAAGAAGTAAATTGGAAACCTAATGGTCAAATTACCACTATCTCACCATCAACTTACAAAATACCAGCAGCAAGTGATATTCCTAAAAAATTTAATGTAGAAATATTTAAACAAGGAAAAAATAAAGAGGATGTTGTTAATAAGTCTAAAACAACTGGAGAACCTCCTTTAATGCTGGCTATGAGCGTATTTTATGCAATTAAAGATGCAATTGCATCAGTTGGGAAATATAAAACGATACCAATTCTTGACGCCCCTGCGACACCAGAAAAAATTTTAATGAGTTTAAATGAATTAAAAAATAGAATTAACTATGGTAGTTAGTAAATAAAAATGAATACAAAAAATAATTTCATGCAGCGAGCTATAGAGCTTTCATTAAATAGTGCTAATAATAATGGTGGACCATTTGGATGTGTAATTACAAAAGAAAATAAAATTATTGCCGAAGGCTCAAATAAGGTTACTTTGTCGAATGATCCTACCGCACATGCTGAAGTAGTTGCAATTAGAGAGGCATGTAAAAAGTTAAAGACATTTATCCTTACAGGATGTGATTTATATACAAGTTGCGAGCCATGTCCCATGTGTTTGTCTGCAATATACTGGTCACATATAGATAATATATTTTATGCAAACACGAGAGACGATGCAAAAAATATAGACTTTGACGATTCTTTTATTTATTCAGAAATTTCTAAAAAAAATGAAGATAGAAAAATACCAATAAAACAAATATTAAGAGAAGAAGCCATAAAAGCTTTTGAGATTTGGACTCAAAAAACAGATAAGATTAAATACTAAATATGGATTTTTTACCCTACACACTAAAATGGTTCGAGATTATCCTAAGATGGGGACATGTTCTATTTGCAATTCTTTGGGTTGGTAACAGTTTTTTATTTAATTATTTAGACAATAAACTTAATAAAAGTATTTCAAGTAGCAGCATAGATGGAGAGGGTTACTTAATGCACTCAGGATATTTTTATAAATTAACAAGGTTAAAAAAATCCCCACCATTAAATTATCTTAAAAGTTTAGTAATTTTTAAATGGCAGAGTTACTTAACATTTGTAACAGGAATACTACTTTTATTTGTAATTTATTATTATAATTCTGGAGTTTTAATGGTTAATAAAAAAGTTTTAGAAATAACCCCAATTAATGCAATTTTAATTTCAATTTTATCTTTATTTTTTTCTTGGTTTATCTATGATTTTATATGTAAATCTTCAATTATTAAAAACAATATACTTTTTATATTTGTTTCTTTTTCCTTATTATTACTAACATCATTTGGTTTAACTAAAATATTTAGTCCTAAATTTGCATTTTTAAGTGTGGGACTAATATTGGGAACAAATATGTTTGGTAATGTTTTTACAGTAATCATTCCAAATCAAATGAATATAATTAAAAGTAGTTTAAAAAATCAAAAATTTGATAGCAGTTTATCTTTGACATCTAAACAAAGATCAATACACAATAATTACTCTACTTTTTTAGTTTTATTTATTATGCTTTCAGGCCACTATAGTTTTTTAGTTTATCACAAGTATAATTGGTTAATTTTATGTTCGGTTGCAATAATATCAGCCACTGCTCGACATTATTTTAATTTGAGAGGTAGAAAGATAATTAACAATTTTGTATTAATCATTTCTATTTTAGCGTTAATATTTTTAGCGTTTTTAATTTTTGTTTTTAAACCATAACAAGGACAGCAAATTATTATGAGTGAAAAGTTAATTATTAGTTGGGACGATTATAATAATACCGTTGAGAGGTTGGCTATTCAAATTTACGATAGTGGCTATAAACCAAATTTATTAGTTGGTATAATGCGTGGTGGCGCACCAATGATTGATGTTTTAAGTAGAGTTTTTAAATTAAAATGTGCTTATTTAGCAGTTGAATCCTATAGTGGTAAAGGCGTTGAGGACGAGCAAGGAGAAATAGTATTTTCTAGAGAAATGAGTTCTATAGCTAAGAATATGGGTGGTAATATTTTACTATGTGATGATCTTTCAGATACAGGAATTACTTTAAATAAAAGTGTTGATTGGCTAAAAAAATATGAGCCCATAAAAGGTAAAATTAATGACATTAAAACAGCAACATTATGGAAAAAACAAAAATCAACTTTTGACCCAGACTATTGTGCCGTAAAATTAGAAAATAATCCTTGGATTGTACAACCTTTTGAAATGTATGAAGAAATAAGGATTGAAGATATAAGAAAAAAACACCAGAAATAAAAAGGGCGATCCGAAGACCGCCCTGGATAAAACATTTTAATTTCTTAAGCTACATAAAAACTAATCAAGCTTAATACTGCTATAACCCAAATAGCTGGGTTAGTACTACCAAATTTTCCAGTGAAAATTTTAATAGCCGCATAAGAAATGAAAGCAAGTGCTATACCATTCGAAATCGAATAAGTAAAAGGCATTGCAATCATTGCAAGTACAGCAGGTCCTGCTTCTGCAGCATCATCCCATTCTATATCTGTTATATTACGAACAAATAAAGTTGATATGTAAATTAATGCAGCTGCATCAATTTCTTTTGGTAGTGATGTTGCTAATGGACTAAAGAACAAACACAATAAGAATAATAAACCTATTACAAGTGAGGTCATTCCTGTTCTTCCACCAGCTTTTACACCAGCAGCACTTTCAACATAAGTTGTAACCGTTGAAGTACCCATCATTGCACCTGCAACAGTAGATACACTGTCTGATAACATAGCCTTATCAATGTCTTTAATTTTACCATCACTTCCAATTTTTCCAGATACATTCGCAACACTTGTAAGTGTTCCGGCAGTGTCAAAAAAATCTATAAAGAAAAGTGTAAAGATTACAGTAACCATTGAAGCACTAAGAGCAGCACCTAGATCAAAAGCAAATAAGTGAGTCATAGGCGGTGGTGAAGAAACAACACCATTGAAATTAGCCCAACCACCAAGCCATGCAATTATACTAAAAGCAACAATACCAATAATAATGTTACCTTTAATTTTCATTTTTTCCATTACAATCATTGAAATGAAAGCAGCAGCACCTAATAAAGTTAGAGGATTGCTTAGATCACCAAGCTGTACAAGTACAACAGGATTGTCAGAAGTAAGTCCCATTAATTGAAACCCGATTATTGCTAAGAATAATCCGATACCTGCACCAATTCCAAGTTTTAAACTTTTTGGAATAGAGTTTATAAGCCACGCTCTAAGTGGTGTAAGTGAAATAATTAAGAACACTACACCCGCAACTAATACAGCACCAAGCGCTTCTGCTGGTGTATAATTCATTCCCAAACAAACTCCGTAGGCTATGAAGGCATTTATACCCATTCCTGGTGCTAAGCCTACTGGCCATGTTTTAGCGTAGAAAGCTGCTATAAAACATGCCAAAGCAGCTGCCAAAGCGGTAGCTGTGAAGACTCCACCAAAATCAAAACCACCATCAGCAAGTATTACAGGGTTTAAAAACATTATATATGCCATCGTTAAAAACGTTGAGACGCCGGCTATAACTTCTGTTTTAAAATCCGTCTTATGTTTTTTGTAATCAAAGTATTTATCTAACATTTGATCTCCTTTAAGTTAAGTTAAGAAGAGCCTATTTGATTCTTTCAATAAAATCACTTTGATATTAATAAAATAAACACTTTTGAGTTTAATTTGTAAGATTAATACAACCTAAAAGTTAATATTAGTGATTTAAATAAAATGATAACATTATAACTAGTGAAAAATATATTTCTTATTAAGTTAGTTTTTTTATTAATTTTTCTATCTAGCTGTCAAACTATTAAACAAAAGACAGACGCAATAGTTGAAAAAGAAAATAATAAATTAAGCAAATATATTGGCAAAACTTCAAATAATTTACAGATGGATTTAGGAAAACCAGATGAAGACTTTAAAAATGAAAAAGGTAATTTGGAATTAGTTTATAATACAAAAAAATATGGAATTTCTTGCGAAAGGAGATTTGAAATTAACCCTAATTCTATTGTAATCGGTTTTGTATCTAACGGATGTTTTTAGATTTTTTATACTAGCAAGAGTTGTTTTTGAAATTTAATTTAACTAAAAACTAATATATTCAACATTTTTTAGGTAAATTTTTACTATATTTATTTATAGATATTTAATAGCGTTATCTTAGTTATATTTTTTAAACTACATTAAAGGAGAAGCTAATGGCTGCAAAATCAAGAAGTAATAAAAAACTCCCATTAAACCAGTCTATACCTTTGGGAATTCAACATGTTCTAGCAATGTTTGCCGGCAACATTACAGTACCCATTATTATTGCGGGTGTTTTTGGACAAACACCAGAAGAAAAAATTTTTTTAATCCAGATGGCATTATTTGTCGCGGGTGTTGCAACTATTATTCAAACTGTTGGGTACAAAGATATTGGCTCAAGACTTCCAATCATTCAAGGAACAAGTTTTGCATTTATTCCAATTATGATTCCATTTAAAGCCGCTGGCCTTGGAGCTGTTTTTACGGCAGCTTTTATAGGTGGAATATTTCAAATCTTTATTGGAAAGATATTAAAACCTATAAGACATCTTTTCCCACCATTGGTTACAGGAATTGTTGTTTTGATGATAGGTGTAAGTTTGCTTAAAGTTGGTTTTATGTATGCTGGTGGTGGTGCTTGGTTAATGTATAATAAACCAGAAATTTTTGGAAACTCAAATCATTTAGTAATTGCTGGAACTGTTTTAATAGTCTCTTTGATTTTAAACATAAAAGGTAAAGGCATGATTTCTTCAGCATCTATATTGTTAGGTATGGTCGCTGGATATATTGTGGCTATGACTTTTGGTATGGTTAATTATAGCAAGATAGCTGATGCAGGATGGTTTGCTTTTCCTATGCCTCTTCAGTATGGAATTGACTTTGTACCTGGAGCAATCATACTTATGTTGTTTATGTCAATAGTAACTACTATCGAAACTATTGGAGACATAAGTGCTACTACTATGGGCGGTGACAATAGAGAAGCAACTAACAAAGAATTATCAGGTGGTATAATGGCGGATGGCGTTGGTACAGCCTTTGGTGCTTTGTTTAATGCTATGCCAAATACTTCTTATTCTCAAAATGCGGGACTTGTAGCATTTACTGGAGTGACTAGTAGGCATGTTGGAACTATAGCTGGTATTATTTTAGTTCTAATGGGTTTATTCCCAAAACTTGGCGGAGTAATTGCAGCTATGCCAGAATCCGTCATTGGTGGAGCAGCCATTATTATGTTCGGGTTAATTGCTTCTGCTGGAATTAAATTAATTTCAAGATCAGAAATGAATCAAACAAACTTATTAATCTTAGGACTGTCACTATCGTTTGGTATAGGGATGTCTTTATTGCCTCAGTTTGTTGCTCACATTCCTGATTTTGGAATAAGCTTTAAACTATTACTAACTACAGGATTAATACCTGCCGGAATATTAGCATTTGTACTTAATGCAACATTAACAAAGAAAAAAAAATAAAGAAATTTAGAAACTTGTGGGGGACGCAGTTCCCCACAAAAAAGATTAAATTTTTTTTGTAATTTTTAGTGCAAACGCATAATCTAAGGCAATCTCTTCAATAGCGCCGTCTCTACCTGATTTACCACCATGACCTGCATTCATTTCAGTTTTTAAAAGCAATAAGTTTTTATCCGTTTTATATTCTCTAAGTTTTGCAGTAAATTTTGCAGGCTCATCAAACAAAACTCTATTATCACTTAAACTAGTTGTTATTAACATATGGGGATAATCCATTTTTTTAATATTATTATAAGGAGCGTAAGAATAAATATAATTAAAGTGTTCTTCTATATCTTTTGCATTACCAAACTCATCAAATTCACCAACAGTTAAAGGTAAGGAGTGATCTAAGTTTGTTGTTAAAGAGTCCACAAATGGAACAGCCATTATTATACCTAAAAATAAATCAGGCTCTTGATTTACAGCCGCTCCCATAAGAAGACCTCCAGCAGAACCACCCATTCCTATAATTTTATTTTTTGATGTATACTTTTTTTGAATCAAATATTTTGCTGAAGCAATGTAGTCCTCAAATGTATTTTTTTTATTAAGTAATTTTCCTTCTTTCCACCACTTCATGCCCCGCTCCATTCCACCTCTAATGTGTGCAGTAACCCATATAATATCTCTATCTATTAAACTTAACCTTGTAGTAGAAAAACTTGGACTCATTGAGCTTCCGTAAGATCCATAACCATAAAGCAATAAATTTGCTGACCCATCTAACTTAGTATTTTTATGTCTTGTTATAGTTAGAGGTACCATTCTTCCATCATGAGACGTGCAATCAACTCTTTCAACAATATAATCCTCAGGATTATGACCAGAGGGAATTTCCTGTTCTTTTACTAATTTTTTTTCTTTAGTACTTAAATTGTAAGAATAAATTCTAGATTGAGTTTTAGGGGATGAATAACCTAAATAAATTTTATCTGTATTTTTATCTCTTTGAATTAAAGATACACCTGGAACATAAACTTTTTCATCTGAAAAAACTAATTCTTCTTCTAATCCCGTTTTAATATTTTTTACAAATAACTTATCTAAAGCATCAGAAGTTTCAGATCTTATGATCCAATTTTTTAAAAACGTACATCCACCAATTAAAACTTCATCTTTAGCAGGTATAAAAACTTTCCAATTAGCGTTTTGTAAAGTTTCTGATATATCTATTTTAAAATCTACAGCATTTTCATTGGTATGATTATAGAATTTTCCACCCCAAGAATTAACCGAATATAATATTCCCCTTTCTCTTTTTCGAATTATTTTAGGTTTCGGTGACACTTCATCTATATCAAAGTAGTATTGCTCAGAGGTGCTATGATCAGAAGTTGTTATGAAAAAATATCTCTCATCTGAACTTAAGCCAATGTTAACCGTAAAAGCTTCGCTTTTTTCCTCAAAAATTAATTCATCTTCTTTAGTCTTCGTTCCTAATTTGTGTCTAAAAATTTTTCGCGGTCTATGATTTTGATCTAATTTTGAATAAAATATATATTTATCATCTAAGCTGAAAGTTATTCCGCCAGAAGTATCTTCTATTTTACTGGTAATTAATTTATTAGAATTTATATCTCTTATAAAAATAGTATAATATTCAGAACCTTTAAGATCTAAAGAAAATCCCAAATATTTATCATTAAAACTTACCTCTAAGTCTCCAACACCAAAATATTCTGTATTTAATTTTTCTTTCTCTTTATCACCATTCCAAATTTCCTCAGTATCACTTGTTCCAATTTTTTTTCTAAGTTTAATTGAATAATTTCCTTTAGTAGTTGTTTTCGACCAATATTCATATTCATAATCTTTAAAAGGCAATGATTCATCATCGAGTTTTATTCTTCCTTTGATTTCATCAAATAGGGTATTTTGAATTTTTTTGGTGTTGTCTAAATGAAAATTTGTATATGAATTTTCTTCTTCAAGATATTTTTTGACTTCCGGATTTAGATTTTTGGCGTCTTTTAAAACATCCAAGATATTTTCTTGATGAATCCAGCTATAATTATCCTCCCATGCAACACCATGACACTTTTTTATTTCTAGTTTTTTCTTTAGTTGTGGTATTTTCATGAGAACAAATTAAATATATGAATATACTTATTTATTCACTAATTATTTCAATCATCATTTACCTGTTTTTAAGATTTATTGCCAATGTTTCAGTCAAAAAACTTACCAAGGGGACAAGGTTATCTATTTTCATTATATCTATCTTTTTAGCTCTACTGCTTGCTATTGGAGGAAGATTTTTAATATCACTCCCTTTGGTCATGATAAGTTTAGCTATAATTAAATTAAAAGGTTTATCGTTATTTCAATTAATAGCGTTATTTAGATTGATTCAAACATTAAGAAGCTCAGGAAGATTTTCTTTTAATCTAAATAAAAATATTAAAAATTCATCTATAATTTCTTTAGAAGAAGCTTATAAAATTTTAAATTTAGATATAAATAAAAAAAATTCTAAAGAAGAAGTTAATAAGGCATACATAAAGATTCAAAAAAGAATACATCCGGACATTTCTCCAGAAACAGCAAGGTTGTCGACAATAGTAAATGAAGCTAAAGAAATTATTCTAAAAAATATTTCTTAGTTTAAAATATCATTTAATTTTTCAAAAATTTTGTTAGGATTTATCTTATTGCCACCTAGTGTATCGTGCGTTACAGAGTTTTCACCATCGGGAATAATAGGGTACATTCTTGGACTGTAACTACCATACAATAAAGGTGTATCTGACATTAATACAATTGTTTTAATTCCTAAAGCTGCAGACAAATGACTAAAGCTAGAGTCGTTACAAATTGATATTTTGCAATTCTTAATAATTGGCATTATTTCTTTCAAACTTAAATTGTCTAATGGAACGCATTTTTCTTTAAAATTAGTTCTTAATATGTCATTTAAAATTTTTTGTTCTTCTTCTGAAGTTCCAGTTGCTAAAAAAAATTTACATTCATAATTTTTTGAAATTAACTTCATAAAGCTAATAAATATGTGGGAAGGAATTCTTTTTGTTGGACCAGAGCCTCCAATCCCTAATAAAATATTAAAATGATTATTATCAACTTTGTATTTAATTTTAGCTTCATTTATTAATTTTTCATCAATTAAAATTTTAGAATTACTTTCAATATCAAGGTTAATTTCTTTTTTAAGGAAATTTTTTGCAGCATTAATTATATGTTGGTCTTTTTTTTCAAATAATGGGTATTGATAAATATCTTTTATGCCAGCAATCTTTGCAATTAAATTAAATCTAAAAGATGAATTAAAAATAAAAATTTTATCAAAATTATATTTTTTAAGATCATTTATTAAATTAAAAAATCCAGTAATCCCATCGTGTTGACCATTCCTATTTTTGTTATCCCTGTCTAAAATAATTATTTTATTTATTTTTTTATTATCTCCTAAAAATTGTATTCCTTTTGAATTTTCTTTCGCCAGGATACTCACGGGAACTTGAAATTTTTTTGCAATAGCCTCTATATATGGTAAAAAAATTACCATATCACCAATTCCCATTCTGTTTTGCACTACTAAAATCTTCATTTATTATTTTATAATTTGTACTAAACTTTATTTTTATATAGATTTTACTTATGAGCAAAATTAAAGGCATTTATGCGGCTTCAATGTCGATTTTAGATAATAATTTAAGCCTAAATATTGATAAAACCATAAAACACTCAGAAAAAATAATTGATCAAGGCTGTCACGGAGTTGCTATTTTTGGGAGTACAGGTCAATCCCAACTAATATCAGTGAGTGAAAAAATTAGTTTTTTAAACCAACTCTCAGAAAGTAAATATAAAAAAAAATATTTAATTGGAACAGGATTAAATTCACTAAGTGAAACTATAAATTTAATGAAAATTGCATCATCATTGAATTTTAATGACTTTTTAATTATGCCCCCTGCTTATTATAAGTATGGTGATAAGGAAGTGGTAGAATTTTATTCTAGGTTAATAGATTCAATACCTGAAAGTAGAATTATACTTTATAATTTTGAAAAATTATGTGGATATAAATTTAGTATTTCATGTGTTGAAGAATTAGTAAAAAAATTTCCAGAACAAATAGTTGGAGTTAAAGACAGCTCATATAATCTTTATGAGAATTTAAAAATAGAAAACTTTTCTGTATTACCTGGCTCTGAACTGAAATTATTAAAAGGATTAGAATTAGGATGTGAAGGAATTATTACTGCTACTTGCAATGTTACCGCATCACTATCTAGAAAAGTTTATGACGATTTTAAAGAAAACAAAAAACAGACAGCCGATGAATTATTAAAAAATGTTAGAAGTGTCTTTGATCAATTTAATTTAATATCTGGCTTACATTCATTTATGTCAGATGAAGATATTATTTACAAAAATCTACTGCCACCCTTAAGCCTTTTAAATGAAAAAGATAAAAAAAAATTAACAGATGATCTAAATAAATTAAAATTTTCTTTAGGGTCTTTAAGGGCAGCATAAAATGCAGTTAGCAAGTTTTTTAAATAAATTATTTATAAAAGATGGATTTATATTAATTGATGCAGAAGCAAAACAATACATCATAGGTTCACCAAAAAATAAGAACCCAATAAAGATTAAACTTCTAGATAAAAAACTTCATTATAAATTGCTATTTAGACCCGACCTATACTTTGGCGAAGCTTACTCTGATGGAACTATCATAGTTGAAAATGGATCTCTAACAGATTTTTTAGATCTTGCACTTATGAATATTGGTAGAAAAGAATTAAATTTTTTTAGCAAATTATTAAATAAATTTGGTGGAACATATAGATATTTAACAAATTTTAATTTTATAAAAAAATCAAAAATGAATGTTCTCCATCATTATGATCTTTCAGATGATTTATATGATTTATTTCTTGACCCAAAAAAACAATATTCATGTGCATATTTTAAGGATGTAAATGATAGTTTAGAAATAGCACAAAATAATAAAATTCAGCATATAATCAAAAAATTAAATATAAAACCAAATCAAAAAGTTCTTGATATCGGCTGTGGATGGGGCTCCCTAGCTATTGATATTGTTAAAAGCATAGAGTGTAAAATGACAGGAATAACTTTATCAGAGAATCAACTTAATTATTGTGTAAATAGAGCTAAAGAACTTAACTTAGAAAACCAAATAAACTTTAAACTTATGGACTATCGACAAATAAATGAAAAATTTGATAGAATTGTAAGTATTGGAATGTTTGAACACGTTGGGAGAAAGTTTTATAATAATTATTTTAAAAAAATAGAAAGATTATTATCTAAAGATGGCATTTCATTAATACACACAATAGGTTCAGTTAATCCACCAAGTGACCCACATCCATGGATAACAAAATATATTTTTCCAGGGGGATATACTCCTAGTTTAAGCGAGGTTATGGCTCCTATTGAAAAAGCTGGACTGATTGTGTCAGATATAGAGGTTTTAAAAATGCATTATTCACACACATTGAGGCATTGGAAGGAAAATTGTATAGAAAATAAAGAAAAGATAATTCAAATGTTTGATGAAAGATTTTTTAGGATGTGGGAATTTTACTTAACAAGCTGTGAAAGTGCTTTTAAGTGGGGTGACCAGGTTGTATATCAGCTTCAGTTAACCAAAAATTATACATCAACCCCGACTACAAGAGACTATATTTATAAATCATAACTTGATAAATCATAGGCTCTTTAAAGTATGAAAAAAATAAAAAAAAAATCAACTAAAAGTAAGCGGTCTAAAAGTAAGCGGTCTAAAAGTAAGCGGTCTAAAAGTAAGCAAATTAAAAGTAAAGTAATTAAAAATAAAGCTACTAAAAAAAAAACTACTAAAATTAAACGAACTAAAAAAAAAGTTACTAAAAGTAAAGTTATTAAAAGTAAGCAAAGTAAAAAAAAAGTTACTAAAAATAAAGCTTTTAAAAGTAAACAAACTAAAAATAAATTAAATAAAAAAAACTTCAAATATATAGAAAAAAAAAAGGAAAGTTTAATTTCAAAAATAGTTAGATATCAAAATGTGATTAAACCAAAATTTAAAATTAGGATAAATTTTAGCTTAGAAAAACATATACAAGCATTTTTTGATAAAATTGCAAATACAATTTTAGAATATAGAATATTAAAAAAAGATGACCAAAGAAAAAGAAAGCTAGAAGAAATTGATAGAATAGAAAAAGAAAAAATTTTAATACAAAAGCAAAAACAACAAGAAGAAGCTTTAAATACAAAACTTAAAGAAAAAGCTTTAAAGGAAGAGGTCAAACTAGAAAAAGAAAGAACACGAGATATAAAATTATTCTTGCGTAAGGAACAAGCAATTATTCGAATAGAACAGTCTGAAAGGCAAAAGCAATTTTTAAAACAGTTGCAACTCGAAAAACAAATCGAAAAATTTAGAATTAGAGAAGTTAAAGAGTTAGAAAAACTAGAAAAGGTTTCATTAAAAGAAAAAAGAGAGGATTATGCTGGTTTACAAGGGAGAATAGAAAAATTAAAAGATAAATATAGAATTATAAGAGATCAAAAAATTAGAGAAAGAGTTGAAGCTTTAGGTGTTAAAATTCAAGGTGATGAAGATAGAGAAACATTACTCCAAAAAGAAAAAGAATATATAATAGCAAGACAGAAAATTGAGCTATCACTTGAAAGTTATTATAGAAGTGCTAGCAGTTTAGTTTTTCAACTTAATAAACGACACATAACAAGACATATGTCTATTTTTAGATGTATAGATAGAAGATTTGAAACTGGAGAAATTTTTATTAAATGGGATGAAGCAGAAGATGATGAGTGGTTACTTTTAATATATATAAAAAATAATTCTCCAGACGAGGGTATTGTGATTGAAGATAAGACAAATACAGAAAAAAATTTTTCACATGAATTTAAAGGAAATGAAATATTTAAAGCATCAGATCTAATGGTAGATTCACTTACACAACTTGTTGCAAAAAAAAGAGAAAAAAAAAATTGATTTAGATACTTTCTTCTTTAATTATTTTTTCTATTTGTATTATTAATTCTCCATTTTTAAATGATGGATAAAATTTTAATGTTTTTTTTAAACATTTAATAGCTTTTTCATACTCTTGAAGTTTAATAAATATTCTTGCTTTACCGGATAGAGCACCGAAATGTCTAGGCTCTAAAATCAAAACTTTTTCAATGTCTTCTAAGGATCTTGTTAAATCATTCATTAAAAATAAAAGAGTTGCTCTTTTATTCCAGCCTTCTGACCATTGAGGATCAGTATAAATTATATTATCAAAAATTTTTAGAGCATAAATAAAACTACCTTCGTACATTAGCTCAGTTCCAAGTTTTAATTTTTCTGTTAATTTAATATTTTTTGGGTGTACATGCCAAATAGCCCATATTTTTTTTTCTATAATTTGCGCTTCTTTATAATTATCTATTTTAATTAATTCATTAAAAAGTTGATTAAGTGTAGTTTTTTGAGATGATTGTGTTGGTAAAAAAAAGATAAATATTAAAAAAAAAAATATTATTAATTTATAACTTTTCATTCTTAAATTATAATTTAATTATTAAATAATCTCAATACAGAAAAATTTTATCTAGTAAGTTGGTTTTTATTTTTTAGATATAAAAAGTAGGCAATAATTTCATAAAAAAAATAAAATAAGTGAAAAATTATTGGAGTTTTAAAAAAAATATAGAGGAATTTATATTTAGGCATATTTTTCCAAACATATAAGAAAGCATGAGCACCATCTATTATTTTTTCTCCATCTTTAATATGCAACCTTCTAAGTAAAGTTTTACTATCTTTAAGTGTTTCCTTTTCTGCATTTTTATTATTAGTAATATCTACCCATTCTATAGTTTTAATATTTTGCCTTTTGTAAAGGTTAATTTCAGCCTTACAGACACTACAAGAGTTATTAAAATAGACTTTCATAAATTATTTTATATTAAATTAATAAAGATCCATTAGTTTGTATATGTGCTAATTACAACAATTGAAAAAAATAAAAATTACGATAAATAAAGAAAGAATATGACAGATTTTTTTAATAAAACTGATTTAAGTAGAAAAGATGCAGAGAGTATCATCTCTGAAACCCTAAATAAGTGTGATGATGGTGAACTTTACTTGGAAAATTCAAAGAGTGAATCCATTGTGTTGGATGATGATAAAATTAAAAGCTCTACTTATAGCTCGGATTTAGGTTACGGCTTAAGAGCTGTAACAGGTGAAGTTGTTGCATACTCTCATTCGAATGAAATTTCAAAAAATTCATTAAAACAATCAGCTGATAATTTAAGCTCAACCTTGAAATCAAAAAAAGGTATTTATAATCATGAAATACCCAAGACAAACAAAAAATTTTATAAAAATATAAACCCTATAGAAGAAAAGTCACTTCAATCAAAATTAGAACTCTTAAAAGAAGTTAATAATTATACAAGAGCAAAAGGTGGTATTGTTCAACAAGTAACTGCAAGTTTTTCTGGAGAACATAAATCTATAGAAATAATTAGATCAGGCGGTGAAGTATTAACAGATGTCAGACCTTTAATTCGTTTTAACGTTTCAGTGATGCTTGAAAAAAATGACAAAAAAGAAACAGGTGTATACGGAATTGGTGGGAGGCAGTCTTACGATGAATATCTTAAAGATGATAATTGGAAAAAAGTATGTGACGAAGCATTTAGAATTGCCTCAGTAAACTTAGAAAGTAAACCTGCTCCTGCTGGAGAAATGAAGGTAGTTTTAGGTCCAGGATGGCCTGCAATACTTATTCATGAAGCGATAGGTCATGGTTTAGAAGGAGATTTTAACAGAAAAAAAACCTCTGCATTTCATGATTTAATGGGTCAGAGAGTTGCAAGTGAAGGGGTTACAATTGTCGATGATGGAACTTTGCACAATAGAAGGGGAAGCTTAACAATTGATGATGAAGGAACCCCTACAGAAAAAACTGTCTTAATTGAAAACGGCATATTAAAAAATTTTATGCAAGATCGTTTGAATGCAAGATTAATGAATACTAGATCTACAGGAAGTGGCAGAAGAGAAAGCTACAAGCATGTAGTTCTACCTAGAATGAGAAATACAATGATGTTAAATGGAAAATATTCTCAAGAAGAAATGATTAAATCAGTTGTTAAAGGCATATTTGCAGTAAGTTTTGGAGGTGGTCAGGTAGATATTACCTCAGGAAAGTTTGTATTTAATTGCACGGAAGCTTATGAGATCATAAATGGTAAAATAGGTGCACCCATCAAAGGGGCAACATTAATAGGTGATGGTCCATCAATCTTAAAGGAAGTTTCATTAGTTGGAAATAATATGATGCTTGATCCGGGTATTGGAACTTGTGGAAAAGCAGGACAGGGTGTGCCAGTTGGAGTAGCTCAGCCCTCAATTTTGATTGATAAAATGACTGTAGGCGGAACTCAACTATAAATCATATGGTTAAAGATCAAGATTATTTAAAAAAAACAGCAACTTTTTGCATAGATTTAGCAAAAAAACTAGGTGCAACAGATGTAACAGCAGCAGTAGGACACTCAATTTCTGAAACAGTTAATTTTAGAAATAGAAAACTAGATGAGTCTGATAGGTCAGATAGTTTAGGAGTTGGTTTAACAACATATATTGGTAAAAAGAAATCAAGTATTTCATCATCAAATCTAACAGAAGATAATATTAAAACTTTAATAGAGAGATGCATTGAAACAACAAAAATTACACCTGAAGATGAGTTTAATTCTTTACCAGATAAAGATTTACTGGCTACAAAAATTAATGATTTAAATTTATATGATGATGACCATATAGAGAATGAAGAAAAAATTGAATATTTAAAAGAAGTTGAAGAAGCTGCATTAGAAAAAAAAGAAATTATTAATACAGAAACTGGTTTTTCAGAGTCCAAATCAAATTTTATATTAGCAAGTAGTGATGGCTTTTTAAATGGGTATAAGTCTTCATCTTACTCAGCATCCT
>Ga0209091_10001024_pt1 | contig 25453 bp, 19 predicted proteins | sample ArcticOcean_MG_C_6_FD_187438 | JGI IMG/M metagenome (GOLD analysis project Ga0209091, IMG submission 187438) | Marine microbial communities from western Arctic Ocean - ArcticOcean_MG_CB8_128 (SPAdes) (version 2) | ecosystem: Environmental > Aquatic > Marine > Oceanic | place: Arctic Ocean...
TTTTATACATTTTAATTTATTATAAATTATATTTTATACATATTACTTATTTTTGAAATCATAAAGAGCATTTTAGGGTATTTTTTTTGGTTTAATTATTATTAACTTAATATAAAAATATTCTTTTAAAGCTTTATGAAAATTAAAAAGGTTGTAGTTATTGGTTCTGGAACGATGGGTAGTGGTATAGCGGCTCATCTATGTAATGCTAATATTCCTGTAACTTTATTAGATTTAAAAACAGAGATAAGTGAGCAGGCAAGAGACAGAATTTACAAATCAAAACCACCTCTTTTATTAGACAAATCTAAAATAAATAATATCAAGGTAGGAAATGTTTCGGATGACTTTGATGCAGTCAATGAGGCAGATTGGATAGTAGAGGCTGTAGTTGAACGGATAGATACAAAACATAATATCTATGAAAAAATATTTAAAGAAAGAAAAAAAGGTGCAATAGTTTCTTCTAACACCTCATCAATTCCTATTAAGGTTTTATCTCAAAATTTAACAGAAGAAGAAAAAAAAGATTTTTGTATTACACACTTTTTTAATCCAGTTAGATATATGGGTCTTTTAGAAATTGTCAAAAATGAAAATAATGACTTAGAAAAAATAAACTCTCTAAAATTATTTTGTGAAGTTGAATTGGGAAAAGGGGCAATAATTTGTAATGATACCCCAGGATTTTTAGGAAATAGGGTAGGTGTCTATGCAATGCAAATTGCGATGACTGAAGCTTTTAAAATGAATCTATCCATTGAAGAAGCCGATGCAATTTTTGGCAGACCAATGGGTATTCCTAAGACAGGAATTTTTGGTCTTTATGATTTAATAGGAATTGATTTAATGGCAGATGTTCTTAAAAGTTTTATTAAAGAACTTCCAAAAAATGATGAATTTCATGAAGTAGCAAAAGAAATTCCCTTAGTTAAAAAATTAATTGAAAATGGTTACACAGGTCGAAAAGGTAAAGGTGGATTTTATAGAATAAATAAAACAGATGGTAAAAAAATAATGGAAGCATTAAATCTAAAAACAGGAAAATATTTTGCGGCTAAAAAAATTAATATTAAATCTGAAAAGGTTAATCTTAAAGCTCTAATAAATAGAGAAGATAAGTATGGAGAGTATGCTTGGTCAGTGATTTCAAAAATTATAAAATATGCGTCATCTTTAGTTCCTGGAATAACAAAAGAGTTCAATGATATTGATGAAGCTATGAGGTTAGGTTTTAATTGGTCTAAAGGCCCCTTTGAAATGTTAGAAGAAATTGGAGTAGTAAATTTTTTTGACAAAGTAAACGATTACACAGGAAATAAATTTCTAGAAAATTTAGCAAAATCAAAAAATGAAAAATTTTATGGTGTTAGACAAAAGTATACTGATATTGAAACTTTAGGAAAAGTTAAGAAAACTGCATTAAGTGTCGATGGGAATAATTCTGCACAGATCTACAGATTTAATGATTATAATATTGTTGAGTTTACCACTAAAGCTAATGCATTAGATTATGACTCTATGGATGCTTTAAAGAAGGCAACAGACAAACCTTTAATAATAATTAATGAGAGTATGCAATTTTCAGCAGGTGTAAACTTAAGCTATACAATGGATTTTGCTAACATAGGTGACTTTAAATCAATAGAAAAATTTATCAGATATTTTCAAGAAACTTGTAAACATTTAAAATATTCTGATCATCCAGTTATATCAGCTCCATCTGGTTTAACTCTTGGTGGAGGATTTGAAGTGATGGTTCAGAGTAATTTTGTTGCATCACATACAAATATAGTAGTAGGATTAGTTGAAACAATTGTTGGATTAATCCCAGCAGGTGGAGGATGTAAAGAGATGCTGGCAAGATGGCTTGAAACAGAAGAGGCTAAAAAAGACCCTCATTATGCTCCGTTAAAAGTATTTGATATTATTGGCTATGGAAAAACTGCAACATCACCAGTAGAGGCAGAACCACTGAAGTATTTAAAACCTGAAGATAAAAAAATAATGAACAGAAATAGCTTATTAGAAGTTTCAAAGAAAATTTTAGAAGACAATAAAGATTTTAAAGCTGCACCTGAAACAAAATTCAATCTTCCTGGAAAAGCAGTTAAAGAAGAAATGATTAAAGTTTTAGAAAAACTATACAATGATAAAATAATTTTAGACCATGGAATGGAGGTGGGTAAAGAATTAGCACACGTTTTGAGTGGAGGAGATACAACAATTGATAAAACTCTATTAGAAGAAGATATTTTTAAACTAGAGCTTGGTTCTTTCATGAGGCTAATAGAAACTAAAAAAACCCAAGAAAGAATTAAACACACTTTATCTACTGGAAAACCTTTAATAAATTAAATGCCAAATTATATTGCACCAATAGAAGACATGATGTTTCTTTTTGATAAGCTCAAAAACAATAAAAATTATAATGAAATAGAAAAATATAAAGAGGTAAACTCTGAGTTAGTTAGAAATATTCTTGATGAAGCAGCAAAGATTAATGAAAATATAATATTACCTTTAGCAAAATCTGGAGATGAAAATCCTACCGTTTTAGAAAATGGAGTAGTCAGAACACCACCTGGTTATAAAGAAGCCTATACAAAATATATTGAAGATGGATGGACCTCTCTTTCTTGTGATCCTAAATATGGAGGTCAAGGAATGCCAAAAACTGTAAGTGCTTTTTTTGATGAAATGTTATCTTCAGCAAGCCTGTCATTTAAACTTTATAGTGAGTTAAGTATTGGTGCATACAATTGTATTTCTCATCATGCTACAGATGAAATAAAGGAAAAATATCTTCCAAAAATGGTTGAAGGTAAATGGAGTGGCACGATGTGTCTTACAGAGTCAGTTTGTGGAACTGATTTAGGTCTTTTAAAAACTAAAGCCATTGAACAACCTGATGGAACTTTTAAATTAAGTGGACAGAAAATTTTTATTACTTCAGGTGATCATGATTTAACAGAAAATATTATTCATTTAGTTATTGCAAGAGCAGCGGATTCTCCAGTAGGTACAAAGGGGATAAGTTTGTTTTTAGTACCCAAGTTTATTGTAAATGAAGATGGATCTGTTGGAGATAGAAATGGAATTTCAACGGGATCTATAGAAAGTAAAATGGGGATTAAAGGTTCTGCTACGTGTGTATTAAATTTTGATGATGCAGCTGGTTATATCATTGGATCAAAGAACAAGGGTTTAAATGCGATGTTTACCATGATGAATTTAGAAAGAATTGTTGTTGGAATTCAAGGATTGGGAATTTCTGAAATTGCATATCAAAATTCTTTAAGCTATGCAAAAGAAAGAAAACAGGGAAAAACTAACAATACAAAATCAACCAACGGAGCAGATTTTATAATTGAACACGCTGATATTAGAAAATCTTTACTTAATATGAAATCTATTATTGAAGGTGAGCGAGCTCTATGTTTTTGGTTATCTCAACAAACAGAGGTTAGTCTTTATCACCCAAATGAAAAGATAAAGCAGGAAGCATCAGACCTCGTTTCTTTAATGACACCTGTGGTTAAAACAATGTTTAGTGATATGGGAATGGAAATAACAAGTGAGGCCATGCAGGTTCATGGTGGCTATGGATATACAAAAGACCAAGGTATAGAGCGACTATATAGAGATAATAGAATTACACCAATTTATGAAGGAACGAATTCTGTGCAAGCAGCAGATTTAGTTTTTAGAAAATTAGTAAATAAAAATGGCGATATAATCAATAAATATCTAGAAATGATTAAGAATGATTGTAATGCTGAAAATGAAAAATTAAAACCTTTTACAGAAGAATTAAAAATAAACATAGAGGTTTTATCTAAATTTACTTCCTGGATTAAAGAAAAAATACAAAACTCAAAAGATGATGCAAGTGCAGCATGTAACGACTATTTAAAAGCATTGGGTTTTGTGTCTATAGCTCATGCATGGATAAAGGTTTTAGAGGTAAGCTTTAAAGATTATGACCAAAATAAAGATTTTTATGAAGATAAAATACAAACTGCAAATTTTTATTTTAAAAGAGTCTTACCAAGAGCTGAAAACCATTTTAAGACAGCTACAACAGGTAGTGATTATATAATGAATTTTAAATTTAATTAGCATGAGTCACTACGATACAAATTTAGACAAAAATGATGCTAACTATGTTCCTTTATCTCCTTTAACATTTTTAGAAAGAACAAAAGATATATATCCAAAATATGAGGCAGTAATTTATGAAAGTAGATCATATACTTGGGAAGAGGTTTACAAAAGATGTGTAAAGTTTGCTAGTGCACTAGATAAGCTTGGAGTAAAAACTGGAGACACAGTCTCAATAATGGCCTTTAATACACCAGAAATTTTTGAAGCTCATTATTCGATACCTATGGTTGGTGCAGTAATTAATGCAATAAACACAAGATTGGACCCTAACACAGTTAGTTATATTTTAGAGCATAGTGATGCAAAAGTTTTAATTGTGGACAGACAATTCCACGAAGTAATTGCTAAAGCTTTAAAAAATGTCAAAAATAAGATTACTATTATTGATATAGATGACAAGGACATTGATACAAGCAGTTTTAAAAAAATAGGCGGACTAGAGTATGAAAGTTTTCTAAGTAGTGGAGATGAAAATTATGAGTGGAAAAAACCAAAAGATGAATGGCAAGCAATTTCATTAGGATATACATCTGGAACAACGGGGAACCCTAAGGGCGTTGTTTATCATCATAGAGGATCATATTTAATGGCAACAGGAAGTACACAGGCATGGAACATGCCTAACAGATTAAATTTTTTATGTGTTGTGCCAATGTTTCATTGTAATGGATGGTGCTATCCATGGACACTTTCTATGTTACATGCAAGGATTATTTGTTTAAGAAACATTGATGTAAAAAAGATGTTCGAGTTGATTGATAAATATGATGTAACTCATTTTGGAGGAGCTCCTATTGTTTTAAATATGATAGTAAACACTCCTAAAGGAGATCAAAAAAAATTAAAACGAAAAGTGAATGTTTTAACAGCTGGTGCACCTCCCCCGAGCATTATTTTTGAAAAAATGGAAAATTTAGGATTCGAAGTCATGCATGTATACGGATTAACAGAAACCTATGGGCATATGTTACAATGTGCATGGAATGAAGAGTGGAATAAATTAGATAAAGACAAAAAAAATGAAATTAAAGCAAGACAGGGTGTTAGATATCCAAATACCGAAGGTGCAGTTGTTATGGATCCTGAAACAATGAAGCCAGTCCCCAAAGATGGAAAAACTATGGGTGAAATCATGATTAGAGGAAACATTGTAATGAAAGGGTATTATAAAGACAAAGAAGCCACTGATAAGGCTATGTCTGGTGGATGGTTTCACTCAGGAGATTTGGCTGTAACTCATCCAGATGGATATATTAAGATCCAAGACAGATCTAAAGATATTATAATTACAGGTGGTGAAAATATTTCTTCAATTGAAATAGAGAATGCTATTGCAAAGCATCCTGCAGTTTCATTAGCAGCTGTTGTGGCTAGACCAGATGAAAAATGGGGAGAAACACCATGTGCATTTGTTGAATTAATTCAAGATAAATCTGCAGAAGAAAAAGACATTATAGATTTTTGTAGAGAAACATTAGCAGGATTTAAATTACCAAAAAAAGTTATTTTTTGTGAATTACCAAAAACATCAACAGGAAAAATACAAAAATTTGAGCTTAGAAAAAAAATCAAGGAATTAAGTTGATCCTTGAGGTCGATAACAAAAAAGTTTTTGCTTCAGATGCAGGTAAAACCTTTGAAAGTGATAAACACACAATAATTTTACTTCATGGAAGTGGACTTTCTCACATAGTTTGGTCCCTAACCGAACAGTACCTATCAAATAAAGGATACAATATATTGGCAATAGATTTACCAGGACATGGAAACTCTGAAGGTCCAAGTTTAGAATCGATCGAAGAAATTAGTGAATGGCTAAATAAAATAATTAACAATATTAGTATAAAGAGTCTTTCAATTTTAGGTCATTCCCAAGGTTGTTTGGAAGCGATAGAATATGCGTCAAGATACCCAAAAAATATTAAAAATTTAATTTTAGTTAGCGGATCTTACAGAATGCCAGTTAATGAGGACCTGATAGATTTAGCATCTGCTGGAGATAAAAATGCAATAAATTTAATGATGAAATGGGGTTATGAAGGATCAAAAAAATTTATTGGAGGAAATCCAGTTGAAAAAATAATTAATTCTTCACGAGCTATTAGAGAAATTTTGGCAGTAGATTTAATTGCCTGTAATAATTATATGAATGGCTTGGAAGCAATAAAAAATATAAAGTGCCCAACACTACTTATATTTGGGGAATTAGATAAAATGGTAAGTCTAGCTAAAGGTAAAAAATTTTCAGAATTAATACCAAATTCAGAAACTTATATAATTCAAAACTGTGGTCATATGATTATGTTTGAAAATGCTTTTAAAATGAGAGAAAAGGTTATTGAATTTTTAAAAAAATGAAAAATTTTTCGATAGCAAAATCTAGGAGATTAAGAAGCACTCCCTATACAACAAGAATAGAGAAACAAGGGGTCACTGCATATACGATTTACAATCATATGTTACTTCCAGCTGCCTTTGGTTCAATAGAAGGTAGTTACAAGCATTTAAAGGAACATGTTCAGGTGTGGGATGTTGCAGCAGAAAGACAAGTAGAAATATCAGGTAAGGACTCTGCTAAATTAGTTCAACTAATGACATGTCGAGATTTATCAAAATCAAAAATCGGTAGATGTTATTATTGTCCAATAATAGATGAAAATGGAAACATGGTTAACGATCCAGTTATTTTAAAACTGGATGAAAATAAATGGTGGATATCAATAGCAGACTCAGATGTAATATTTTTTGCAAAGGGACTAGCATCAGGACATAATTTCAATGTAAATATTATTGAGCCAGCAGTTGATATAATGGCAATACAAGGCCCCAAATCATTTGCATTAATGGAAAAAATTTTTGGAAAAAAAATTACTGAACTAAAATTTTTTGGATTTGATTATTTTGATTTTGAAGGAACTAAACATTTAATAGCAAGATCAGGTTGGTCTAAGCAAGGTGGATTTGAAGTTTATGTTCAAAATACAGCGTCAGGACAAAAATTATATGATTACTTTTTTGAAGTTGGAAGGGAATTTAATGTAGAACCAGGATGCCCAAACTTAATAGAGAGAATTGAAAGCGCATTATTATCTTATGGTAATGATTTTGGTAACAATGACAATCCATTTGAATGTGGTTTTGATCAATATGTAAGCTTAGATAGTGATGTAAATTTTTTAGGAAAAGAGAAATTAAAAAAAATAAAATTAAAAGGGGTTCAAAAAAAGTTAATGGGTGTAAAAATTGATACAAAAGAAATTAGTCTAACTAGATCAAAAAATCTATATGATGAAAATAATAATATAATTGGTGAATTAAGATCAGCTACTTATTCACCTCATTTTAAGATGGTTATAGGTATAGCTATGATCCAAAAATCTCACTGGGAAGTCTCTCAAAGCTTTAAAGTTGAAATAAACGATAATACTTTTAACGGAAAAGTTTGCGATTTACCTTTCATCTAGTATAAAAGTTAGAGAATATCATGAATATAGCAATTGTAGGAGCAACGGGAAATGTTGGAAGAAAAACGCTCGAAGTTTTGGAGCAGAAAAACTTTTCTATTAACAAGTTATATTTAGTTGCCTCACCTAGAAGCGCAGGACAAAAAGTAATTTTTAAAGGTAAAGAATATGAAGTTTTTAATCTTGAAACATTTAATTTTTCAAAAGTACAAATTACCTTTTTTGCAGCTGGAGGTAAAATTTCTGAAAAATATGCTGAAAAAGCTGCTAAGCATTCAATAGTAATTGATAATTCTAGTTTTTTTAGAATGGATCCTGATGTTCCTTTAATTGTGCCACAAGTAAATGGAGAAACAGTTAAAAATATAAAAAAAAATATAATAGCAAATCCAAATTGTTCTACTGCACAATTGGTGATTGTTTTAAAACCATTGCATGATTTATTTGATATTGAAAGAATAGTTGTTTCTACTTATCAATCAGTATCTGGTGGAGGAAAAGCTCCTATGGATGAGCTGATTGATCAAACTAAATTATTTTTAGAAAATAAATCTATTAAATCAAAAAATTTTACAAAACAAATAGCATTTAATGCTATTCCACATATAGACGTTTTTGCTGATGATGGTTATACAAAAGAAGAATTAAAGATGACTAACGAAACTAAAAAAATCCTAGATCATAATATAGAACTAACAGCAACATGTGTAAGAATTCCCGTTTTGGTCTCTCATGGCGAGTCAGTAAATATTCAATTTAAAAAACCATTTTCTTTAGCAAAAGTTAAAGAAGCTTTAAATCAAGCAGATGGATGTGAAGTTTATGACTCTAGAGAAGATGGCGGATACAGTACACCAGTTGAAGCAACAGGAAAAAATGAAACATTTATTTCAAGAATTAGAGAAGACAAAACTAATAAAAATACTTTAAACCTTTGGGTTGTCTCTGATAATCTTCTTAGAGGTGCAGCTTTGAACTCTGTGGAAATAGCTGAAACAGTAATGAAATATAACCTGCATGGAAAATAATAATCCTTTATCACCTCATATTCAAATTTATAGATGGCATATATCTTCTTTAGTTTCTATCTCACATAGAATAACAGGCATAGTTAATATATCAGCTATAACAATAATTTGTTTTTGGATTCTCTCTTTATTATTGGGAGAGTCTAATTATGAATTAACAAAATTATTTTTACAATCAATTTTTGGAAAATTTATTATTCTTTGTTTAACTTGGTCTTTTAGCTTTCAAATTTTAAGTGAGATAAGACATCTTGTAATGGATTTTGGTTATGGCTTTGAACTAAAGACAACAAAGATTACAGGTTTACTGGTTATTTTAGGATCTGTTGTTTTAACAATTCTATTTTATTTATTGGGAAGGAGCTTTATTTAAAATGAATTCAGCAACAAAAAAATGGATGTTCTTAAAAATTAGTTCAGCAATTCTACTGCCATTAATGATTTGGTTTATTATAAACCTTATTTCAATTTTTGATAAAAATTATATTGAGGTCGTTAATTTTTTTACTACCCAACCATCAAAAGTGTTAGTTTCTTTAATGCTTATATTTGTATACTTTTTCTCTGCTTTGAGTATTAGTGAAGTGTTTGAAGACTATATTGAGGATAAAGAAATCAAAAATGCCGCAAACAAAGCACTGAATATTTTTGCTATAATAATGCCATTAATCACAATTATTGTAATATTTAATTTAAGCATATGAGTTCATATAAAATTATAGATCACGAATATGACGTTTTAGTGCTTGGTGCAGGTGGCTCTGGATTAAGAGCTGCTGTAGGTTTAAGTGAAGCTGGATTAAAGACAGCATGTATTTCAAAAGTTTTTCCAACAAGAAGCCATACATCAGCCGCACAAGGTGGAATTTCAGCCGCACTAGGAAACATGGGAGAAGATGATTGGCGTTGGCATATGTACGATACTGTTAAAGGTGCAGATTGGTTGGGAGACCAAGATAGTATTGAATATCTATGTAAGGAAGCACCTAAAGCAGTAATTGAATTAGAAAAATATGGAGTACCATTTAGTAGAACAGATGACGGAAAAATTTATCAAAGACCTTTTGGGGGAATGACAAAAGATTATGGAAATGGAATTGCTCAAAGAACTTGTGCGGCAGCTGATAGAACGGGTCACGCAATACTTCACACTCTTTATGGACAAGCCTTAAAACATAATACTGAATTTTTTATTGAATACTTTGCTTTAGATTTGTTAATGAAGGATGGTCAATGTAAAGGTCTTATAGCTTGGAATTTAAATGATGGAACCATTCATAGATTTAGGGCTCACAGTACAATAATTGCAACTGGTGGCTATGGAAAAGTTTATTATTCAGCAACTTCTGCACACACTTGTACGGGAGATGGAAATGCTATGGTTTTAAGAGCAGGCTTACCATTACAAGATATGGAGTTTGTACAATTTCATCCAACAGGAATTTATGGTCATGGGACTTTAATTTCAGAAGGAGTTAGAGGAGAAGGAGGTTATTTAGTTAATTCAAAAGGTGAAAGATTTATGGAACGATATGCCCCAAAAGCTAAAGATTTAGCATCTAGAGATGTGGTAAGTAGATCAATGTCAATTGAGATTAACGAAGGAAGAGGTGTGGGTAAAGAGCAAGACCATGTTCACCTACACTTAAGCCATTTAGATAAAAATATTATTGAAAGTAGACTTCCAGGAATTACAGAAGCAGCAAGGTTATTTGCAAATGTTGATGTAACTAAAGAGCCAATACCAGTAGTTCCCACGGTTCATTATAATATGGGAGGTATTCCAACAAATTATAAGGCTGAGGTATTAACAGTAAATGACTCTGAAAAAATAGTTCCAGGCTTAATGGCAGTTGGTGAGGCTGCCTGTGTTTCTGTTCATGGGGCAAATAGACTTGGGTCAAATTCATTAATCGATTTAGTTGTTTTTGGAAAAGCGGCCGCAATGAGAGCTGCAGAATTAATCAAACCAGGAACAGCCCATGAAAATATAGAAGAGTCCGAAACAGAGAGATGCTTAGAAAGATTTGATAAATTAAGAAACTCTAATGGTGAAAATAGTACTGCAGAACTTAGGTTTTCAATGCAAAAAACAATGCAATCAAAATGTGCTGTTTTTAGAACGGAAAAAACACTTAAAGAGGGAGTTGATGAGATTAAAAAAACTTATGATGATATGGACTCAATTTCAGTAAAAGATAAGTCTCTTATTTTTAATACTGATTTAGTGGAAACACTAGAGTTTGATAATTTAATAAGACAAGCAATTACTACAGTAGATTCTGCATATAATAGAAAAGAAAGCAGAGGAGCACATGCTAGAGAAGATTTTCCAAAAAGAGATGATGAAAAATTTATGAAACATACTATAGCGTGGTGCAATGGAAAAGATACCAAGATTGGCTATAGACCAGTTACGAAAAAAACTTTAACAAATGAAGTTCAATACTTTCCACCACAAGAAAGAGTTTACTAGTGGTTCAAATAAATTTACCTAAAAATTCAGAAGTTCAAAAGGGTAAATATTATGAAGACAAAACTGGATCAAAAAATATTAGAAAAGTAAATGTTTATAGATGGGATCCTTCAAATGGAGAAAGCCCAAGAGTAGATACTTATGAGGTTGATATGAATAGTTGTCCTTCAAAAGTATTGGATATTTTAAATAAGATCAAAAATGAAATAGATCCATCATTGGCTTATAGAAGATCTTGCACACACGGTGTTTGTGGATCTTGTGCTATGAATATGGATGGTAAAAATGGTTTAGCATGTACAAAATCTCATTCAGAAATCAAAGGAGATATTAATATTTATCCACTACCTCACCTAAAGGTTAAAAAAGATCTAATTGGAGATTTAAGTGGATTGTATAAACAGTATGAATCAATAGAGCCTTGGCTAAAAACAGATACAAAAGTTGGAACTACAGAAATTATTCAATCAAAAAAAGATAGGAAAAAATTAGATGGTGCATATGAATGTATAATGTGTGCATGCTGCTCTACATCTTGTCCAAGCTATTGGTGGAATGGAGATAAGTTTTTGGGTCCTGCAGTTTTACTTCAGGCGTATAGATGGATAGTAGACAGTAGAGATGATGAAAGAAAAGAGAGATTAAAAAAAGTAGCTGATGAACTTAAGCTATATAGGTGTCATACTATTATGAATTGTACTAATGCTTGTCCAAAAGGATTAAACCCAGCAAAAGCAATTGCTGAGTTGAAAAAAATGCTTGCAACAACCTAATTACCCCTTTAAATAGCTGAATTCATGAATTTATTAGAACATTTTGTTGGCGGAAAGCTAATTTCGGGTTCATCTGATAAAAAAAGCAAAATTTTCAATCCAGCAACAGGTGAACAAGAATCTGAAGTAAGGTTGGCTAATAAGATCGATCTTGACCAAGCTGTTGAAATAGCAAAAAAAGCTTTTGAAACATGGTCATTAAAACCAGCTCTTCAAAGAGCAAGAGTGATGTTTAAGTTTAAGGAATTGATAGAAAAAAATGCTGACGAACTTACAAAACTAATAGTTTCAGAACATGGAAAAGTTTATGAAGACGCCAAAGGCTCTTTAACAAGAGGATTAGAAGTTGTTGAGTTTGCATGTGGAATTCCAAATTTACTTAAAGGAGAATTTTCAGAAAATGTTGGAACAAATGTTGATAGTTGGTCGATGCGTCAACCTCTTGGAGTTGTTGCGGGAATAACACCATTTAACTTTCCAGCGATGGTACCAATGTGGATGTTTCCTATTGCTATTGCATGTGGAAATACATTTATTTTAAAACCATCAGAAAAAGATCCATCATGTCCTTTAAAATTAGCAGAACTGTTAAAAGAAGCAGGTCTTCCAGATGGAGTTTTTAATGTTATTAATGGAGACAAAGAATCAGTAGATGCAATTTTAACAAATAAAGATGTTAAGGCTGTAAGCTTTGTAGGTTCAACTCCAATAGCGAAATATATTTATGAAAATTCAGCAAAAAATGAAAAAAGAGTTCAAGCATTAGGAGGAGCAAAAAATCATTTAGTTGTAATGCCTGACTGTGACCTTGATGGTGCAGTAAATGGGTTAATGGGTGCAGCATATGGGTCTGCTGGAGAGAGGTGTATGGCCCAATCAGTTGCGGTAGCTGTAGGAGATATAGGAGATGAATTAGTTGCGCGTTTATCAAAAAAAGCTGAAGCACTAAAAGTAGGTCCAGGTATGGACAAAACGTCTGAGATGGGTCCATTGGTCACGAAAGAACACTTAGAAAAAGTAAAAGGTTACGTAGATCTAGGTGTTGAAGAAGGTGCTAAGTTAGTTGTCGATGGAAGAAACATAAAACTTCAAGGATATGAAAAAGGTTTTTTCATAGGAGGATGTTTATTTGACCATGTTCAAAAAGATATGAGAATTTATAAAGAAGAAATATTTGGTCCAGTCTTATCTGTGATAAGAGTAAAAACTTTTGAAGAAGCAACTAAATTAATTAATGATCATGAATATGGAAATGGAGTAAGCATTTACACTAGAGATGGTGACGCGGGCAGAACTTTTGCTAGTAAAATTCAAGTTGGAATGGTTGGAATTAATGTTCCGATACCTGTACCAATGGCATTTCATAGTTTTGGCGGATGGAAGAGATCATTATTTGGAGACAGCGCAATGCATGGTGCTGAGGGAATTAAATTTTATACAAAGCTTAAAACAGTTACTTCAAGATGGCCATCTGGAATAAGGTCTAATGCAGAATTCATCATGCCAACAATGAAATAAGGAAAAAATATGAAAAAAATATCACTAATAGGTGCGGGTCAAATAGGTGGAACTTTAGCTCATTTAATAGGCATAAAAGAGGTAGTAAATGAAGTTATTTTGTTTGATGTCGCTAGTGGTGTTGCAAAAGGAAAAGCTTTAGATATAGCCCAATCTTCTTCAGTAGATGGTTTTAATGTTAAATTTTCAGGAACAGATAATTATGAAGATATTAAAAACTCAGATGTAATTATCATTACAGCAGGAGTTCCAAGAAAACCTGGAATGAGCAGAGATGATTTATTAGGAATAAATTTAAAAATTATTAAACAAGTAGCAGAAGGCATTAAAAAAAATGCGCCTAATGCTTTTGTTATATGTATTACAAATCCACTTGATGTTATGGTAATGGCATTTCAAAAATTTTCTGGCTTACCAGCAAATAAAGTTGTTGGAATGGCAGGAATTTTAGATAGCTCAAGATTTAAATTATTTTTATCAGAGGAGTTGGATATACCAGTAAAGGAAATAGAAGCAATGGTAATGGGAGGTCATGGAGACACAATGGTTCCAATGCCAAGGTTTACAAAAGTTTCAGGAAAACCTTTACTAGATTTAGTAAAAGAAGAAAAATTATCTCAAGAAAGATTGGAAGAAATTAACCAAAGAACTAGAGATGGCGGTGCTGAGATTGTCAAATATTTAGAAACAGGATCAGCATTTTATGCTCCTGCAGCATCTGGAGTTCAAATGGCAGAAGCATATCTGAAAGATGAAAAGAAGTTGTTACCGTGTGCCGTTCAATTAAACGGAGAGTATGGAGTAAGCAATGTTTATGCTGGTGTACCTGTAATAATTGGAAAAGATGGTGTAGAAAAAATAGAGCAGATAGATTTAGATGAAAAAGAAAAAAAAGAATTTATGAATTCAATTGATGCTGTTAAGAAATTATGGGAAGCTGCTTCGGTAATTGATACTGATCTTTCTAAATAAAAAATGAATATTCACGAACATCAAGCCAAAGAAATTTTAAAAAAATATGGGGCGGCAGTCCCTGAAGGAATCTTTGCCTTGAATGTAGAGGAATTAGTTGAAAAAGCAAAATCTCTAAAAACTCAAAAATTTGTGTTAAAAGCACAAATCCACGCTGGTGGAAGAGGTAAAGCAGGAGGAGTTAAAATTGTAAATACTTTAGAGGAGTTAAAAACAGCTGCGAAAGAACTATTAGGCAAAACTCTTGTAACTCATCAAACAGGACCAGAAGGTAGAGAAGTTAAAAGATTATATGTCGAAGAATCTTCAAATATAAAAAAAGAATTTTATCTATCCTGTCTTGTTGATAGAACCAGTTCAAAAATTGCATTTATATCAAGCGACCAGGGTGGAATGGATATTGAAGAAGTTGCAATCAAAACACCAGAAAAAATTGTTACAACAAAAATTGAAATTAGTGATGAAATTTCAAATGAAGTTTGCGAAAAAATAATAGAAATTTTTAATTTAACTGATGATGCAAAAAAACAGGCAATATTGCTAATTAAATCACTATATAAAATGTTTATTAGTACTGATGCTAATATGATTGAGATTAACCCTTTAATTTTAACAAAAGAAGGAAAAATAATTTGCTTAGATGCAAAAGTTAATTTTGATGACAATGCTTTATTTAAACATCCGGATATTGTTGAGTTAAGAGATTTAAATGAAGAAGAACCAATTGAGATAGAGGCAAGTAAGCATGATCTTGCTTATATAAAACTAGATGGAAGTATTGGATGTATGGTTAATGGAGCTGGATTAGCTATGGCCACTATGGATATAATTAAACTATATGGAAAAGAGCCTGCTAATTTTTTAGATGTAGGCGGTGGAGCTTCAAAAGAAAAAGTTTCTGCAGCGCTTAAAATAATTCTTTTGGATAAAAATGTTAAAGGTGTTTTAATAAATATTTTTGGTGGAATAATGAGATGTGATGTTCTAGCACAAGGAGTTGTTGATGCAGCTAGAGAAATAAATATTAATGTTCCGCTAGTAGTTAGATTAGCAGGAACAAAATTTAAAGAAGGAAAAAAAATACTAGATAATTCAGGATTAAAATTAATTTCAGCAGATAATTTAGATGATGCTGCTAAAAAAATAGTTGAGGCTATAAGATAAGATGTCTGTATTAATTAATAAAAATACAAAAGTTATCTGCCAAGGTTTTACTGGTGCACACGGTACATTTCATTCAGAACAAGCGATAAATTATGGAACAAATTTAGTTGGAGGAGTTACTCCAAAAAAAGGAGGACAGAAACATTTAGATCGTCCAGTTTTTAATACAGTATCAGAAGCTAAAAAAGAAGTTGGAGCTGATGCAACAATGATTTATGTTCCTGCAAAATTTGCAGCGGCTGCAATAATTGAAGCTATTGAAAATTCTTTAGAACTTATAGTATGTATTACAGAGGGTATACCAATATTAGATATGCTTAGAGTTAAGAAAAAATTGAATAATTCAAAAAGCAGATTAATAGGACCAAACTGTCCAGGCATAATTACACCAGATGAATGTAAGATTGGAATAATGCCAGCAAATATTCATAAAAAAGGCTCTGTTGGAATAGTTTCAAGATCAGGAACTTTAACATATGAGGCTGTAGCACAAACAACTGAAAATGGATTAGGTCAATCTACATGCATTGGGATTGGAGGAGATCCAATTAATGGAACTAACTTTATTGATTGTTTAGATCTATTTTTGAATGATGAAGAAACCAAATCTATTCTTATGTTAGGTGAAATTGGTGGAACAGCAGAAGAAGAAGCGGCAGAATTTGTAAAAAATCATAAAATAGAAAAACCAATAGTTGGTTTTATTGCTGGAATTACAGCCCCACCTGGAAGAAGAATGGGTCATGCGGGAGCTATAATTTCTGGTGGAAAAGGGGGCGCTGAAGATAAAATTAAAAAAATGGAAGAATGTGGAATTACTATAGCTAAATCTCCTTCTGAGATAGGGAAAACATTGTTTAATAAACTGTCTAATTGAAAACACTTTTCTGGTATTGTATTAAAAATTAGATGCCATCATCAAAAAATATTGAATTTGAAAAAACTTCATTTCTTAACAAGTCTAATAGTGCCTTTATTGAACAAATGTATTTAAAGTTTATCAATAAAGATTCTGATTTGCCGAAGAGTTGGAAAGGGTATTTTGAGGGGATTGGTGAAGAGCTAGATATTATAGCAAAAGAGATAAACGGACCAACTTGGAGTCCTAATAAAAAAAGAATTGATATAGGTAAAATTCAAAAAAGAGTTGAAGAGAATGGAATAAGCTTATCCAGCAAAGAAAGTAATATTGAAATTAATCAAAAAGATTTAATAAAATCAAATAGTGAATCAATAAAAGCTGTTGCATTAATTAGATCTTATAGACAAAGAGGACATTTGATAGCTAAGCTTGACCCACTAGGATTATTGAAATCTGAATATTTAGATGAACTCCATCCAGAGTCTTATGGATTCAAAAAAGAAGACTACCAAAAAAAAATTTATTTAGATGGAGTAATTAACAAACAACATTCTAATATTCGTGAAATTTTAAATTTTTTAAAAAAAACTTATTGTGGTCCAATAGGTTATGAATATATGCATATATCAAATCCAACAGAAAGAAAATGGTTTAGAGATAGAGTGGAAAAAGTAGAAGATGCTTTACACTTTACAAAAAATGGCAAGGAAGCTATTTTAAAAAAATTAATTCAAGCAGAAGGTTTTGAGAAATTTCTACACACAAAATATGTTGGAACAAAAAGATTTGGATTAGATGGGGGAGAAAGTTTAATTCCAGCCTTAGAACAAATAATAAAAATTGGAGGTCAATCTAGTGTTAAAGAAGTTAAAATTGGAATGTCCCACAGAGGAAGACTTAATGTTTTGGCCAATGTTTTACAAAAATCATACAAAAGAATATTTAATGAATTTGCAGGAGAAATTAATTTATCATCTGAAGAAGGAGCTGGGGATGTTAAGTATCACTTAGGTGCGTCATCAAATAGAGAGTTTGATGGTAACTCTGTTCATGTTAGCTTAACAGACAATCCATCCCATTTAGAAGCTGTTAATCCAGTTGTTTTAGGGCAGACTAGAGCAAAACAATTTTTTCATAAAGATAAAGAGAGAAAAAAGGTTATCCCAATTTTAATTCATGGTGATGCTGCTTTTGCGGGCCAAGGAGTTGTGGCTGAGTGTTTTGCCATGTCAGGTTTGCCTGGACATAATACTGGGGGAACTATTCATGTTATAATAAATAATCAAATTGGATTTACAACAAGTCCTAGATTTGCTCGTTCCTCACCTTATCCTTCTGATGTTGCTAAAATGGTTGATGCGCCAATATTACATGTAAATGGAGACGATCCAGAAGCAGCAGTTTATGCAGCAAGAATTGCTACAGAATTTAGATTAAAATTTAATAGAGATGTTGTGATTGATCTAATTTGCTACAGGAGATTTGGTCATAATGAAGGTGATGAACCATCATTTACTCAGCCCCTTATGTATAAAAAAATTAGGTCTCATCCATCACCAGTAAAAGTATATGGGAATAAACTAGTAAATGAGAATACAATTTCTAAAATAGATTTAAATAATTTTACAAAAAATTTCAAAGATTTACTTGATGATCAATTTAAGAATGCAAAGAACTATAAGCCAAAAATAGAATGGTTTGAGGGTACTTGGTCGGCATATAAACCTGAAAAAGGAAAAGATAAAAGAGGTATAAGTGGAGTAGATACAAATAAACTTTTAAAGATATCAGAAAAAATTAACAGTACACCACCAGATCTAAATTTACACAAAACTATTATTAAAATACTAAATTCAAGAAATGAGACAATTAAAAAAGGCAAGAATATAGATTGGTCGGCTGCTGAAGCTTTAGCATTTGGCTCATTATTAGAGGAAGGGTACCCAGTCAGATTGGTAGGTCAAGATTCTGGTAGAGGAACTTTTAGTCAGAGGCATTCAGTTTTAAGAAATCAAATTGATAATTCTCGTTATATTCCACTTAATAATATTTCAAATAATCAAAAAAAGTTTGAAGTTGTAGATAGTTTTTTATCTGAATTAGCAGTTCTAGGTTTTGAATATGGATATAGTTTAGTTGAGCCAAATACACTTACACTTTGGGAGGCTCAATTTGGAGACTTTGCTAATGGAGCACAAGTTGTAATTGATCAGTTTATTGCATCAGGTGAAAGAAAATGGTCTAGAGCATCAGGATTAGTAATGTTACTCCCTCATGGTTATGAAGGGCAAGGTCCAGAACATTCTTCAGCAAGACTAGAAAGGTTTTTACAAATGTGTTCAAATGATAATATGCAGGTGATCAATTGTACCACACCAGCAAATTACTTTCATGCTTTAAGAAGACAGATGCATCGAGACTTTAGAAAACCATTAGTAATCATGACTCCTAAATCTTTATTAAGAAACAAATATTGTGTTTCTAATTTAGAGGATTTTGATAAAAAAAATTCTTTTCACAGAATTATGTGGGATCATGCAATAGATCCAAAAAGTAGTGGATTTATAAAGTTAAAAAAAATTTCAGAAATTAAAAAAGTAATAATGTGTTCAGGAAAAGTCTACTTTGATTTATTAAATGCTAGAGAAAAATTAAAGAAAAATGATATAATATTATATAGAATTGAACAACTATATCCATTTCCTGCAAAAACACTTGTTAAAGAACTTAAACCATATGCTAAAAATGCTAAATTTTATTGGTGTCAGGAAGAGCCAAAAAATATGGGGGCATGGTTTTCAGTGAGAGATTATATACAATGGACATTAGATACTATTAAAGCTAATAATGGAGTAATCTCTTATATAGGAAGAAGTCCAGATGCTTCTCCAGCAACAGGATTTGCAAAAAGACATCTCGCTCAACAACAAGAGATTATTAACAAGGTTTTTGAATAGGAATGAACGAAAAAATTTTAGTACCAGTTTTAGGAGAGAGCATCACAGAAGCGACTGTGGCTAAGTGGCTTAAAAAAGAAGGTGAGAATGTTGAAGTTGATGAACCAATTGTAGAGCTAGAAACTGATAAGGTTAATCTAGAAGTCCCTTCACCAATAAATGGAATTTTAGTAGAAATAAATTCTAAAGATGGTGCTGTTGTAGAAGTGGGTGCTTTACTAGGTTCTATTAGCCAAAGTGGTATAAATTTATCTAAAGAAAAAGAGATTAAAAAAATTAAACAAAATAAAGGTGAGAACAATGTTGTTAGCTTGGAAGCTGAAAGAAAAGAACCTAGAATTTTTGAAGAAAAAATAACTCCAGAATCACCAGCTGATGAGCCATTAGTATTAACTCAAGAAGTTAAAGGCAAAAAAGCATATTCAAAAAAATTAAATAATAAAACACTTTCTCCAGCAGTTAGAAAGATAGTTGCGGAAAATAAAATTGATTTACAGGAGATAAGAGGTTCAGGAAAAGAAGGTAGAATATTAAAAAGCGATTTGATTAGTAAGATGGGAGCTAATCCACAGCCATCGGAGAGAAAAATTAAGTATGGTCAGGAAGAAAGAATTAAAATGACTAGACTAAAACAAACAATGGCAAAAAGATTAAAGCAAGCACAAGAAAATGCTGCACTACTAACAACTTTTAATGAAGTTGATATGACAAAGATAATTGAAATGAGAAAAGAAAACCAGGAAGACTTTCAAAGCAGATATGAAGTTAAATTAGGCTTCATGTCATTTTTTGTAAAAGCTTCTGTTGTTGCTCTAAAAAATTTTCCCTCTGTTAATGCTGAAATTGATGGAGATGAAATTATTTATAAAAATTATTATAATATAAGTTTTGCAGTAGGAACTGAAAGAGGATTAGTCGTACCAGTTTTAAGGAATGCAGATGAGTTATCATTTTCAGATATTGAAAAAAATATTAAAAATATTTCTGAAAAAGCAAGAGAGGGTAAATTAACTATAGAAGATCTTCAGGGAGGAACTTTTACTATAAGCAATGGAGGTGTTTATGGCTCAATGTTATCTACACCAATATTAAACTTACCTCAATCTGGTGTATTAGGAATGCACAATATAGTAGAAAGACCAATGGTAGTTGATGGTGAAATTAAGATTAGACCCATTATGTATCTTGCGTTATCTTATGATCATAGAATTATTGATGGAAAAGAATCTGTTTCATTCTTAAAAATGATTAAAGAAAACTTGGAAGATCCAAGAAGGTTATTTTTAAATATTTAAATGTCAGATAAATTTCAAGTTGTTGTGATAGGTGGAGGTCCGGGAGGTTATGTATGTGCTATAAGACTAGCACAATTAGGTCTTAAAACTGCATGCATAGAATCTAGAGGAGCATTGGGTGGAACTTGTTTAAACGTTGGCTGCATACCTTCTAAAAATTTATTAAATATTTCAGAAAATTATCATAAGGCGAAGAATTTTTCTAAACTTGGAATAGAGGTTGGTGAAGTAAAGCTTAATCTTGAAAAAATGATGAAAAATAAGGATAAAGCAGTTACTATTTTAACCAAAGGTGTAGAGTTTTTATTTAAGAAAAATAAAGTTACTTATTTTAAGGGAACTGGAAGTTTTAAATCAGCAAACAAAATTTGTATTTTAGACTATCAAAATAAAGAAACTATTATAGAAACAGAAAAAACAGTAATTAGCACAGGTTCTGTGCCGGTTTCATTACCGAGAATTAAATTTGATGAAAAAATAATTGTCTCTTCAACAGGAGCCTTAACTTTAAAGTCAGTACCAAAAAAAATGGTGGTTGTAGGTGGAGGGTATATTGGTCTAGAGATGGGATCTGTTTGGTCAAGATTAGGTGCTGAAGTGCATGTAGTTGAGTTTCTTGATCATATAACACCAGGAATGGACAGAGAAGTTTCAACAGAGTTTATGAAAATTTTAAAGAAGCAAGGCATTAATTTCCATATGCAAACAAAAGTAGAAGGAATTAAAAAAAGTACTAATGGTGCTACAGTCTCAACTTCTGATAAGGATGGAAAAAAAATTAATTTTGATTGTGATGTAGTTCTTATATCTGTTGGCAGAAAACCAAATACTAATAACTTAAATTTAGAAACAATTGGTGTTGAATTAGATGACAAGAAAAGAATTAAAATAGATAAGAGTTTCCAAACAAATGTAAATAATGTTTATGCAATTGGGGATGTAATCGAAGGACCTATGTTAGCGCATAAAGCTGAAGATGAAGGTATTGCAGTTGCAGAAAATATTGCAGGACAATCAGGACATATTAATTATGATATCATTCCTGGTGTTGTCTATACAACACCAGAAGTAGCCTCTATAGGAAAAACAGAAGAACAATTAAAAGAAAAAAATACAAAATACAAAGTTGGTAAATTTTCATTTATGGCAAACTCAAGAGCTAAAGCGATTGATGAAGTTGAAGGTTTTGTAAAAATTCTAGCTGATGAAAAAACTGATAGAGTTTTAGGAGCACATATTATTGGTCCTCATGCAGGTGAATTAATTGGAGAAATTGGAGTTGCAATGGAATTTGGTGCAAGTGCTGAAGATATTGCAAGAACGTGTCATGCACACCCAACATTCTCTGAAGCTGTAAAAGAAGCAGCTTTGTCAGTAGATAAAAGAGCAATACACTCCTGATATATTTTCATATTATAAAAATATGAAAGTACCGATTCTCATACCAAATATTTTTAATCATCCTTTTACCTACAGCTCTGATTTAAAACTCAAAGTAGGTGACTATGTCGTTGTATCATTTGGAAAATCTGAGCTGACAGGAGTAGTTTGGGATAAGTTTGAAAAAAAAACAAATAAAAATTTTGCAATTAAGAAAGTTTCTAGAAAGCTAGATGTTCCATCTTTAAAAAAAAACACTATTAAGTTCTTAAATTGGTTCTCAGAATACAACATGATACCCAAAGGTATGGCCTTAAAACTTCTATTATTAAGCAGCAATGCCATAGAGAGAAATTCAAGTGAAGTTTTTGAACAATTTAAAATTGATATTAAGCAAAACAATATTGAACTTTCAAAAGAACAAAAAAGTTGCTTAAAAAAAATGAATGCTTCTAATCAAAAATTTAGAGTACATGTTTTACAGGGCACCACAGGATCAGGTAAAACGATGGTTTACTTTGAGGCTTTAAAAGAGATAATTAACAAAGGTTTTCAAGGGTTAATTCTATTACCAGAAATTGGATTAACAGGACAATTCCAGAATAAATTTATAGAATTTTTTGGATTCAAACCTGCTGTATGGCATTCAGGTATTACAAAGAAAAATAAAGAGATTATTTGGAGTGGAATTACCAATGATAAAATTAAAGTTGTAATTGGTGCTCGATCCTCATTATTTTTACCTTTTAAAAACCTGGGATTAATTATTGTTGATGAAGAACATGATCAATCTTACAAGCAAGATGAGGGAGTAACTTACAATGCAAGAGATATGGCAATTTCAAGAGCATCCTTTGAAAATATCCCAATTAATTTGATTACAGCTGTCCCATCTATTGAAACTTATGATAATATTAAAAAAGGCAAATATAGTTTATCAAAACTTGATCAAAGATATCTTAATGCATCTTTACCAAAGTATGAAATAATTAATTTAAATAATTCAAAATTAGAATCTCAATGCTGGATATCAAAAGAAACAATTAAAAAAGTAAAGTTTCATCTTGAAAAGAAAGACCAAGTTTTATTTTTTTTAAATAGAAGAGGCTTTTCACCTCACGTATTATGTAAAAAATGTTTTACTAGTTATTCATGTCCAAATTGTTCAATAAATTTGGTGTATCATAAAAATAAAAAAAATTTATTATGTCATTACTGCGGATATAAAGCTTTATTAAATAGAGATTGTTCAAAAGAAGACAAGTGTGATTTTATTTTTAGTGGCCCAGGTGTAGAAAGAATATCAGAAGAAGTAAAAAAAAATTTTCCCTCAAAAGAAACTGCAATTTTTTCAAGCGATACAATGAATAAAAAAAGTTCTTTAGAGACTTTAGAAAAAATTATAAATAATAAAATTCAAATTTTGATTGGAACTCAATTAATATCAAAAGGATTTCATTTTCCTAATTTAAACTGTATTGTTGTGGTTGATATCGATTTATCATCACATGGTCATGACTTAAGGGGTGCAGAAAAAAACCTTCAATTGTATCATCAACTCTCAGGAAGAGCAGGAAGAACAGGAAAACCTGCAACTGTATATTTTCAAACTTATAATTTAAACACCAAAATGATTACAGACATTACAAATAAAAATCCTGATATATTTTTAGATAAAGAACTTGATATTAGAAGAGAAAATAATCTCCCACCATTTCAAAGATTTATTGCCTTAATAATTACAGGCGATAATGAAAGGGAACTAGAAAAAGAATCATATAAATTTAAAACCTTTATTGAAAGCTCAGTAGAGGGTAAAGTTCTTGGACCTGTGAATGCTCCAATATTTAGACTAAAAAAAAAATTTAGAGTTAGACTTTTAGTTAGAGGGCGAAAGTCTCTAAAGGTACAAAATTCATTGGCAAAAACCATTCAAAAGTTTAAATTTTCAGCTGGAATAAAACTAACGGTTGATGTTGATCCAATAAACTTCAATTAATGGTGAAAAAATAACACTTTTAGTCAATGTGTGACTTGAAGAGCTTAGGGTCATATGTTAATTAAAACGGAATTTTAATAAATCTTCAAATATTTATAAGGAACAATAAATTGAGCAAAAATAAAGGTTTTTCTGAAACATCAGCGGGCAGATACTCTCTGGCGCTTTACGAATTAGCTACAGAAGCTAACACTTTAAGTGAGACTGAAATCCATTCTGCGTCAATTATTGATTTAATCTCATCAAGTGAAGATTTTAAATCTTTAATTAAAGATCCAACAAATAATAAAGAAGATCAGCTTAATGCTTTAAACAAAATTTCAGAACAATATAAATTAAATGAATTATTAACAAAATTTTTGAGCTTTCTAATATCTAAAAGAAGATTCTTTTATGTAGATAAAATTTTAAAAAGTTTTGTTGAGACATGCTCAATTAAAAGAGGTGAATTAAAGGCAGAATTGATTTCTGCTAAAGATCTTACTGAAAATGAAATTAACAGCATAAAAGAAGAATTGACTAAAAGCTTTAGTTCAAAAATAAAATTAAACTACAAACACGACACAAGTTTAATTGGGGGTTTAATTGTGCAAGTTGGAAGCACGATGGTGGACACTTCCATTAAAAATAAATTACAACAAATCGAAAATAGGATGATAGAGGCATAAATGGATATAAACCCTTCAGAAGTAACAAAGATATTAAAAGAGCAAATTAAAAAATTTGGTGACAAAGCAGAAGTAACTGAGGTTGGTCAAGTTTTATCAGTTGGAGACGGTATTGCCAGAATATATGGACTAGATAATGTTCAAGCTGGAGAGATGGTAGAGTTTTCTGATGGATCAAAAGGAATGGCCCTAAACCTAGAAAGTGAAAATGTTGGAGTTGTAATTTTTGGAGATGATAGAAAAATTAAAGAAGGTGATGTTGTTAAAAGAACAGGAAGTATTGTTGATACACCTGTTGGAAAAGAATTATTAGGAAGAGTTGTTGATGGATTAGGAAATCCAATTGATGGCAAAGGTGCTTTGGATAAAGCAACAAAAAGAAGCAGAGTTGAAGTAAAAGCTCCTGGAATTATTCCAAGACAATCTGTTAGTGAACCAATGCAAACAGGTTTAAAATCAATTGATAGCCTAGTTCCAGTTGGAAGAGGACAGCGTGAATTAATTATTGGTGACAGACAAACAGGAAAAACTGCAGTTGCTATTGATGCAATCATTAACCAGAAAAAAATAAATGAATCTGGTGATGAGAAACAAAAACTTTATTGTATCTATGTCGCCATAGGTCAAAAAAGATCTACAGTTAGACAAATTCAAAAAACTTTAGAAGAAGCAGGTGCAATGGAATATACAACAATTGTAGCTGCTACCGCTTCAGACGCAGCACCACTTC
>Ga0209091_10001025_pt1 | contig 25445 bp, 29 predicted proteins | sample ArcticOcean_MG_C_6_FD_187438 | JGI IMG/M metagenome (GOLD analysis project Ga0209091, IMG submission 187438) | Marine microbial communities from western Arctic Ocean - ArcticOcean_MG_CB8_128 (SPAdes) (version 2) | ecosystem: Environmental > Aquatic > Marine > Oceanic | place: Arctic Ocean...
GCAATTTCAAGTACAATAGGTTCTGTCTTTGCAATCATCTTATTCTTATTATTTCTACCTAGTATATACAGTATATTTCAATTCTATAATAGTACCTTACAACTAGGTATTATATGTACAGCAATAATCTTTTTAACATTGTTATCGAAACAAAAGATATGGAAAACTGTATCTCTTTTTCTATTTGGTGGTGTGTTAGCAAAGATAGGTTTTAATAATACAACTTATGAAACATGGGGAACATTTAACATAGATTACTTAACACTAGGTATTCCTTTTAGTGCTGTAATGATTTGTCTGTACATTGTACCAGAATTATTAAAGTTTAGAGATGTTGAAATGGGAAAACAAAAGAAGATTAATAAATTTGGTTATGACCCAAGCACAATAACATCTACGGGTATAGGAAGTTTTGTAGGATTTTGGTGTGGTCTTATACCAGGCGTGACGAATATATTAGGTAGTTATCTAAGTGCCAATCTTGTTAAGAAAGATTTAAATAAGATAGCAGCTGCTGAGGCGGCCAATAATAGTGGTGCGTTAAGTTCATTATTACCTCTAATCATACTAGGCATACCAATCGTTGGTAGTGAAGTATTGATTTTTTATTTGATTGTCACAAAAGGTTTTATCTTTAGTGTAGATACTATGAATTATTTTACAGATATTTTGTATTACATACCTATTGTCTTAATTATATGTGTAGTGTTATCATGGGGTTGTTTCAATATACTAGGTCAACTAGCACAAATATATAAGAAACATAAAAATATATTAATAATTTCTATTGTAACATTCATATGTATTATGAGTATAAACATCTATCCTGTAAAAGAATGGTTGGTTATATGTTTATTAGTATTAGGTCTTATAGGTTATCTATTAAGAAAGTTTGATACTTTTCCTATACTATATGGTTACTTCTTAACAGATTTATTTTGGGATAACTTAATGAGAGTGATGGTGATATATTAATGAAACATTTAATACTAGGATATTCAAGAGCGAAGAACAAATGGCAATGTCTTGAAAGAGCATTAAAAAAGAATGGTCACGAAGTAGATGTTGTTACTGAAAACTTTGATGATATAGTAGGTCCTTATGATAGAATTTACACTGTATCAGAAAGTTTATTACCATTACATGCCAAATTAGAAAAGTTGTGGGGGTTAAATAATATATCTGAAAAGGCTGCTGATATTTTATCAGACAAATCAAAGATGGATAACTGGTGTATTAATCTAGGCCTTAGAAGTATCATACCTCATAGTGTCATTCCTACTAAACATACAGATTTAGATGTATTTGAAGATACTCCTTTTATAATAAAACCAATCATTGGTTCGGGTGCAAAACCAGGTGGTTTAAATTATATATCTTTTAGAAATAAGAAAGAATTTTTACTACATGCTGGTTCATCATTCTTTGATGATAATAAAAAAGGCAAGCTAGATGGTGAGTTTAATAATCGTAAAAATTATTATATGGCTCAAGAACAATTGCCTGACCATTCTGTTATGTGGGGTCCATATGGATATGTAAATGATAAAGGTGAGTTTAAAATTTTAATGTGGGTTAGAGGCGAAATCTTATACAATAAAATTGATGAATACTCATATGAAACTAAAAATGGTTCGTGGATGAGTTTTGATGAAAAAGAAGTGCCTACAGATATAAAAGAAAATGCTTACAACTTTTTTAACAAACTCATTTCAAGTTTAAAACTAAAGAATATGTTTTTTTCTGGACCTGATTTTTATAAATGGGAAGATATGATAAAGTATATAGATTGTAACCCTAGATTAGGACAAGGTCTACAACAGATGGATGACGTACATAAGAGTAAGATAGTGGCAAAAATTTTAAATGATGAACCGATTTCGTTTGATAGACAGATATATTGGGCTGTGTCTAATTTAAAACCTGGTAAAATAAAGTCTATGAAAAATATTAGTCACTTGAAAGGTTATTGGTGTAAGACAAACAATGATAGATTAAGGCCTGGTGAAACTGTACCTAAGTTTGCACATATCACTACAGAAAAGGCACCTAGAATTTCTTTTTTAATAACTGGAGTTAACGAATCTGATATGAAAAAAACTTACCAGACCGTTAACACCGAATTACAAAATTGTATTGAGTATTATTAGTTACTATTTAAAGCAACGGCAGCTTCAACTTTATTTACAAGTGAAGAAGCATTGTCTTCATTCATAACATACGTAGCTGAACCTTCAAAGGCAGTTTGCCATGCTTCTGTATTTGTTAAGTCTGATACAACTTTTCTTAGTTGTTCAACAGTTCCGTTTTCAGGATTAACAGTTAGAATAACATCAACAAATGCAAACTCTAAATCGCCTTTAGAACTAAACGCAAAACAATTTCCGTCAGCTTCTACTTTAGCTTGTTTAGTTTGAATTGTAAAGATAGTATCAGCGTCTTTACCTAGATAACCTCTAGTTGTAGCACCACTACCATCATAAGGTACAATTTCAAATGTAAAGTTATTTGATTTTGATAAGTCACTCATAAATTTCTCAACAGCTGGAGATTTTCCCCACGTTGCAATTTTAATATTTTTACCAGACATATCTGATAATGACTTGTACACACGACTACAAAGTATTGTTTCGTATGCTGTAACACCAACAATTGTATTTTTATCCATAGTCACAGATGGAAGAGTTTTATCTCCAGGCCATTCTGTTGACCAGACAGTAAGAACATTACCTTTATCAAAGTGTGTTCCTGCCACTACTGGATTGTTTGCCTGAATAACATTGGCATTATCCAATTTCTCAGAAATCATTGTTAGTATTTGGTGAAATGCACCTGAGTCACTTCCTGCATTGACTACGGTTGTACTTCCTGCATATGAGATATTAGCACATAATAACATCAAAGTTGCAATAATATATTTCTTCATTTTAGTTCTCCTTTATTTAATGAACATACTTATTTATGTTGGTCTGGATTATACACTTTTCTATAAAAATGTCAAGCGTGGAATAGAATTAAAAGGTCATTCGTTCTTCTTTTAAGTTCTTATCTATAGTAGGTAATTTAGCTCTTTCTTCAAGCCATTTCTCTGCTGTTTCTTCGTCTTCAAAATCTCTGGTCATTAGAACAGTTTTCTTATCTGATAATAAGGTAGCTTCTTTATTATCCTGATATTTATTATCATTAGCAATGTGGGCATCCAAAGCGCTTTTATCATCTACACCGGCATTTTCATCTTTAAAAAATTCACTAACGGTTTCGAAAGTTTGGTCTGGATTGGTCACATTTTTGTACATTAATTTAAGTGATATCATAAGTTTCTCCTTTTCATTATATTTATGTGTATAAATAGTACCATTATAGGAGAATAGATTATGATTACAATAGATGGAAAAGAGTATGATGAGGCGAAATTCAGTTCTGAATTGAGAAATTATATAACAGCACGACAAGAAGTTGTAGTAAGTAAGACTAGACTTATGGTTGAGATGGAAAAGACAGACGTATTGACGAAGTATTATAATGAAAAAATCGTAGAGATGTTGAAGACTGAAAGTAGTGGTTTTCAATCAGCAGAAAAAACAGAAGAGTAGAAACATATGGCAGCAATAGCTAACTTATCGGTAGACCAAGGCGCAACCTTTAGTTCGGATGTAACAGTCGCAGACGCTAATGGAAGTCCTTTTAATTTATCTGGTTATACAGCAGAGGCCAAATTAGCTAAAGGGTACAATAGTGTTAATACTAGAGTATCTTTCACAGCAACAGTAGCCGCAGACGCTACAACTGGTGTGGTTTCTTTACTATTATCTAAAACTCAGACTGAGGCGTTAGATGATACTCGTTATGTTTACGATTTAGAAATTACGCAAACTAGTAGCGGAAACGTTACCAGAGTAATTGAAGGAATAATTACAGTCCGTCCATCTGTTTCAGTATAATACAACTCCTTATCATTATAAATAGTACAAAGAGGGAGCATTAATGCCTGATATTACAGCAAGAATTAACGTTAACACATCAGCGGGTCCAGAAAAAGTATCAGTTACTTTGCCATCGGCTCAGGCAGCAGCCAACAGTTCCTTACAATTAAAACAGTTGGGTGATGTAGACGCAACCACATTAAGTGATGGTTCGCTACTACAATATAGAGCAAGCGATGGTAAATTTGTAACAAGAACAGAAATTGTTACAACAACGGGAACGCTGTTATTTAACTGTGGGAGTTTTTAAATAAGATATGGCAACAATAATTCAAATCAAAAGAAGTTCGGGTACTACTACCCCAGCGACTCTTAAACAAGGTGAATTAGCTTACACCTACGGTTCAGGTACTCAAGCAAATAACGGTGATAGAATATTTTTAGGTACTGGTTCAGTTGATGGAAACGGTGACGCAGTAAGTATTGATATTATCGGTGGTAAGTATTTTACATCAATTTTAGACCACGTTCAAGGAACACTAACTGCTAACTCAGCCTTAATTGTTGACTCAAACAGTGCAGTAGACCAGTTCATTGTTGGTACTTCAGCAACAGTCGGTGGTACAATCAAATTTAACGAGGGTACAAATAACGGTTCAAACTTTATTGCCCTTAAATCTCCAAACGCCGTAACTGCCACTCAAACATTCGTATTACCGGATGGTGACGGTACTGCTGGTCAGTTCCTAAAAACAGATGGTTCAGGCAATTTAGATTTCGCAACTGTCAATCAGTTTATTGATATAGCTGGTGATACAGGAACAGACACATATAATACGGCAGAAACTTTAACGTTTGCTGGTGGTTCTGGACTTGAAGCAGTCATAACAGATAACTTAATTACATACAATGCAACAGCATTAACAAATTCCAACTTATCAGGTTCAGCTGCAATATCAAATGCTAACCTTTTAAATCCTACAGTAACATTAGGTTCATCTACATTAACATTAGGTGCAACTACAACTGATATTGCAGGATTAACTTCACTAGTTGTTGATGACCTTACACTTAATGGTCAATCAATAACAACTACTGCTGGCAATAAAGATATTACTTTAACGCCACACGGAACAGGTACAGTAATTGTACCATCAGGTTACGAAGATAGAAGTGGTTTCGCAGGACAATCATTAGCAAACAAAGCATATGTTGACCAAGTTGCTCAAGGACTTGACGCTAAACCATCTGCTAAAGTTGCTACGACAGCAAACTTAGCTTCAACTTATTCAAACGGTACTGCCGGAGTTGGTGCAACATTAACTGCTTCAGCAAACGGCGCATTATCATTAGATGGTGTTTCGCCAACTGTTGCAGATAGAATTTTAGTTAAAGACCAAACAACAGCTGCTCAAAACGGTATCTATGTTGTTACTACAGTTGGTGACGGTTCAAGTGCCTTTGTATTAACAAGAGCAACTCCAGAAGACCAACCTTCTGAATTATCAGGCGGTTCTTTTGTATTTGTAGAAAGTGGTACTGCCGGTGGTAGTAACGGTTATGTATTTACTCACACAGGTGCTCCTACATTTGGCACAACGGCATTAGATGTATCACAATTCTCAGGTGCTGGGCAAGTTATTGCTGGTGAGGCTTTATCAAAATCAGGAAATACAGTAAACGTAGAAACAGATAACTCTTCTATTGAAGTTAGCTCAGACCAACTAAGAGTTAAAGCATTAGGTGTTACAGACGCTATGTTATCTGGTTCAATTTCAAGTGCTAAACTAACTGACCCATTATACTTTACAGACGAAAGTTCTACACAAGGTAATGTAAGATTAGGTGGTACTTTAGAGTTTCTTGCTGGCGAAGGTATCAATACAGTAGCAAGTGGTAATACAATTCAGATTGTTGGTGAGTTAGCAAGTACGTCTAATAAAGGTGTTGCTTCTTTCCATTCAGATAACTTTACAGTTACTTCTGGTGTTGTTACTGTTACACAAATTGACGGCGGAACATACTAAGTATGGCAACGATTATTAAACCAAAACTTAGTAGTACAAGTTTAAGTGTTCCTACTACAGGAGATTTAGTAGTCGGCGAATTGGCAATGAACCTTGCAGATGGTAAGTTTTATTCCAAGACAGTAGGCGGTGTAGTAAAAGAAATGGGTGGTTCAGGTAGTGCCATTCTAAATGACATTACAGCAAACGGTAATATTACCAACCAAGACATTATCTTAAATGGTTCTGACTTAGTTTTTGAAGGTAACCTTGCAAATGCATTTGAAACAAATTTAACGGCTCTTGAGCCAACGTCTGACCGAGTGATTAGTTTACCTAACGTATCAGGTACAGTTATTACAACTGGTAACTTAACAACAGACGGAACATCAACAGGTGACGCATTGGTTGGTGAGGGTGACGCCCTCGCTTATGCTATAGTGTTTGGAGGATAATATAATATATGGCTAGTTCATTTAAAAACGCAGGAAGAGCAGTATCGGTGACTGATAATACAGCAGCGAATGTTTACACAGCAGGTACCAATGGTGGTGCTGTAATTCATGCTGTATATATTTCGAATAAACACCCAACAAACTATGCAAACGTAGATGTTAAGGTGACTACAGATGGTGGTAGTACGTTCTATCACATAGGAAAGTCTCTAATTATTGAGCCAGAGAACACTTTAATGTTGGACAAACCTATTAATATGGAACAAAACGACATTATAAGAGTAGTTGCAGAATTAAACTCAGACAGTTCAACTCCGGATGTCGAGTGTTTTGCAAGTATTTTGGAAGTAACTGTATAAACTATTATAAATAATACGTAAGAGGGAAGAACAATAAAAAATGAGTTATTTAATTGCAAAGAAAAATGATACTTCAATTTTTGGTTCAGACCAAGCAGCCTTTCACGGTCTAAGAGTAGAGCGAGAAGGAACAAATGATGGTGTATTAACTTATACTAAAATTTTACTATCTGGTGGCGAGTCAGTTTCACTAGCAGATTACGGTGTACCTTATAATGGAATTGATGACGCAAACAGCGGAGCTTCAAATGCTTACATTCGAGGTTCTAGTGAAGAGTTAGCAGACAGAAGAACACCTGGAAGTAGAAAATATGATGGTGCAAGATTTGACGCTAACAAATTGACATACTACATGAATTCAGAAGGATTTTTAGTAGCAAGATATTTTGCAGATTTTACATATAACACAGGTTCAGCTGGAAACACAAGAAACTGGACGGAGTAATAAAAATTAAAGGATAACAAATGGCAGATTTTGTATTAGGTAGACTAAAATTCGTATGGAAAGGTGATTGGGCAACCGCAACAGCATTCATTGTTGATGACGTTGTTAAATACGGTGGTAATACATTCGTATGTAAATTTAACCATACATCAGCAAGCACTTTCGAAGCCGATTTAACAGCAAGTCCTGTTAGATGGGAAAAGATGGTATCGGGGCAAGATTACAAAGGTGATTATGCAAACAGCACATACTATAAAGTAGATGACGTAGTAAAATACGGAGCAAGTTTATGGATATGTACAGGTGCTCACACAAGTAGCGCAACATTAAACGAAACTAAATTTAACATCTATGTTCCAGGTTTAGAGTTTGAAGACACATGGTCTTCTTCAACTCAGTATCAATCAGGCGACATTGTAAATTATGGTGGTTACACTTATCTTGCACAATCGCAAAATTTAAACGTAGTTCCTACAGACGCAAGTTCTGAGTGGGAAGCTTTAACAACAGGTTTCAAGTTACAAGGCACGTACTCTGCCAGTACAGCTTATAAAACTGGTGACGTTGTTAAATATGGTGGTAACACATACGTATGTAAAGCAGACGGATTAACAGCAGGTTCAAATTTACCAACAAGCACATCACACTTTGACTTATTAGTTGAAGGTATTACACTTAAAGGTGTTTGGAACGTTAACACAGCATATAAAGTTAGTGAATCAGTTCTTTACTTAAACAGTTCATACTTAGCAGTAGTTGATAACAACGGTCAAACGCCAGTAATTGGTGGTGACAGTGGTTATTGGAAACTGTTTACACAAGGTGACCCAGCAGGAATTTTAACCACACAAGGTGACTTAATTATTAGGGACGCCGTTGGCGCAACTAGATTAGCCATTGGTCGTGCTGGTGACAGACTTGTTGTAAGTGCTAACGGAAATCAATTAGAGTATCAAACACCTACGGCGTCTAACGAAATTTACGTTGCTCCATCAGGTGCAGATACAAATCCAGGAACAGAATCGCTACCTTACAAAACTTTGAAAAAGGCAGCTTCAGTTGCTCAGACAAATGGTATTTCTCAAATATCAGGAGTTGCAGGTGGTACAGGTGGTACTCCAAACACATACAGAAACGTTGCAGTATCAGGTGGTTCATCATCTGGAACAACTGTTGACGTAGTAACAGACGGCTCTTCAATTGCTCTTGTTACAATCGTATCAAATGGTACAGGTTGGGCAGAAGGCAATACTGCTACAATCGCAGGTTCAACTATTGGTGGCGCAACAAACGTAACATTCTCTGTAGAAACGGTACAGAACGGTGATACAATTAGATTACAAGGTGGTACTTACGAAGAACAATTCCCAATTATTATACCTAACGGTACAACAGTATTCGGTGACTCATTAAGAGGAACAAGACTTGAACCAGCAGCTGGTTCTTCAACTTCTGTAGCGACAGTAGATACTTTCGGTGCAACAGATTCAAGTAGAACAACAGGAACATATACAAATGTTGTTACAACTTCTGCCGGTACAGGTACAGGATTAAAAGTAACAGTCGTAGTAGGCGGCGGCGGAGCAATTACTTCCGTTGCAGTAACTTATGGTGGTGCTAATTATGCAGATAACGAAGTTATTACAATCGCAGACTCAGTTCTAGGTGGCGGTGGCGGTGCTAACTTAACAGCTCAAGTTGCAACGTTACATGACAATAACGCATGTTCAATGTTACTAGTTAACAACAGTACATATATTTCATTTATGACATTCCAAGGAATGACAACAGGCGCTTCAGTAGTTTCACTTGACCCTAGTGGTTCAATCACAACTGCTTCGCCATACATACACAACTGTACTTCATTAAACACAGGTACAACTGGTATGTTAATTGATGGTTTTGCACAATCTACAGGTAACAAATCAATGGTTGCCAATGACTTTACACAGATTAACTCAGACGGTACTGGAGTCCTTGCGACTAACGGTGGTCGTGCCGAGTTAGTATCAGTATTTACTTACTACTGTGATAAAGGTTTCCATGCAACAACAGGTGGTACTCTTAGAGCGCTTAACTGTTCAAATGCATACGGAGAATATGGTGGACTTGCAGACGGTGTTACTTCAACAGAAACTCCAGGTGAAGTTCAAGCAAGAGGTTCACAACTTAAATACGTTAAATTATCAGGTAACATTGCCTCGGCTGCACCAGCAGCTGGTGACGCAATGACAGGTGCTACCTCAGGTGCAACTGCTACAATATTAGGACATGTCGCTTCTACTTTCAAACTTAAATTTGAAAACTTATCAGGCATATTCTTACCTAATGAAACAGTTAACGTAACAGGTTCTAGTTCATATAACTTTGTAACAACAAAAGCAGTGCTCGACTTAGTTGATACAGCAACCAAAACAATTACAGGTGTTACGTCTGCTAACCCAGCAGTAGTTACATCTAACGGACACGGATTACAAAACGGTACTAAAATTGCTATTAGTGGCGTAGTTGGTATGACACAATTAAATGGCAATAGTTATTATGTACAAAACACATCAACAAACACATTTAGTTTATCATCAAGTGATGACCCTACTGTTACAACAAACGTAAACAGTTCATCATATGGAGCATACGGTTCTGCCGGAACAATTACTCCTAAATCAGTAGTAACAGGTCAAACAGGATATCTTTTCCATGTTGACAGTACATCTACTTTCTTAGGAACAGCAGGTGCATTAGGAGTTGGACAAAACTTCCAGTTTGCTGGTGATTCACAATTTTATCGTGTAACGGCTTCAACAGAAGAAGTTACAGGTTCAAAACAAGCTTTAGTTGCAGTCACTCCTGAAAGAACGGCTCCTGTTCCAGATAATACTGAGTGTGATATAACAAAACTATTTTCTAACATTCGTCTAACAGGTCACGACTTCCTATCAATTGGTACTGGTTCTTTCGCAGACACCAACTATCCAAACAGTGTAGGTGCGACACAACCTTATGACGCTTCAAGAGAAACAGTTGAAAGTAATGGTGGTCGTGTGTACTACACTTCTACTGACCACTTAGGTAACTTTAGAGTTGGTTCACAATTTAAAATTGACCAGGCAACGGGTACTGCTACGCTTAACGCAGACGCATTTGACCTTTCTGGTTTGACTGAATTACAACTTGGTTCTATTGGTGCTCAAATCGGTGCAACAATTAATGAGTTTAGTACAGACGGTACTTTGTCAGGTAACTCTGATACAGCCGTACCGACTGAGCAAGCCGTGAAGACGTATGTAGACACAAACGGATTCTCAACAGGTAAAGGGATTGCAATGGCAATCGTTTTTGGTTAACAATAAATATAAGCAGAGGAAATAAAACATGGCAATACCAAATATAGTAAACGTAGCAACCATTAATGGTAAAACTGATTCTGGTGAGTTGAATACAACATATACAACTTCACTAGTGACAAACGTTGGTTCTTCTGGAAAGTCTTACAAAATTAATAATGTAACAATTACTAATAAGGCTGGCTCAGATACAACATTCAGAATAGCATTTTATGATGGTTCTACCGATAGATTTATAGCCTACAATGTTAACTGTCCCGCTAATACAGTGGTTTTCGTAACAGATAAAAACTCTAGTTTCTATCTGGAAGAAGGCGACCAAGTTAGAGGTGGTGCAGCTACCAACAGTAGACTTGATTGGGTTGTATCTTACGAAATTATCTCGTAATATATTAACTTAATTATATAACAATCAGGAGTTAGAATACAAAATGGCAACAGGACCTTTTTACGGAAGAAAAGAATCACGTAGACGTAATGGCTCAATTCCTATGGGGAAAAGCTTTGGCGGAACGTGGCATAGAAAATTGCAAAACGTTCACAGAACGGATGGCACGGATGGCTATGCGCCACACTCTGGACTATTTGATATGCGTAGTATTCTTGCTATGACCCACAATGATGGATATCACACTCATGGTTCAGGTATTTCTACAACTTCTACACAACCACACCATGTTTATGGTAACGTAGTCAACTACACCACTGAAACTTTTGGTGGAGGTGGCGGACAAGGTGTTAGAGACACTAACTCAGGTAGAGGCAATCAATACGGCCAATACAGTCATGGTGGCGGTAACAAAAATCAATCTAACGGAAATAGTTATGCTTCGGCATCCACAATGCAATATTTCTTTTCCGGTAATGATATGCTTGGTGCTGCTTTAGAATTTGAACCTGGCTATGGTGGTTATGCAGCTCAAGGTGCTAGAGATACTACATCACCTGGTGCTCAATGGAGATATAGACAGATTGTTGCTTTAACATATACTGGTGGCGGATATAAAGATGGTTCTCCTTGGAGACAAATACATAGAAGTTTACACCATACAGACCAAACTACAAACTTAGGTAATCTTATGGATTATCCAGGTTCTTATTGTGCTGGAGCAAATAATGCTACAACATTCTTTGTATGGTCTACACCTACAGATAATGCACACTCAACTGCTACAACAAGAACATCAACAATTCATATGTTTACTGATACAGGTAAGTCACATAACAGTAACTATGACCTGTATAATTCAAGACAAGATTTATCTTCTTCTCAAAAAGAATTAGACTTAGCATTTCAAACAGGTTCAGGTTCTTCTAACTACGAGGTGTTTAACCTTGTAACAGAAACAAAATTCACACAGTTTGGTGGTAACTTAACATCTACTGGTTCAGCATTTATGGATAAAGATAAAGGTTATCATTGGGACGATTCCACTGGTTCAACTGCTCATTTCTATACTTTTTCTTATACTAGTACCACTCATTATGCAAACCACGGACAACAAAAAGGTATGAGTTCTAAAAGTAGAATTGGTCTATGTGGTAATGAAGGTTCATATAGTGGTGGTTATAACTGGCGTAGATGGAATCTAGTTACAGATACTAACACTGGTACAATTGGTAAAATTGAGACAAACATGGGCGAAGAAAATTATGGATTAGGACAAGATTGGCAATACATGATTGGTAACTATGATGGTGCTCAGAACAATGAAAATCATAAAATGTATTATGCAACAGATACAGGTAATACTGTTTCTGGTTTAAGTCCAACAGCTAATGCCGGTCAAAGTTCAGGTCACTGTGCCTGGAGAGCGTAATTTAAAACTTATAAATAGTATTATATAATAGGAGATACAATGAGTACAAGAGTGAAAATGAGTGATGACACGGCAATTATTGAATACGCAAACAGCGAAGTCAGTCAACACAACCCAAAATTTAAAATGGAGCATTTTGTAGGCGGTTCAATGCTTACACCATATAAACGGATGCACCAATACTTTGCTGAATTGCGAGTAAAACAAGATTCGTTCCTACACTGTGATTGGGAATTAAAGAAAAAAGAAATTGAGTTAAAGATTGAAGAACGTAAATATTCTCAGGTTAAACCAGATACATTAGAACAAGAGTATATTGAATTAGATTTAATGAACATACGTAAAGATTGTAAACAATATAGAGACCGTATGAAACAAGCTCTTATAGAAAAAGATGATTGTTTAGCTTTAATTAGAGAATTGAATGAAAGTCCTGAGGGTAAACTACCAGATGGTACGTTCCTTATTGATGTATTTGGTAATAAAGAGTTAGAAGAAAAACTTGAAGCTGAATACTGGACTGTAAGACTTGCTAAACAATGTGCTACAGAAATGTTAGCATATGGTAAAATTGGTACAGGAAACCTTGACGCAATTGCTATGGTTCCACCAGCAATGCAAAAGGAAGTTTTAAAAATTGCAACTGATTATACAGTTAGATTTGATATTAACATGAATCAATTAACTAATCAGGCAGTTGCTGATTTAAGAATTGGTTACGTTAATGAACGAAGACTGGCACAATTGAAGAGTATAGGTATTGCTGAAGGCGCTGAGTCTCCAGAGTTACTTAAAAATTTAGAAATGTCTCAACCAGACAATAATACTCTTATAAATAATAAGTATAACAACGAAGAACAAATTTCACCTCCAAGTGGTGATTGGACAACAGAAAAATAGGGATAACAAATGGCAAATCAATACGTTTTATTTAAAAAGAACAGTATAGAACAAAAACCAGGCTGGATTGCAGATTATTTTAATTATTGTAGTTACGGTGTAGGTATTATTACAGACGAAATGCAGGATTTAAGGGTTGAGTTAGACCATATTCATGCAGAAATTATTCCTTATTCAACTGCCAAAGGTGTTTTGTTTGCAGATTCATATGATGGAACAATATCAATTAAACCAGGTACGTCTGTAGCGGATGAATTTCCTCAACTAGTAGGTTCTGGTGAAGCTTCTAAGACAACACACACACTATCAAGTGATGATGTAGCACAAGGAGTTTTATTTCAAAAGGTATTATTCAAAAGAATTATTAGGGATAGATACAATCAACACTTCTTAGCATTAACTCAAGCAAGTGCATTAGAGAAACAATCTTGGGCCGTGCAACAAGCAGAAGCTAAAGATTGGACAGCAGATAATTCTGCTTCAACTCCGACACTATCTACTTTGGCAACAGCAAGAGGTCTAACAGTATCAGCATTAGTATCAAAAATTAATACTAAAGTTACAGCATATAACAGTGCAGTAGCAACTTTACTAGGTGAACAAAAAGACTTAGAAGATGAAGTTGACGCATTAACAGATGTTGCAGGTCTACATAGATGGAGACACCTTAAAGGTATCTCGGCTGTATCAACAGCACAAGCAACAGATGAGCCAGGTCTCGCTGACGCACCGACTAAGATTAGTTTTTAATTAACAGCCCACGTTAGTGGGTTTTGAAATGAGTATTATATTATGTTTAGTATACCACTAAATCCAAAACTAACGCCAGAACAATTTGATACGTTTCTGGAGTTCCTCAAACGAAATAAGAAATATATCTATGATGTATATTATACATCTAGGATTGCTCCCTTTGGACAAGACGCAATGGGTGATATATTTCCAGCAATTGAACAAGGGTTAATATCCGAAAACGCTTATATTATTCCTAAAGAGACAGGTATTCCTTTATCTGCCACATTCAATAACATAGAAGTACCTCCTACAGACGCCAACTTAGACCTATTCATTAAGAATTTTAAAAATCTGTACGACAATGGCATTCGTATTGTAACTATACCACATACTCTTTGGATGCTATCTGGTAAGTTCCAACGTGCATATCCTGACGTATTAGTAAAGAATACTATTCTTAGAAATACACAAAGAGCTAATGAGATAGTGAAACAAGTAGAGGCTGGGTTTAATTACATCAACCTAGACCGAGACTTAATGCGTAATGAGGACTTTCTAAAATCATTAGCAAAGGTCAAAGAACATTGTAAGACTAAACTTGGTGTAGATGTTAAGATTAGTTTACTTGCAAACGAGGGTTGTTGGGGTAATTGTCCAGTACAAGATGAACATTTTTTATATAACAATACAAGAAAATCAGGTTTAGAACCAACATATTTCAAAACAAAAATTAGTTACTTCTCATGTCCTAAATGGGAAGAACAAGACCCAGCATATCAATGGCGTATCGCAAACTTTCCACCTTGGAAAGAAGAGTGGGATAGATTACTAACTTACATTGATGTTATTAAAATGCATGGTAGAGAAAGCTCTGAAAGACTATTTGAGAGTATGACTATCATTGATAGATTTAGAGAAGGAAAGGAAATTCTATTTCCTGAATTTGAAGAGTTTATTAATAAACAGAAATTTGCCGACAAAAGAATTAAAGTATGGCGAGAGACTATTAAGAATTGCCAATTTAATTGTTGGGATTGTAATGTCTGTGATAAGATAGTAGAAAAGAATAATAGTGTAGAATATATTAAAGTAGTAAAAGAAGCTATACAAAATAGTGGTAGAGGTTTTAGTGGGATAACTGATACTACAAAGGCAATAGGTGGCCTTACTTCTGATAAAGTTAAACACCTAGTTAACAATATTTGTAGAAATACACCAGACCCTAGTTACTTAGAGGTTGGTGTTTTTCAAGGTGCTATATTTACAAGTGCATTAGAAAGAAATAATATTATCGCAACTGCTGTTGACAATTGGTCAGACACACAAAATGTACCAGCAGATGAGAAAGTAAAGATTGACGTTGAGAGAGGTAAGGATAAAACAATATTTTTAGAGAATATTCGTAGTCAAGTACAAGATAAAAGAGTACAGATAATTGACAAAGACTTATTCAAAGTACAACCTAGAGATATTAGGACAAAAGCTAATATAGTGTTCTATGATTGTGACCATACACCAGAGGCACATTATAAATTCTTAGGACACTATAGAGACGCTATTGACGATACGTTTATATTGTTAATGGATGATTGGAATTGGCCACATGTTAAGGCTATGACTGAACGTTCCATTAATGACAACGGTATGAAAGTATTATTTAAAGAAGAGATTATGACGAAAGGAGAAGACAAAGACGATTACTGGAATGGAGTAGGTGTTTTTGTTATAAACCAACAATGAGAAAGATTGAATTTGTAAGTACATTACCTGGGGTAGCTGACCTATTCATGGTAAGGAACACCTCTGATTATACACCAAAATGGATACCACTGGCAATGGTGGATTATAAAAAGAATTTAGATAAGACTAAAAAGACTACTCACATTATGCAATGTCCAGGTATCTTTAGTTTATTTAAAACAGGTTACATAGTATCAGCATGGTATGATGTTGTTGTTAGTACAAAGAAAAGTCAAAAAGGATTTAACTGGAGAGTTGCTGATTCTGATTTAATGCAAAACGCTGAGATGGCTATAATAGACACACACTCAGATAGTCATACAAAATTTATTCCTAAACGAGAAGGAACACTTGAAAATATTGTAAAGATTAATACACCATATCATGTAATAGCACCGAAAGGTGTTAAGTTTTTATGTATGCCTATACCTTATCCTGATTCGTTTGAGTATGAAAGTACCACCGGCATTCTGGACCCAGCAGAATCTAGTGAGATAAATATACAATTGAATTGGAATGTAGAAGAGGGAGAAACTTTGATTAAAGCAGGTACTCCACTTATGTACATGTTACCTATATCAGAAGAGAAATTTGAAATGACATGTAGAGACGCAACTGAAAAAGAAATTATATGGATGAAAAAAAGAAGATACTTTAATAGTTTTTCTTTTACTCCAATTAGAAATAAAGTGAAAGAAGTATATGAGAAGTATTTTCAATGATTGAACCAATATTCGCCACACCTATATACAAGTCTGATAACTGTTACGAGTTTACTAAAGAGCAATTAGATTGTTTGAGTAGTTTAGAATTAATGGAAAACAGAGGTAACACTGTAACTAAAGATAAGAATATTTTTGATAATACTATATTCTCTGATTTAAAAAACTGGTGTCTATTGAATGTCAATGCTTTTGCAGAACAATTAGGTAGAGAAGAGGGTGTAGAATTTTATATAACAAACTCATGGTACAATAAAAGTAAACCTCACGAATCACACCATTCACACATGCACCCTAACAGTATTTTCTCAGCAGTATTATATGTTGACGGACCAGATTGTCCGACTTTCTTTTATAACAATGGTGCTTTTGCAAACTTTACCTTTTATGATAAAAATAAAGGCAATCAATTTACAGCAAACAAAGTAGGCATTAGAAATGAACCTGGAAGATTAATATTATTTCCATCTTCATTAACACATGATGTTGATACCAATAGAGGTAACAGTGATAGACATACTATATCATTTAATACATTTATTAAAGGTAAGTTTGGTGACTATAATGATTTAACGGAGCTAACAATATGATAGATAATCTATTAGCCGGTCAGGTGTATTTATTTCTGATAGTATTTGTAATGATGATTGCAGGTATGATTAAAGACAACAATTTATTTAGTGATGTATTTTCGTTTCTAAAAAGAAGTATGAAAAGCAATAGAGCTATTGTAGCCTTGTTCAGTGCATTAACAGGAGTGTTACCTATTAAAGGTCGTGTAACTGTATCTGCTGGACTTTTAGATACACTAGCAACTAAGAACCAAGCAAGTAGAAGTAAGTTTGGTCCAATTGATTTTATGGCAACACACCATTATTATTTTTGGTCGCCTTTAGAGAAGACTGTTATCTTACCTATGGCTGCATTTGGTTTATCATATGGCGCATTTATTGGTTTGATTTGGCCGTTGATAGCAATGACCTTTGTTTATACTCTAAGTTATCTTATCTTCTTTGTTAAAGACACAGATATAAAATTAAAACGAGGAGAAGATGAGATTAAGATTAGTAGAATAACAAGATACGTTTTCCCTTACATACTAGGTATTGCAGCTGTTATATCTGGCGTAAACTTTCTGTTTGTATTCAGTGTGTTAACAATATACTATATGATTGTTACACGAACATTTGATTTTAAAAAACTATTACGTTATGTCGATTGGTCTATTGTAGCTTGGGTTGCAGGTATTATTTTCTTATCAAACATAGTAAGAGAACATACAAACGAAATCACAACGTTCTTAGGAACGACAGGTTTAGATATAACAACGACATTTGGATTTATGGCAATCAGTGGACTATCTTTTATTGGTGCATTTGTTTTAGGCTCATCAAGTAGATTTGGTGCAATCACCGTATTACTTGCCTCAATATATGGTATTGAATATCTACCATGGTTCTTTGCTGTTGACTTTGCAGGTTATATTTTATCACCTATGCACAAGTGCGTAGCAATTGGTAAGTTATATTTTGGAACCAAACTATCAACCTATGTTAAAATATTATCGGGGTGGGCAGGATTATTAATCGTAACGGCAGGAGTATTACTATGGATATAAAAGAAATAACAAGTGAGTGGCATAAGGCTGCTGAAAGAAAAGACTTTGTAAAGACAATTATGAGTGGCAACTTAGATGAAAAAGTATATGCAACTTACGTATATAATCAAGCACAATGTTATGCTGTGTTGGAAAAATATGCACAAGAAAATTCTTTGTTTAGACAGACACCTGGTATAGAAAGAACTGAACATTTGGTCTATGATTACAAAGCATTATGGAAGGATGAAGAAACGCCTATTATAACACAAAGTACAAAAGAATACATTAATCACATTGAAGGTATTAAAGAAGACGCCCACAAACTCTATTCACATATATATGTAAGACACTTAGGAGATTTGTCTGGTGGTCAGATGATTAGGAAGAAGACACCTGGTCCTAATAGATTTTATACCTTTAAAGACGTAGCACACAAAACTTATAAACCTATTGTTAGGGAAATAATACATTCTTATTTAAGTCTGTACGAAGAAGATGTACGTACAGAAACACAGAACTGTTTTATATTTGCAACAAGACTATTTGGAGAAATGCATGATTTGGGAAAGATTATTACTCAACAGCGAAAAACTGATTAAGACATTAAATTTTCATTGTGAAGAATACAATGAAGAAGGAATGGAAAGATTTAACGATAAAGAATTAGGTTGGGTCAATCGTACCTGGCAAAATCGAAGCATACGTAGAGCTCACATTGATATCGTTGACGTAAGAGATACTAAAGGTCTTTGGATGATGCATGTCTGTATTTTTCCAGAGAAACATAATGATGGTCCTATTTTTGGGTGGGACGTAATCGCAGGTAAGAATAAAGTTACCGGTGCATTTTACGATTGGTCGCCTATGTTAGTTAAAGACCATTACATGACACAAAAATTCATTGAGATGAATAAACCATTTAAACCAACGAAGCAACGAGAGTTGCCAGATTGGGCATTGAAGATATTTTCACCAGGTATGATGGCTGCTGGAAACATTACAACAGAAGAAGAAATCAATACTATCTGTGGACTTGTTGAAAGACAACTAAAAGTCTACTTAGATATCATTAACAACTATGATAATACAGGCAAAGAAGAAGAAGTAATCAATGCTCAGAATTATTATTGTGAACACCAACAACAAAACCCTCATACACCAAGGGTAATGATGTCTTTAGGACTACCAGAGGAAACTGTAAAAACCTTTTGCACAGACAACTTGTTTCCTAAAATATAAATAGAAGTAATAGGATAAACAACACTTCCTGTTCTTATAAATATACCAAAAGGGACTAGAGTTATGGCAGAACCAGCAAGTAGAGAACAACTAAAACAGTATGCTTTAAGAGCATTAGGTAAACCAGTTATTGAGATTAATGCTGACGACAATCAATTAGAAGATAGAATTGACGAAGCGTTACAGTATTGGTCGCAGTTCCACTATGATGGTATCCGTAGAAGTTACTTAAAGTATCAATATACACAAGCAGATAAAGACAGAGTTACAGTAAACTCTTCTGAATCTGTTACAAAGAATTCAGTAACCACGGCATGGGAAGAAGGCCAAGGTTATATCATTGTTCCCGAGTCTGTTATATCAGTAGTTAACATATTTCCTTTTTCATCTAAAGGTTCTTTAAACTTATTTGACGTAAGATATCAATTAAGATTGAATGACCTTTACGACTTCTCTTCAACTAGTGTTGTAAACTATGACATGGTGATGAGACAACTTGACTTCTTAGACCACATTTTAGTTGGTGAAAAACCATTAAGATACAATCAACACGACAATAGATTATACATTGACATGGATTGGAAGAATGATTTAAGAGTTGGTGAATATCTAGTTATTGAGTGTTACAGAAAAATGGATCCAAACGTTTACACAGATGTGTTTAACGACATTTATTTAAAAAGATATGTAACTGCTCTATTTAAAAAACAATGGGGACAAAACTTGTCTAAATTTAACGGCATGGCCATGATTGGTGGTGTCTCACTTAACGGCCAACAGATATATTCAGAAGCGTTAACAGATTGTACAAAATTAGAAGACGAAATCAGAAGTACATTTGAATTAAATCCAGCGTTTTTGATAGGATAACAAATGACAGTAAATCACTATTTTCAAGGTGGTAGAGGAATCGGTAATCAAGCTGAGAAGCGATTACAAGAAGATTTAATCTACGAATCTATTAAGGTATTCGGTCAAGATATTTACTATCTTCCAAGAACACTAGTCAATAGGGATTTAATATTTGGTGAAGATACTTCAAGTAGATTTGACGACTCTTATCTAACTGAAATGTATTTTGAAACCAATGAGGGTTTTGCTGGCGAACAAGAAATCATTAACAAATTTGGTTTAGAAGTTAGAGACGACACTACATTGGTCGTTACTAAAAGAGCATTTGATATGCAGGTTGCAAACTCAGCTAATCTTATTGCTTCAGGTAGACCAAACGAAGGAGATATTTTATATGTCCCTTTAATGGCTTCATACTTTGAAATACTATTCGTAGAAGACCAGGAACCATTCTTTCAATTAGGTTCTTTACCGGTTTACAAACTAAGAGTTACACGTTGGGAATACTCTAGTGAGAAAATTGATACTGGTAATGAACTACTTGACCAACACGCTGACGACCATAGTTTAGATACTATGTTACATAAAACTTCACTTGAAATTGGTCAGACAGTATTAACAGGACTTGGTTCAATAGAGATGGAAGATTATCATAAGTATTCAACAGGCGGTCAAGCATTGTTGATGATGGAAACATATTCAGAAACATCTAACTTAGCAACACAATCGGCCTATGCTAGTAATTTAGATTTAAATACAGAGGCAGGTTACGATACAGTTTCTACACTAGATGATATATTGGATTTCACAGAAAGAAATCCGTTTGGAGAAGTAGATGAGTAGAGATAGACACTTACAAATAAATGAACACTTAAAAGAGTTGAATAGAAAAAAACAAGAAATGGTTTTAACTAAGACTCTAAAAAAAGAAGTAGACACTGGTGCTAATGGCACACAGAAGTATACTATTAAAAACGGTCCTAATAAAGGCAAGGTATTATAATGTTTGGTAATCATTTCTATAACGAGACATTAAGAAGATTGACTATTGCTTTTGGTCAGATTTTTAATAACATCATCATACAAAATACATCTTCTACAGGTGCTATCACTAAAAGATTACGTGTGCCATTGGCATATGCACCAAAAGAAAAGTTTTTAGTCAGACTAGATGAACAATCTAATTTAGATGACAGAGCCTTTGCAACTACATTACCTAGAATGGGTTTTGAGATTACAGGTTTAGCTTATGACCCTAGTAGAAAACTAACTAGAACACAGAAACATAGAATTGTTAAAGAAGGCGAAGATGGTAAAGTATTAAACTTTAACTATACACCGGTGCCTTACAATATAAGTTTTACTTTATATTCTTTTACAGCAACTGCTGAAAATGGTCTACAGATTGTAGAACAAATATTACCATATTTTCAACCAGACCTAACAGTAACAGTCAACATGGTTCCTGATATGAATATTAAGAGAGATATACCTATTATTTTAAATGATGTACAGTACGAAGATAGTTACAACGGAACGTTTACTCAAAGACGAGCAGTTATATACACAATGAATTTTACTGCCAAAACATATCTATATGGACCAATGAGTAATCAGAAAGTTATTAGAGAAGTAAGAGACGACTTAGCTACAGATATGCCAAACGCAAGTAGAGAAGAAAGAATAATTATAACACCAAATCCAGCAAGTGCAAACGCTGATGATGATTTTGGTTTCACAACACAAATATTAAACTTTTCCGATGGTAAGAGTTTTAATCCGACAACAGGTAATGATGAGTAATTTATATGAACAAAAAATTAGAGAATTCAGTTAATGAAATATTAGGTTTAGACCCGGTCTCAGAAGATATTACAGAGAACGAAAACCAAATGGTTGTTAAAGAAACACCAAAGGTGCCTAGAGTAGAAGACAAAGACAAAGGTGATATTGATAATGATTATACTCACAGTAGAGAAAATTATTATAACCTTATAGATAAAGGTAACGAAGCAATCGAAGGTATTTTAGAGATTGCTAAAGAGGGTCAACACCCTAGAGCATATGAAGTTGCTGGACAACTTATCGCTAACGTAGCTACTACAGTAGATAAACTACAAGACTTACAAAAAAAATTAAAAGACTTGAAGGCCGAAACTAAAAGTGCTGATACTAAAATTCAGAACGCTCTCTTTGTCGGTTCAACAGCAGAGTTACAAAAGATGTTGAATAGAAAAGAAACGCCGGAGAGTAGAATGGAAAAACAGACCGAAAATGAAATTGTTGAAGGCAAAACTGGTTAACAGCAAAAAGATTGTTGTTGCATTAGATAATATTAAATATATCAAGTCTATGCCACCACTACAAGAGTTGATGAATGGTGAAGAATTAGAACTGCCAATAGAAGTATGGGAATATAAAAAAGGCACAGGTGAAAAAACTGGTGTTAATGGCACCACATATATTCATAAACCATACATGACATTTAGAGGCAGTCAAAGAGTTAATGCAGCTATACGATTAGGTTATACACACATAGAAGCCTTAGTAATTAAGGACGAAGTATGGCTTAGTCATTTTATGAGGGAAAGTGATGACACACGTTGTTAATGAAAGTTGTATTAAATGCAAACTTATGGACTGTATCGAAGTTTGTCCAGTTGATTGTTTTTATGAAGGCAATAATATGCTGGTCATTAATCCAGACGAGTGTATTGATTGTGGCGTTTGTGTACCAGAGTGTCCAATTGACGCAATTGTTACAGACGACAAGGCAACAGATTTAATGATAAAGGTTAATGAAGAGTATTCTAAAATATGGCCAAATATAACAGAGAATGAAGTATCTCCGTTTGGCGATAAACATAAAGATGAAGATGATAAGTACAATAAATATTTCAGAGAGAATATAAAATAATGACAGACGCATATCTAGGTAACCCCAATCTAAAAAAGATTAATACTCCGGTTGAGTTTACTAAAAAACAAATTATAGAGTATCAGAAGTGTGCCGCTGACCCATTATACTTTATGGAAACTTATATTCGTATTGTATCACTTGATGATGGTCTTGTACCTTTTAAGATGTATCCTTTTCAGAGACACATTGTACAAACAATACATGATAATAGATTTACTATTTGTAAACTACCAAGACAGTCTGGTAAGTCCACAACCACAGTTTCATATCTATTACATTATGCATTGTTTAATCCTAATAGTAACATTGCTATTCTTGCCAACAAATCATCTACTGCTAGAGATATCTTAGGCAGAGTACAACTTGCTTATGAGAATTTACCAAAGTGGTTACAACAAGGTGTTATCAACTGGAACAAAGGTAACATTGAATTAGAAAACAAGTCGGTCATTGTGGCAGCTGCAACATCTTCAAGTGCTATTCGAGGTGGTTCATTCAACATCATCTTCTTAGATGAATTTGCTTTCGTACCTACCAATATTGCCGAGGCCTTCTTTAGCTCAGTTTATCCTACAATTTCTTCTGGACAAAAAACTAAAATGATAATCGTATCCACACCTTACGGTATGAATATGTTTTATAAGTTATGGACAGACGCAGAGAATAAACGAAACGATTATGTTCCTATTGAAGTGCATTGGTCAGAAGTTCCAGGCAGAGATGAGAAATGGAAAGAAGCAACAATAAGAAACACCTCACCTGAGCAGTTTCAACAAGAGTTTGAATGTGAATTCTTAGGTTCAGTAGATACCCTTATCAGTCCTTCTAAAATTAAAACCCTTGCATATATGGACCCCTTGACTACAAGTGGTGGTGTAGATGTATTTGAACACCCTATAAAAGGTAAAGAATATGTTTGTACAGTTGACGTTGCAAGAGGTGTAGAAAAAGATTACTCGGCGTTTGTAATATTTGACGCAACACAAATGCCTTATAAAATTGTAGCAAAGTATAGAAGTAACGAGATTAAACCTATTTTGTTTCCTCACATTATCAAAAAAGTTTGTGACGCATACAATAAGGCAAATGTATTAATTGAGGTCAATGACCTTGGTCAACAGATTGCAGAAGCAATGCAATTTGAATTAGAATATGATAATTTATTAATGACTACACAAAGAGGTCGTGCTGGTCAAATATTAGGTGCAATGTTTAGTGGTAGAGGTTCATCACTAGGTGTAAGAATGACTAAACAAATTAAGAAGATTGGTTGTTCTAATATCAAAACATTGATTGAATCGGATAAACTTTTAGTAAATGACTTCAACATTATTGGCGAGATGAGTACCTTTGTAAGACGAGGTTCATCATGGCAGGCAGAAGATGGTTGTAATGACGATTTGTTCATGTGTTGTGTGATATTCGGTTGGTTGAGTAACCAACCATTTTTTAAAGAATTAACGAATACTAACGCAAGACAAATGTTGTATGAGGAACAAGAGAAATTGATAGAACAAGATATGGCACCCTTTGGATTTATTGATGATGGAACACCAGATGAGTTGAAAAGTGAAGTAGATGAGTATGGTACGGTCTGGCATCCAGTAGTGACACACAAAGGATTGTAGGGTTCCTAGGTCTTATAAATATCAGTAAGGATTGAACTTTGACTATGGACTTATGAATAATAAGAATGTTGAATATTTTAAAATTAAAAGGTAATTAAAAGGAGACAACCTAATGGCATTTCAAGTATCACCAGGTGTTCTCGTACAGGAAAAAGACTTAACTAGAATAATTCCTGCCGTTTCAACTTCTATAGGCGCTATTGCTATCAAAGCAATTAAAGGTCCATTAGATGAAGTGGTAAGTATTTCTAGTGAGCAAGAATTAGTAACTCAGTTTGGTAAACCCAACACTTCAAATTTTGAAGATTGGTTTACAGCAGCAAACTATTTGCAATATTCTAACGCTCTAAGAGTTGTCCGTGTTCAGAACTCCGGAGTAAGCAACGCAACCGAAAGTGGTTCAGCGCTTGTAATAAAAAATACGACAGACTATTCAAATAACTATGCAGACGGTTCAGGCTCAGTTGGCCTTTGGGCAGCTAGAAGTGCAGGAGTATGGGGAAATTCAGTAGAAATTTCTACATGTCCTTCAGCGACAGCTTACGAAGAATCAACTAAGACTACTGTTAACGACTCAGCTACGGCTATTGGAGACACAGTTGTTACTGTAACTTCAGCAGTTGGTATAGTTGCAGGCGATATAGTAAATTTTGGAGACAACTACGAATACAGAGTAATATCTATCGCAACTAACGATTTAAACATTGTTAGAAAAGATGAGCCAGCATACTACGGTACAGCAGACTCTTCAGGTCTA
>Ga0209091_10001031_pt1 | contig 25286 bp, 37 predicted proteins | sample ArcticOcean_MG_C_6_FD_187438 | JGI IMG/M metagenome (GOLD analysis project Ga0209091, IMG submission 187438) | Marine microbial communities from western Arctic Ocean - ArcticOcean_MG_CB8_128 (SPAdes) (version 2) | ecosystem: Environmental > Aquatic > Marine > Oceanic | place: Arctic Ocean...
AATAAGATGTAATATTCTCTATAGAGAGAACTGACACGATACATGTGATAAAGCATCCCGCGTTATATATCAAATCCCGCCACCTAGACGTAAAAACTAATGATGGACTTATGGTTAATAAGTACATAGCATGTCCCAATAATGGGGCGATAGATACAGGCTTTTTAGAATGAATTGCAATTGTACTTGATATAATAAATACCAAATTTATTATATCAATTATTCTTGAGAAAATAACAAGGTTATAAATAGATATAAGAAAAATAACTTCAAAAGCTATTCGCATATTCTTATTGTATTTTACTTCCACTACACCCGGAATGGGTTCAGGTTCTTGAACTGGTTCTACTAATGGGGGTGAAGTTTCAATACTTTCATTCACCCCAATTCGAAGAGATCCATCCGGTATTTCTACAACAACAAACTTTTCATTATTCATTATATACATTTTATGTAGGGATTAATACTTTTCTTAGGTTCTGCAATTTGTTTTAGATGAATGGTATGATGTGAAAAATTATATTTAGGAAACATCTCTTTTATTTTATTTGACAATGTCGTAGCTGGAACTATTTGGGATGATCCTAGACACACAGCATCTCTTTCATATTCGAGGAAACGGTCTTCCATGGTAACGAATTTATCCAATTCTTCTTTGGACAATCCATCTTTATTCATTAATACATATGTGTCTTTTGATAAGCCGTTACTAATGTAAAAAAAATTAGATATATCCACTTCATCTGAGGTTTTACGTTTTTCAAGTAATAAATATATAACAATAATGCTCAGTATTATATACAGCATGTTATTACTAGTTTAGATTAATTTTGAAACGTCATTAATCTTGTGAAGAATATTGAAAAGTTGATCATGTGAAGTGACATCACCTGGTTTGTTAATTTCGAGCTCGATTTGATAAGATGAAGCATCTTCAGAGTCCTTATCAACACTGTCACCCGAAGAAATTGTCATATCGATACTGAGATTCTTTCTAACAAAGGAGTGACGAAGTTTTGATCGTTTGCGATCCATATCATATTGCCCAAATGTTGGAATTTCTCTCGATATACTGAATCTAACATCGAGTGGTTCAAATTTAAAATCCTGTTTAACAACATTAATTTTTTGAACCATAACTTGTTCACCAGTATTTTCATCTGATGAAATACGAATACCGTTAGTGTCGTCGTAATATACATCGGTTGTAGTCGTTTTCGCACTTTCCCAACCATTATATTTCTTCAAACCTTTCAAAACTCGTTCAAAAGTTTCCTTTCCAACGTTCGTGTCGAAAAGAGAACCATTATGCTTTCCGAGACGAATTTCCACTTCAATGTGCTCTTCATTCTTATGTAATTCAAAGAGATCCTTTACTTTTTCAGTGATAGATTTGGTATCCATTTTTACTTATCATTTGATATACGCGTCTTTTACTTAAGCCTTTTTTGTTGATAAAGTTTAATGAAAGGTTTCGATAATAAAGGAAATACATGTTACTTCAATACCGCTCTTCAGTGTTTGTTACATATCCCACTGTTAAGTAATCTGTTCTTACGATACCCATATAATGGTGATTGTTCATTCACTACGTGTTACTCAGATTTAGTTCAGAGATACTGGACGAAAGGGCAAAATACTGTTGATATTAATACACTCATAAAACATTTCCGTGAAAAGTTTCCTAGATTTAACTCCAATGAACAACACGATGTTCAAGAAGCCATTATGTGTATGATTGATATACTAGAAACGTGTAAACCAGAAATTAAAGATTGGTTCTATGGAAAAAAGACACAAGAAACGATATGGCCAGGTGGAAAGACATCGAATGAAGAAGTATTTGGTATTCATTTGATCACTTCTGATGGGAATGATATGGAAAAAATGTTATTGAAAAGTACTGATTGGAATATAATAGAGAATTTTGAAGATATAGAAGGGAAAACACATCATATAGCTACGAGTCGTATGGTATTTTCGAAGCTTCCGCAAATATTGATGCTTTCGTTTGATAGAAAAAGTTATATTAAAATCATAGAAAATCTAGTTATTGACAACAATGAATATACCCTTATATCTAGTGCATTACATATTGGTAATCAACACGATGGTCATTATGTAAGTTTTGTAAAAATCCGGAACAAATGGCATTTGATTGATGACAATGAAATTAAACAACAAGATCTCCCCGAGGAAGGTGGTTTTTATTTTATGGTCTACAATCTAAAAACTCCTTCATCTTGATATCTTCCTTAATATTTACGATTGTACGGTAAAATGTCCTACGATTATTTGGGTGTGTCTTATCGTATCGTCTTTTAAGGGGTTTCCACCACATTGGTTCTTCCCACCCCATATACATACATTCAACAATGGCATCATCTTCGAACCACGACTTGTCTTCAATTCGGTTAGGTGGAATTTCTGACTCAAAAATAAGTTTTCCCTTCTCTTGTACATACAGTCTCCATGATGGTCTTCCCGGTACTAAACCGGCAGTTTCTCGAGAAGGTTCCCGTTTCATTAAAAAATCCACTGTATTCTTCATCTGTGGTTTCCACTTAAACATCGTTTCATGTGTACCTATACGAATTGGCTCATTTATTGGGGTAAATACAAGTCCATCAACTTCTTGTTTTATAGTTGGAAGGTGTTCATCCATAAATTGTGCAAAATCCTTCATATGATGTAACTCTTTTAATTGAAGACGATATTTATCCATTTTCATATAAATGATTGAATCAGTAACACCAAATTTAGCGTAGCCGAGACGATCTAGTAAATTGGAATTCCATACCGATTTTCCACCAACAAGTACAGCATCATAAATCATGAGTGTATTCTCATATAGTTCACCGTCCAAGATTGTTCCGTCATATACACTCTTTTTTAGATTAAGTGACACCTCGAACATCTTGAATGAGCGATTCACGAATAGACATTTATTATTTCCTTCAAACCTCAAAGCGACCATCATATGACGTTCTCCATCGGTCTTTTCACATACAACATATTGTCCCTTCTTAAGAATAGGGAAATGCTTGTACTCAACCGATATAGGTTGTGGTCCAGGAAAATAGTCTTTACTTCCCCATACTTGATGAATAAAGCTTACAACATATTTGTAAAGTGGGGATTCCGACTTTATAGACATGTTTTATACTGAATCAAAAACTTTAATTGACTTTCACACCAGCTGCGTTTAGAATACTACTAATACATTCATGTGTATAAGCGATGGTTAACTTAGATGCCGTAAACGCATAAAGTTTTACACCTTGTTGTACAAATTTTTCAAACATTTTTGGACTCACTTTATAATCTTTATTTTTATGTAATGACTTGAGAACATTCTTAGTGTTCATTATCCATACACGTGCGTTCGTTCTCGTTACATGATAAATATTAGTGTCCACCTTCTTTCCAACTTCTGTATCGAAATTAAGACCCATTTGATAATATGGTTCATCTACATTCTCATTTACCTTATTCTTGAACATTTCCCAATCAATACCTTCTTTTACACCAGGAAATACAAGACATCCTATATGTTCATGTTTCCCGATACATTCATCCAGAGATATATCATCGACACCTACCCCGAAATCAATAAAAAATATACGGTCGTATAGCTTCATACAATGTTGTACCATTTCAGCTTTTTTAAATGGGTCATCATCGATGTACACAATTTCATTTTTAATATCATTCTGAATACATCGCATGTTCAACTTCAGTACAGAATGGAGCGTCTTTACATGACATGCTTTAGACCTTGTAACTAAAATAGTGACTAGCTTCATTTATAATTATTACAATTTAAACCTTAAGCCTGTCGTTTAGACATCCAATAAATGGGAGATTACCAACATGTCCAAGGGTCGTATTCACATCTGCGTAAATTTTACCATCAGTTTGTTGCCATCTGCGACAGAACGCATAGTCTTCAGAAAGGTAACGACGACTCGTGGGGTCAATCATACAGTCGAAACATGCGTGATAATCATCAAAATCCCGATTTGAGTGATCATTTTTACACCATAAATCCGGGAACTTTTCTTCTAATGTTTTAAAAACGGATCGTTTAATCATCATAAATCCGGTTGGTCCATCTAAAATCTCAATAAATCCATCGACTACTGATCTACTTTGGGCACCAAAATTAATTACAAGACTGGAAGAAAGCATTGACATATCACGTGTATCACCGTTTTTGATAGCATCGGCTGCTTGATCCCATACCACCGTCTTTTTGGGGTAACATGCGACGGATAAGTCGTGACCAGATTTAATTAAACGCACAACGGATTCTGGATCAAAGTGGATATCCGCGTCGATGAACATAAAATATTCACAATCCGTTTTTTGCATAAAACGACCAACGGAGACATTACGGGCGCGGTGTACGAGAGATTCATTTTCGGTTGTATCTAATAACAATTGTATATTTTCTTTCATTAAAAGTAGTTGAAGTTTTATAATACTAGTCATATATTTTTCCAAACATAATCCACCATAACATGGTGTGGCTAAAAACAACTTCACCATATTCTAGTACTATGATTTAGCCTCTAAGTGCTTTTTAATGAGATTATCAATTTTATTAAGAGTGGGCACGGATATGTTACATTTTTCACATAACTCTGATTTTTTTACTTTCGTCCCAAGAACTATATAAATAATTGCAGAAGCGATACTATTCGGTGTTTTACTCATAAGACTGGTACAATCGTCGGTCATTTGACACAATTTATTGCATTTTAATCTTTCCTCCCGTGTGATTTCAAATGAATTCAATAATCTGTTCATTACATCGAATGCTTTTGTCACATAATTCTTTTCGGTAATCCCCATGATGGTATCTTTGAAGATCTGAGTCGTACGACTTACATCTTTTGATTGAATACCAAACATATCTGAAATTTCTTTTGTTGTTCGAGGATGTTTCGCGAGACGACATGCATATAATACACAATTTGCCTTGATACCTAATCGTACAGCACCCCGTGTAAGTTTTTCTTCATTAAACTTTCGGTACATCATTTTTGCATCCTTAAGAACCACTTCGGGTAAAGTGTAACACGCTTCGTCTATGTCACGATATGCGTGAAAGAGTGAGCGATCCCTATGATTCATGGACATGTGGAAATTTATTTTTGCCATTCGTTTGTTTTCATACGTCGATGAATATTGTGTAGATATGATCGTCCCTTTTCCCCAATTTTGAGAGAAAAGTTCTGGATTAGAATTGGGATTCCCACATCTAGATGGATCATTGACTTTCCCATCATCGTTCATTCCACTAGTCCATTCGGCAGTGTCATCAACATATCGATCTTCTATAAGTCCACATTCCGAACACGTTGGTAAACCTTCTGGTGAAAAAAGTTTAACACCGAGACATTCACGACAAATATGTATATTTACTGTCTTTTCTTCTGTATTTTGTTTTAATAGGGTGTCTACTTGAGACCATATAGTTGCCAGCATTGTTTTGTTATGGCAAACCTTTTATTTACTTTTTAATAACGCGTCTATTGACTTAGGCGTCTGACACGCGATTCGATCAAATCGATTGTGTTTTTGAACCCCCGAGCTCCAGCGGAAGAAGGTTTCCATCCATCCCATTCCTTGTCAATGGTTGCGTAGTCGGCTGGTAAGATAGATTGACCTTCTACCTCGGAGTCTGGTACGATGAAATCCGCCATCTCCGAATCAGTATCACTTTCTAATAGTGTATCGTGAACTTCACTGTCACTTTCTTCAATATCAATTTCTGAATAATACGCAAACATATCAATGTTAACACGTTTCATCTCAAGATCCTCAAAATTTGTCCCACTTGGGTGGTGTTCCATCACACTCTCGTATGGTGCTGGGGACAATTCAGATGTATCGATTTTATAAACACAGGCGGATTTGTAAATAGACTCAGTAGGGCTTAGGTAATGAAGACCTAATGTGTTACCTGTATTCATGGCAACGACTGCTAACATTTGGTCTTCGATACCGTCTTCATTTACTAAAACTTTTACTATATCATTCTCAATTATATCAGAGGGCACAATCATGCTTAGAGTTTTCTGACAAAAAATATTCAGGGATAATATCACAGATGAAAGTTTTTATTTATTCAAAAGAGGGATGTACGTATTGTGACCATGCTGTCACACTTTGTGAGACTGAAAGCTTAGAGTATGAGAAGGTAATGGTCAGTAAAGACAAACTAAAAGAGATATGTGGTGAATCAGTAACAAACTATCCTCAAATATATATTGACGATCGTCATGTCGGAACGTACTTCGACTTCCAGGATTATATTGAAAATGATTACGAACCTATACTTGCCCCGACACTAAATCGTTTTACTGTATTTCCCCTGAAGTATCCTCATCTATGGGAGCTCTATAAGAAAGCTCAGATGTCTAATTGGACTGCTGAAGAAGTGGATTTCTCTAAGGACATAGAAGATTGGAAGACTCTAAACGATAACGAACAAAAATTTATTAAATACATCCTCGCCTTTTTTGCTGGGTCTGATGGTATCGTATTCGAAAACATCAATAACAACTTTTCCGATGAAGTACAAATATCAGAGGCTCGGTCATTCTATGCCTATCAATGCCATAATGAGATGGTTCACGGTGAGACCTATTCAAAACTTATAGACAAATACATCAAAGATACTACTGAGAAAAAACAGCTTTTCCAAGCTATACAAACCATCCCATGCATACAAAATAAGGCTCAATGGGCGATGAAATGGTTTGATACAAAGTCTCGTTCATTTGCTGAACGCCTATTCGCATTCGCATGTGTCGAGGGGATCTTCTTTTCTGGGAGTTTTTGTGCAATTTTCTGGTTGAAGAAGAGAGGGCTTATGCCTGGTCTTTGTTTCAGTAACGAGCTCATCTCACGAGATGAAGGTCTACACCAAGAGTTTGCTGTTGAGTTGTTCAAATTACTTCGTAATAAACCTTCAACAGAAGTTATTCATTCCATTGTCAAGGAAGCGGTGAAAATTGAGAAGGGTTTCATTATTGATGCGCTTCCGTGTAACCTTATTGGTATGAACTCTGATAAAATGGCTGAATACATCGAATATGTGTCCGACCGCCTCCTCAAACAGATTGGCCAACCCCCCATTTGGAATTCTAAAAACCCATTTGATTTCATGGAAAATATAAGTCTCGATGGGAAGACAAACTTTTTTGAAAAACGGGTTGGTGATTATGGAAAAATGGACGAAGATCCCACTAATCTTGCTTTCGATGAAGAATTTTGAACATTTTACAACCAATTAACTTAAATGGTTTGTAGAACGCAATTTTATTTAAAATAATCCACCATCAACACCAATTTCGAATGGTTCAAGAATCTTTCCCGTATCAGTCTTTTCGGGTATCTTGGGTTCTTTGAAACCGGGTTCGGGTACTGGAGCTTCTGCCATAGACATGACGGTTTTACTACCTTTACTAGATTCCTTCTGTGATTTGCCATTACCCTGACATGACGGCTTATCTCTTTGTATGTTCATCATACCCCATACGATGAACATGAAAACGATTGCGTGAATTGCCAACCCAAACGCGGTGGGGCATCCGTTAGGTGAGGCAATTTTGGATCCCAAAAACCCCCTGATGAACCTAAAAGTCATCGGGTTGGCGACTACATAAAATGTCAATGCCGAAATTATCGAGATGATAAATTTATTTTCTTGTTTTTTACCATTACACCCACATCCACAGTCTTTAAATAGACCCATATTCACTTTTATAATATATGTCAACAAAAAAACTGACTTAAAGTCAAGCCGTCTAATAGATATATAACCAACCCACAATGTCGCTCACTATCCAACAATCATCTGAATTCTCCCCTGCTTCTGTGCAATTTTCAAAATTTCGTAAAAACAAAAATGGCGGCAAAGCCGTATACCTCAATGCGGGCGACAACAAAAAAATTTATGTTCAACTTCCATTCTTACGTTCACCATATGGTCTGAGTGCTTACACTGATGAAGCTACCGGACGTACTTCATACTCACTTGATCTTTCATTTGACCCAGACAATTCTGAAGCTATGGAGCTTCATACAAAACTGAAGGAACTCGATGATATCATCGTAAACACAGTTGCAGCCAACTCGAAAGAATGGCTCGGTAAAGAATTCAATGTTGCTGTTCTCAAGGAAGCACTTTACAAACCCATTGTTCGACCAGGTAAGGAGCAATACCCATCGACGATGAAGCTCAAGGTTCTTACCAAGAGTGATGGTTCATTCGTTCCAGAGTGTTACAATATGAACAAGCAAATGGTTACACTCGACAGTATCGAAAAGGGTCAGAAGGCGATGGCCATCATTGATGTTAACCAGATTTGGTTTATCGATAATAAGTTTGGTGTCACGATCCGCCTTCAACAGGTTCTCTTTGAACAGTCTGTCAAGCTTCCCTCATTCGCGTTCCAAGGATTGAACCTCCCAGATGAAGAGGTTGAGGATAACGAGGTCGAAGACGAAATTGAAGAAGTTGACGACCAGTAATTTCAAATTATATACACCCTAAAAAAAATCCATATTGGTAAGAAGAGAAAATCTTCTTACGAATAAGTAAGAATGTCTACTACCGAGAGTAATCTTAAAAAACTTTTAAGAGGTAAGAAAGGTTGTAACCCACAGGATCACTTGTATACATTGATGAATAAAACGAAAACCTTCATGAAGGGATCAAAGGGTAAAAAACTTGGTGAAGGACAATATGGGAAAGTGTACCGTGGGAGTATTAATGAAGGGGGTAAAAGATATGTAGCTTACAAAGAAATCAAGACCCCCCAACTTACTAACAACGTGACACTCGCGGAGTTGCGTAAATCTCTCAAATCGAACCCAGCTAAAATGGAGTACACTATCGCTAAAAAATTACAAGGATTTGGTGTACCAGAAACATATTTGTATAAGGAGTGTCCAGGTAAACAGATTGTTTACACCGAAGTCATCGATGGTACAGATCTGCGTAAATGGTTGAAAACTAAGCCTACCCTAGATGCGATGAAATCTGTTATAGTCCAAACCATTTATAATTTGTACAGGATTCACAAAAAACATCCAAATTTTAGACATCATGATCTTCACGGTGAAAATGTTCTAGTGCGGAAGGTTCCCAAAAAGGATATTAAAATTATATTGAATAACAAATCGTACACAATTTCTAATGGTGGGGTCGAACCGGTGATGATTGATTTTGGATTCGCAGTTTTTCCTCATATCAAAAATCCCTTGATAAACGATAACAATTACAAAAATATAGGAATTTCTAGAAAGTCCCACAAGTTGTATGATGTACACTTTTTCTTGAAGGATATATTCCATCAAATAAATCAACCGTCCAATATGAGTGAGAGAAAAGTACACCAATTCATTCGTAAGTTGTTTCCCGATGAGTATATGAAAAACAATAGTCCCACATACCTCAAGAATGCCCGATTACGTGGGAATCGCAATGCTGCACACACTCTTTATTTACCAGGTTTTGAAAAGGTCTTAAAGTCTCCATTTTTCACCGGGGAGACTCAATTATCGAAAGCTATACCAAAACTCCCACCAACGACTGTACCACGGGTTGTTCTCGCCCCCGTACAGCCAAAGACACCAGTAAACAAAGCTGCGGCGTATGCACGTGCGGTTGCGGTGATGAAAACTGGTGTGGTACGCAAGAAAAGACCGGGTATTGCCAAATAATAATTAATATATGCGTAATATAATAATGATACTAGTCATCATCCTTCTCATCGCCAATATTTATCTTCTTCTACAACTGGGTAAACCAGTGGTCACTTCGAATGTAAAAGAAAAATGGATTGTTTACGGGACCATGGATTGTGGATGGACTCGTAAACAGTTAGAATACATGAAGAAATCTCGAAAGAATTTCGACTTTATTGACTGTACTGAAAATGAATGTACTGGTATGAATGGATTTCCAACTATACTTCACCCTGACGGTACAAAAACTGCGGGGTACACAGAAGTTTAACGGTCAAGACCAGAGATTACCCTGATGGCAATGGTAAGGATGAAGGCATCAAGCATGCTGTTGATAGGCTTGAGGATGGAGATGTGCTTCACGAGAGAAGTGTTCCACACAACACGAAGAATGAAGGTGCTGATGAGAATAGACAACACGAAGATCAGAAGCTGTTTGAGAGCATCCATCTTATTTTCAGATTTGATAAGATTGGTGAACATTTATTACATACTGATATTTTTTTCTAGGTAGACTGTATATGTCTAAGGCTAAAGAAAAGTTACTTCCGTTAAGTGGATCTGAGAATAAATTTACAAATCGTAGATGGTCTTCGAATAAAGGTATACCCAATAACAACTGTTACGCATATGCGGTGGGTGATTACGAAGCTTATCGATGGCAAAAATCCATACCAGGTGATCGGTCTGGGTTATCAAATTCTAAACATACATACACATCGTGCACTGGTCTCCCCAATCGCGTTATTTCAGATAACCCAAAAAATGTTTACAAGATTGATGGTGACAAGAAATGTAAGAAAGGATACTTCAAAATCATGATGTTTGTTTCGTCTGGGAGACCTGGTAGTTATATGCGACAGGGTGATTTCCATTTTTACAAGCAGCATGGGGTCATCGAATATAAAATTAAACCAGGTGATACAGTCAAGTCTATCGCCAGCTTTTTCAAGATTCCTGAATATAGGGTAAAAAAAGGTGGTCGTTTTGAAGTTGGGAAGAGGATAACTTTTAATGCTAATGTATTTAGTCATAAACGTGGATGGGCTACGGGACCTCTTCTTGGGGATGCTAATGGTAAGGCTATAAAAGATCCTCGTACTGCTTCAAGGAAGTATAAAGAGCTAAATTATGATAAGTATTGTAGTTCATTCTGCGTCAAGGATAGCGGAATCAAAGTCGGCAAGGGTTACCCCAAGATCTGATAAAATACTGTTTAGATCAATTGTATTTTCAGCTTCAAACGATATATCAAATAAATCAAGTACATCTAATATAGATTCTTCATTCAATGAAACTACATTAGACATTTGTGTATAATTATTATGAATCGTAACTGCTACTTTAAACTGAGAAACGTCAAAAACCCGTCTACAGGTTGGGCATGTGTTCTTACCTTGGGATTTCCACTTCTCTAGACAGTGGGTATGAAATATATGTCCACAACGAATCGGGGGGTTGGTCCTTGTCGACCTGACTTCATTTAGACATATAGAACACGTGGACATTCTAGAGTATGGTTTTAAAGTTTTTTTCGTGATTTAGCTCAGTTAGTATATATCCGAGGCATTAACTAAGGGCTTGTCACATGAATTACATTTTGTGGTACCTTGTTCGTCTTGAATTTGTGACATGAGTTCGGGACCCTGCTTCTGGAGAAGTTGTCTATAAGAATAATTATCTTCGAAAGTGATATTATTTTTCTTCATTACATAGTTGTTCAATAGTTGGGCTGATGTATTAATCGTGAAACACCGCCCATCGGCCATACCAAGTCGTTGCGACATTTTAATTACTATAAAGTTAGAAATTAATTTGTCTATTCGTAACTGTCTTTACCCAAGAACTAAACCCATTATTTTTTAAATGTCTGACGAATGGGTCACATCTGTATCCAAGAAATATATCGAACACATCTGTGTCTTCTGTACGGGAAACCCGAATATCAGGATTCTCATTGATATGTTGGTTAATAATATTATAAGCGAAAGCAATCTCCTTGAGTGTTTCTGCACCAGTGATGATAATCTTACCGGTACTGAAAATACTACATGTAATCTCCTTCATTTCATGGGATGGTTTGAACTTAATTTTTACTGCTGAGTATCTATCTGGTTCAAAAGAAACTTTGAATATATCATTATATGATTCAAACCAATCCGAAACTTTTATCAAATTTACATTGTAATTGAGACTGAAATTCGAATTAATCATTACAACTCTAAAAGAGTCTGTAGGTAGTTTGATCTCCATATTAAGAAATTCCTTGAAAATATGGACAAGTTGGGTGATGATACGCTTACAGTCAAATAAGTCACAACATCCTGCGACTTGAATACTTCCATTGGGGAAAACTTTAACTGACTTGGTACTATAAGAATCATGATATGTTAGTGTAACCTGGTTGTAAAATGTAGTGGGTTTAAGTTTCCATACAAAACCTTCAGTTGTAGTACCATTCCGTTTCATCTTGTATGTTCCAATGTCCTCGAAAATTGCCCGAAGACGTTTAATATCAATGGTCTGTGTAAAACTTGATATCATCGTAATAGTAGTGATCTTGATCCACGACGGTCGTAACTCGTCTGGGAGAGCATTTCTAAACTCATCAATTGTGAGGAGATAGGAAAAGGAATTGTTCGCTATAGTGGAGTACATTTAGACATAAACGTATTGTAATCGTTGTATAACTTAGGTGTTTAAAGAATATATTCTTTATGTCAATATATGACTTCGTTCTTTAAATATGCAAAAGTTGTAAATGACGTTGAATCTGAGCTCACTTACGTGGAAATTGTGTATGAATCGTATATTCGCGGAAAAGGGTTTCGAACGTTTACAGACTACATGAATACGGAACCTCTCGCAGATTGGGAAGTATTTGAATCAAAAAAGAAATCCATTCCATATATCAAATTCTTGGACATAATGGTTGACAAAACCATTGAAGTGAGACAACGTATGGCTGAAATTATGCTTGATACTCTCCTGTATGAAAAGCATGATATCAATACCTATATTCGTATCGCACATGCAACTAAAATTTTAGATCCCAGCTTCCAGCCACCCATTATTAATATGAAAAGTGCTTGGCAGAGAGAGTTTATCATTAAATTTTGTAAAAAACACGTTCCTCATTCTATTGAAGAATGTATAAAGTTAGATCGTTTGGAATATTTCTTCAACGTCTTGTGTATGATAGAACAAGGGTTATAAACATGGCGATCAAGAATATACCGAAATATGGTACCCGCCCCTGATCGGCGACTCCAACTTTCACATTAGTAGACGCATCACATTCAACTCCAGTATCTATATTTCTTCGGGGATGAATAGTACCAAATACATTGGTTGGTTTACTTTGTGTCTCACATGACCCGAAGCTACAATACACACTCTCACTGGTCTCGAACATATTTTTACTTATAGATGTATTTGAAAAATTATCAAATCCCCCACTCTGTCGCACACTTCCTGGAAGAGAAAAATCGTGTTTGACAAATGGGTTCACATCATTTATAGCATCCTCATCATTGAGCATAAACTTGCTCATTGCTGTTACTACTACTTCAGATTATATTTTTTGTCACGCATTTTGAATCGATGTACTTCCCACATTTCATCTAGATCTACATTTAACATATGTGCTATTTGAAATAGATAACTAAACACGTCACCCATTTCCATCATCACATCTGTACCCCGATCTTTCTTCAAATTTGTTTTCTTATACATTTTCTTATACTGTCGAATGGCTGACGCGAGTTCACCCACTTCTTCAGATAGGAGTAACCATACAGTATCTATGGGTGCTCTATCCCAACCTTTTGATCGACAAACCTTCTCGGTCTCCGTTTTGTAATAATTAAGACTCATCCTTACTCTGTTTATCATCTGTAACTTTAATATAGTTACTTTAGAATCCAATTTTGTCATTGTATGGTATCTTTTTACCAACTGTACTCGTGTTTAGTGGTTGGTCGAGTGGGGCGCTTATGGTGTCAATTTCACTGACATATGCTATGTATTGGGACACACCTGTTTGAATTTGTGACAGGGCGGTATCTATCACACGGGAATTCATGAACTTGACCTGTTTATTCACTTGAGTGTGGTGATCACCCGAATTGTTTATGAATACGACTCGCATGATACCGTATAAGTCATCTCGATTTTGGTAATCAATTGATATCCCAGTACGATCCTTGAACGCCTGACGAATTCCACGCTGAAGAATATTTTTGTTAAATTCGGAAAAGTAGAGCGCATTCAATGGCGTCTCACATTGCATCATAGAATTCAGATGAAGATTACTCATTTAATATACGCCTCGAAAAAAATTGTGTGACAATAGTAAATGATGAACTATTCGGATTTTGATAAAGCTTATGCCAATGGCCCAAACTCCGTCGGTACAATCCCATGTAATGCCCCAACGTGCTTTATTGGTTCTTACCCCCCAGTAGCTAAGGCTGGTGAAGATGGTCCTTTCTTTGTGAACACTTACCTTCTTCAACCCGATCGTCGAATGGAAACACTTGGGACTGCGACTGTTAGAAGTGCTGACTTGAAACAATAATAAGTAGGTTAAAAATAAAAGTGGAAGTGTAAATATATGAGGGTCATTAAACGCTCAGGTCGTATTGAGGAAATGAAATTCGATAACGTCACCAATAGGATCAAGAATTTAACGTATGGACTCTCTGAAAAATGTGACTCTTCCAAAGTTGCGCAACAAGTATTTTCTTCTATGTACGATAACATTACCGCACAGGAAATTGACACCCTCTCCGCTGAAATTTGTGTAGGTATGATTACATCAGAACCAGATTATGAAATTTTAGCGACCCGTATCATCGCGAGTAATATTCAGAAAGTATGCCCCAATAATTTCCACCTCGCTATGCGAAAACTTCAGAGGGTTGGTGTAGTCACAGATGAAGTTGTCGAAGTCGCACAGCAATTGAAGGAGAATATCAAGACAGATCGAGATTTCGAATTTGGGTATTTTGGTCTGAAAACACTCGAAAAAAGTTATCTTCAACGAGTTGATGGTAAACTCATCGAGACACCACAATACATGTTTATGCGTGTAGCCATTGGTATTCATGGAAAGGATATTCCCGCTGTGCTGGAGACATACGATAAAATGTCACAAGGGTTTTTCATTCATGCGACCCCCACACTCTTCAACGCTGGTACACCCCGTCCTCAGATGTCATCATGTTTCCTCATCGCAGGGAAAGATGATTCGATTGACGGTATTTACGGAACTCTAACTGAATGTGCCCAAATTAGTAAATGGGCGGGTGGTATCGGTATGCATATTCACAACATTCGTGGTAACAAATCAAAAATTAGGGGTACAAATGGACAATCTGATGGTATTATCCCAATGCTTCGTGTTTTCAATGCGACTGCTAGGTATGTTAACCAAGCTGGTCGTCGCAAGGGGTCTATTGCTGTTTACATAGAACCATGGCATGCGGACATCATGGATTTCCTAGAACTTCGTCTTAACCAAGGTGATGAAGAAGCCCGTTGCCGTGACCTCTTCTCAGCTATGTGGATTCCAGATCTTTTCATGGAACGTGTTGAGGCAGGTGGTAATTGGTCACTCTTTTGCCCAGATACAGCGAAGGGTCTCTCTGATGTTTACGGGAAAGATTTTGAAGAATTATACACCAAGTATGAGGAAGAGGGTCTCGCCCATACAACCCTTCCTGCTGCTGATGTATGGAAGGCAATTCTCAGGTCTCAGACAGAAACTGGAACACCTTACATGCTCTACAAGGATGCGTGCAACTCGAAGAGTAACCAAAAGAATCTTGGTGTCATCAAGAGTTCTAACCTGTGTACTGAGATTATAGAGTACACTAACAAGGATGAGACTGCTGTATGTAACTTAGCCTCTATCGCCCTCCCCAAATACGTGAACAAAGAGACTAAAACTTTTGATTATGAGAAACTTCATGAAGTGACAAAAACTGTCACCAAGAACTTGAACCGTGTCATTGATCGTAATTTCTACCCAGTGGAGACTGCTAGGCGCTCGAACATGAAACACCGTCCAATTGGTCTAGGTGTTCAGGGTCTCGCAGATGTATTCATCCTTTGTGGTCTCCCTTTCGACTGTGAAGAGTCTCGTCTCATGAACGCGCATATATTCGAGACTATGTATCACGCATCTCTCGAGGCATCATCAGAATTGGCCGAAGTAGATGGTTCATATGAAAGTTTTGAAGGGTCTCCCACGTCACAAGGTATCCTCCAACCCGATATGTGGGAAGGTGAGTCTAAATTTAGTGGGCGATATGATTGGGACGCGATGCGCGAACGAGTGAAGACGAAGGGTCTTAGAAACAGTCTTCTGATGGCACCCATGCCTACCGCATCCACTGCTCAAATTTTGGGGAATAATGAATGTTTCGAACCATATACTACTAATATTTACCTACGACGAACCATCGCCGGTGAATTTGTTGTAGTGAACAATCATCTCGTCAATGACCTAAAAAAGCGTGGACTTTGGTCAAAAGAAATGAAAGACCTGATGGTGAAAGCTGGCGGTTCAATTCAAAATATTGTCGATATCCCAGATGATATTAAATCATTATACAAAACCGTATGGGAAATTAGTCAAAAATGTATTATTGATATGGCGGCGGATCGTGGTCATTTTATTGATCAGTCACAATCCATGAATCTATTCATGGAAAGTCCGACCATGTCAAAACTGTCATCAATGCATATGTACGCGTGGAAATCTGGACTCAAAACTGGTATGTATTATCTTCGATCTAAAGCAAAGGCTCGACCAATCCAGTTTAGCTTAGAACCGGACTGTGTGGCGTGTTCGGCTTAAAGTTTACATGACTGATATATTCAGAAAGTCATGGATAAAATCATTGAAAATATTCAATTAAATGAATACAATAACCGAAAAATTGTCGTCAGTACAAAACAGGGAACACCATTTCGTATGCAGTTCCCACGCATGTATATGCCCTTTGGTGTTTCAGGTTTTACACCAGAAGTTGGGCAAATTAAATACAATATTGACTTTGCCATCAAGGGGTGTGAAGAAGATGACAGTTACATGAAAAAATATTACGAATCTATTCGTAAAATTGAAGATATGGTAATCGACTCTGTCACTCAACAGAGTGAACATATATTCGGTAAACCAATGACAAGAGAGGAAATATTACCTATGTTCAATTCTAATATCAAAACATCGGGCGACCGCGAACCAAAGTTTAGAGTCAAAGTGGATACGGATATAGACGATAACATCAAAGCACCAATTTACAATTCAGATAAAATCATAATCAAAGATGCAGTTTCAAACGGTCTCTATGCAAGGAATTCTGGACATGCTATTGTTGAACTCAATAGCGTATATTTCTTGAACAGGATGTTTGGTTGTACTTGGAAATTATATCAACTCGTCGTATACGAGCCTCAAAATCTTAAAGGATTTCAGTTTATTGTTTAAGGTATCTATTGAAGCATAGGAAGACGCTGACCCCTAGCGTTCATTCTGAAGTTCGCACCACGTGGACCCACCATTACTGGGGCACCAGCCTGTACACCTACAGCCATAGCACCCATCCGCTTGGCAGCATTGGCCTGCGCGGAGTTCAACTTGGATGTACCAAATTTAATCGCATTTTGGGTCATTTGTTGACCCTTAGCCTTCGCAGCCGCCTTCATCTCACCAACCGCGTTCTTGGCCATATTTTTCGCAACACTTTGTGCTTCTTTTGCAGCGGCCTGTGCGGCCATTTTTGCCATAGCAGCAAAACCCATAGTAATATAGTAGTTACCTATATTTTATTTACCAACTTGCGATACAACATTTGTTCCCATTTGGTTTAAAAATGCGGGTGTGGGTTTATAATTTCTACCACTGGATGTGTTTACGTATGTACCACCATTGGCACCCTGTATAATTCGACGTCCCTGGGTATCAAGATAATTTGTTGGAATATTGGCATTAAATTGGAGACCTCTAGAAACCGCAACCTGTCTAGCTTTCTCTAAAGCTTGGACTTGAGCTTGTTGAACCATAGCGAGCGCTTGTTCGTGAGCTTGTTGAGCCATGGCATAACCTTGAGATTGCGCTTGCTCTGCCAATGATTTACCACGAGCTCTACCAGCCGCAGAATTACCATTCCCGGTATTTTTGTTTTTGGTGGCGTTGTTAGTGTTATTGCCACGAGCTTGGTTGTTGTTAACCCTAGGTTGGTTGTTGTTGTTATTTTTCACCATAAGATTAGGATTACGCGCGTTATTGTTTGGCACCTGATTCTGGTTGGTCGAAGCCATTATTACTTTTTAACAATATTTTTATTCAATATCAAAATACGATAGATAGTCTGAGCTTCCTTAAGTAATTTACCCTGAATTCTGGTAAATCCCTTTGGGTCTAAACCTAGCTTGAGTTTTGCGATTTTGACCGAGTCTTCCCAGTGCTTGAGGGACATTATTACTATATATATACAAAATTTTATTGCATCTTATCTATTTTTTTCTCATATTCCTTTGTACCTGTTTTGGGTTGCAATTTGAATCCAGTTTTCTTGGGTTTGAAAACCTTCACCATCGCCTTCTTCCCTTCCTTCTTCATTCGGGAAAGGGCAGCTTTACTAGCCGCCTTGGATACAATACGACCATCCTTCATGAGTAGGTCTTTCTTTGCGAGACCACCGGGAGTTTTATCAGCGTTACCATGGAATACTTCAGCGCGAGAACCGACTGTCATTTATATTAAGCACGGAAAATTTTCTTGATGTCCAATATTGAAATTTTAGCCGATATCCTGTTCACAGGAATTTGAGTTCTCACTCTTTCATCATTCAGAACTTCTGAACAAACAATAGACTTGTGTCCTTGGAGTGCCATCATTTCTTCTTCAACACTCACGAAACGCGCACACTCTTTGTAAATCAATTTTTTTACATAAACCGGTTGTGTTTGACCTGTACGATGACTACGAGCAATCGCCTGAAGTTCCGTCGCTGGATTCCACGCGGGTGCCACGATATACACTCGTGTTGCTTCCTGTAGGTTTAGACCTTGTCCACCACTTTTGATCTGAATGATAAAGACAGCACCCGAAGATTCCTTTTTGAACCGACTGATCTGTTTAACCCGTTCATCCTTTGGCACAGATCCATCGATTCTATATACTGGGCAATCTAACTGTGATTGAATATAATTCATTTCCCCCTTAAACTGACAAAATACAAGACTCTTTTCAGTTGGATGTTCCCCAATCAGTCTAAAAAGAGTTTCCATCTTGTTAGAACGACCTTCCCATTTAGTTGGCGTAGTTTCATTTTTAGATGCGATACCATTCAAATACATTTGTGGCCAAATCATACATTGACGCGCACGAAGAAGGCACTCCAAAATAACCATATTTTTAGAATTGAGACTTTGAACTTCTCTAAACGCATCTCTAATTGTGTCTTGTGCTTCCATAAACACACACTCATAGAGTGATTTTTCATCGGGTAGCATATCAAGTTCCACATTTTGAAAATGACACGGTGGGAGTCGTAGCTGTTCACTGATTTTTGCCAGATCTTCTTTAGTTCTACGAAGAATGTAAATATCTTTGATCTCTTTGGTTCGTCCTTGAACATAGTTCTTTGAAATCCCCAAAAAAACACATAGGGATACAAAATCCTCCATAGAATTAAATACGGGTGTACCAGTCACTAACCATCGGATATCTGACTCGAGACGACACACACATTTAAATAATTTTGAAGTTTTATTTCTAATTTCATGCGCTTCATCTAAAATGATACGATTCCATCGAATCATATGAAGTGGAGTTTTAGATTCCGGTGTACCACCTTTGACCGTAAGTAGAGTATAAGGTGCGATCGTTATATCAGCGGTACGGTCAAGTTTTCTGTCCGGTCCATCAAAAATATTGATGGTTAGACTCGGTGCAAAACGGTTAATTTCTTCGACCCATTGCGTGATAATTGATTTGGGTACGATGATGAGTGTACGAGCCTTTAGGTTTCCAAGTATAGTGGAAATCAGCTGAACAGTCTTACCCAAACCCATTTCGTCACACAAAAAACCACCCTTTGGTCCAGTTTCTTGCTTTTCCATCCCGATCATCCATTTGACACCATCAATTTGATAAGGTGCGAATAAATTACCATTTAATCCATCAATCTTCATGGAAATAGTCTTCCTCTGGATTTGGTTCAATCTCACAGATAAGAGGTTCAACTTCTTTTTTCTTACGAGTTTTCTTCAACTTAGGTGGGGGGAGTTCATCTATGTGTTCCCTAAAATAGAGAACTTTGTCCCAAAATTCTCTCATAATTGGTAGGTTGGTTTTCCACCATTCACGGTCACGAGGTACATTGACAACGTCAAACTCTTCAGGTTTAGGCCAATTTGTTTCAGCCGGTTTATATTGAATGAAATCAGCTGACTCAAGGTCTAAAATTTCCATACATAATTGAAGCTGTGGCATGTAATGGATAGGCACCTCACCAGGTACAATCTGTCGCATCGGTGGGCATTTAATCTCAACGAGTTTACCAGATTCGGATACACCGTCAGGGCTTCCACCAAGCCATGTATGTACCGGGTGAGGGCATAGACCAAGTTCGTGTACGACCTCCCCATGTCGTTCCTCATACAATATTCGTGCTTCATCTTCATACTTTTCACCATGTCGTGTAGCCGCATTCCCAGTAAACTTTTCACCGAGACCACATTTTTTTAGTAAAAGTCCATCAGGTGTTTCATATTTATTCACACCGATAGCTGTAGCTGCATCACTCGCAGTCAACATTTTACCACGGAGAGCAAGCCATTCTTCAGATTTCTGTGCGGCATATTCCCTCTCTAATGCAGCTTTAACATTTGGGTGCATATTAGATTATTGTAAAGTATAACTTTTAAGCTGTTCAAAAAACAACTTAGCTGCGTTTTGTTCAGCTTGTTTCTTACTTTTTGCTGTTCCTCTGCTCATGAATCGTCCATTAACAAATATATCAATATAAAACATTCCCTCATGATGTGCCGAAACCCTATATTCGGGGAGTTGTAGATTGTTCAATTGACAATAACGCATGAGGTGATCTTTAAAATTGTCATCAATCATAATGAGATTCATATCAATATATTTAGGGTCATTGTAAATTCTTAGAACGAATTCTTTGGCATGAAGAAGACCGAGATCCATGTAAATGGCACCAATAAGTGCTTCAAAGACATCTTCTAAAATTTTAGGGTTATTATTCCAACCATTACGCATACCCTTTTCATCCATTATAACAATGTTTTCAAGGCCAAGTAATTTGGCTATATGGGCCAATGTTTCTCCACGAACTAACTTTGTACGAGCTTTAGTAAGAAAACCTTCTTGTCTACTCTCGTATTGATCAAATAAAAATTTAGTGATAACAAAACCCAATACAGAGTCACCAATAAATTCGAGTGTTTCGAATGATTCGTTTAATTTTTCATATTCTTTTAATGCGGATTTATGCGTAAATGCCTTTTGGTACAAATCAAGGTTTTTGATCTTTGTACCAATAAGATGTTCAATTTGAGGTTTGGTGACAAATGTCACCATCTTAATATGTGTAAGATTTATTTTTTTAAGCCTTTACAGGTTCTTTCTTAATGTAATGAGGTGAGAGGTACTTCTGAAGATTGAGGTAGGTCACAATCACATCCGCGGGTGGGGCGAGTAGATCACGGAGCTTGTCGTCGAGAACAATTTGACGACCGTTCTCGGGATGCTTGAGACCCTGTTCAATGATGTATTTGTTAACGATCTTAGTGACTTCAGACCGAGAAACCAATTCACCTTCGGGAAGAACCAGAAACTCACGCAACTTAGGTGTGATTTCCTGCTTACGGTTGAACCCATTGTTGGCGGCACGAGCCTTGGCCTTCTCACCATCGGGATCCTCCTGGATACTCTTCACCTTGCGAACAAGTTTGACAAGAGATTTAACATCAGAGCGAAGAGCAGCAATTTCGGTTTCAATGGTTTCAAGAGACATTATATCTTATTTAGCAGTCCTATCTTTAAGTTACAATAACATTAGGAAAATACCACCTAAAATGATAGTCAAAAAAAACAATACTTTAATGTGAATATCTATGCTCCTGATCCTAAATTTGGGTTTTAGAGGTTTTGGGCGTTTTGGGCGTTTGATTATTCGGAAAGGTTGCTTAGGTATCTTACCTGGGCATCCACCAGCACAGCAATCTTTTGGGCATGGTATGACATGTGGACCTCGACGTACTCCGCAAAATTGTTCTTTCTTTGGGTTTAGAACATCGTCATATGCGTAGCATCTACATTCGTCAATAACATTACAGACCATATTAATATATCACGATATATTAATGGACGAAAAAGTTTATTCGAAAGTTTCCATTGACAGGTTTATGAATGAAAATTTGTTTTTCAAAGATGCAAAATTGAAAAAATATTACGACAGGAATGAACAAAGAGATCTAGGAAAATTCAGACAACGTTTACATGACAAGTTTCCTGAAAATAATCTTGAAAAAATGGTGTACGTGATAGTAACAGATTCTATCCGTGATATAATACTTGATACTATTGGAGAACTCACACAAAAATTGAAATCATCTGGTGACCTGATCGTCAGTGGTGGTGAAGCATTCAACTTGTATGTGGATTTTAGTGATCGTATAGTGACTACGGATATAGATGCGAAATTCGTTCCATTCATGAAAACAAATGCCAAATATTTTGGTAAACTTCAAGCACTCAAATTATTACTATGGGATATGCTTGGGAAATATGCGAAAAATCTTAATGTGCAAATCAAGAAAAGAGTTATGTCATTTCGAGAAAAACATAGTAAATTGTTCAAGTTTATAGGTATTAGTTTTGGTAATACTGGACCATATGTAACCAGGCGGTATACACTCATCAAAAAGAAGAAAAGTAGTATAACGAACAAGCCAACTAAAGATGATGTATTCATTGACGTAGAATTATTCGCACTTGATCTCAATATACGATTCTTTTCACCCGCCAATGGACGAATTAAATTAGAAACACTGGGTGGTATACTAGATATTCCATTTATGCGACCAAGTGAATTTGGGTATGAAGTGGGGCAAACTAAACATAAAGGAATTGTATACCGAAATCCAGTTACAGGTAAGATGATAAATAACCAGAAATTATTTATAGCTAGTAAAGAGTTTCTGGCCGAAGATATATATCTAATGCAGAAACTGAAACTTAGACCTAACAAAAAAATACGTGATAGACTCCGTCTTATAAAACTTGGTAAAATTTTCGATAAGAGAGTCACTGCATCAGATTCAATGGAAGTAGTATATAAGAAAATCCATTCTAAATTAAGGTCGCGTAAAGGCAGTTATATCACAAAACATAGAGATGTGAACATGAAAAAGGCGAAAAAGGTTGATCCGCGCAAATACACTAAGTTTACAACTGAGCCGTCAAAAGAACGTCTCTCTAAACAATTTGTACATGGTTTGAAACCAGTGACGAATAAAACCAATGTTGAAGGATACAATAAAACTCACGGTAATAAACGATTCAATTTAAACACTTTGAAATGGAAAAATGTAAAAAATAATGCGTACGTTAAAAATGAATTTCCGTTAAGAACTACACAGGCGAAAACGATACCCAAAAATCTCAATGTGACAAAGACCTTGTACGGTTATAAACCCAATAGGAATAAATGGGTGCCGAAGAAGGTTTTAAATGACGCTTCCGCCATACCTTTTATTGGTTTAAAGAAGTAAGACATAGATAAATTATAATGTTCTATAACACTCCATCTAAAGGTGATGATGGTCTTTATTTCGTAAAGGCTTCTACCGATGATAAACGAAAATGTCTCGTTCAATTGAATAACGTGACTGTATCCGAAGTCTCAGGCGACATGATTTTTGATGTTAACTCGGATGCTAGCACCAAAAAAATCAATGACGTCGAAGCGAACAATCTTCGTGCGGCACACGACAATTGTGTCGAGTGGTTCGGTAAACAGCTTTCAGAAAAGGTTGTAAGTGGTGCTTATCGTAGTGTCTTAAATGGTGATCAAATTACCGCAGATATTATCACCGACCATCCTGTACGTGTTTTCAATACTAATCAAGAGTCGGCCGATTTCGAGTCCATCCAGGCAGGGAAGAAATGTGATATCATCCTCGAATTCGCTGGTCTTTGGTTTGCTAAGAAGGCATTCGGTGGACATTGGAATGTTGTTCAGGTCCGACTTCATGATGAAATTGTCAAAGAAAATTCAATGATTGATCAATACCCAGAAGAATATGCATTCGTTGATGAACCGGAACCAGAACCGGAATCTGATATCAAGATTGAAGATGAACCAGTCGAAACTCAGAAGATGGTCAAAGAACGGTTCGACATTCTCACTAAATAAAAAAATTTGTTAGTTATATATAAACTATGATGAAGGGTCGCACTCAGCAAATCCTGATGTTCGCCGCCATCGCTGTTGTGGTCTATCTCCTATTTGTCGTCAACAAATCGTCTAATTATTCCATCACCGAGAAGCAGTATGGTTCGTTCAGTCCCACCTCCTCCATCGGTCCCGCGACCGCTACTTCTGGTATGGCCAAGGGTACCGGTCTCTCTTCTTCTCTCCTCCCCCGCGAAATGGCTTCTAAGGAAGATTTCGGTCAGTTTGCCCCAGAAGATGTACTCAAGGGCCAAAACTTCCTTGAGCCCCGTGCTCAGGTAGGTTACCCAGAGACCATTGGTGGTGCTCTCCGTAACGCCAACCAACAGATCCGCAAGGACCCCCCTAACCCTAAAGCACCTTTCGTGTGGAATAATTCTACTATCACCCCTGATAACATGCAGCGTGGGTTGTGCGCTTAAAGAATAAAAAACTATAATCATTAATGGCTTCGGTAACGAACGAACTTAGTGAAACTGTATCGAAGCTTGTGGATCTCACTAAACAACTTGCTGAAGCGAAATCTGATATCAAAATCCTTAACCAAGAAGAGAAGCGTCTAAAGGAAAACGTTAAGAAACATATGGTTTCTCAGGGTATTGATACAATTAACCTCAGAAAAGGAAAAATCAGTTTACGTAAAAGTGTACGTAAGTCAGGGATGAGTAAGGATGCAATTAAGGAAGGTCTCAGTAAATTTTTCGGTGGTGACGAAGCTAAAGTTGAGGGGGCTTTAAATGCTATTCAAGATAATCTTGCAATCAAAGAATCAACTTCTCTCTCATTAACTGGTATAAAAGAAAAGGTCGAGAAAGAAGATAAGTAACTAACCATGGTTTGGAGCCAATACGTAGACGAAGCAAACATCGGATTCGACGCATGCATTAGCGACGATGACGAACATAATAATGAACACACTCCTCTGAATATCGAAGACTGGGAAGTCGAATACTCAGATGAATTACATATGATGTGGAATACAATGGAAGCTCTGATGTATGACGCACATATTCAACACTCTGG
>Ga0209091_10001038_pt1 | contig 25167 bp, 17 predicted proteins | sample ArcticOcean_MG_C_6_FD_187438 | JGI IMG/M metagenome (GOLD analysis project Ga0209091, IMG submission 187438) | Marine microbial communities from western Arctic Ocean - ArcticOcean_MG_CB8_128 (SPAdes) (version 2) | ecosystem: Environmental > Aquatic > Marine > Oceanic | place: Arctic Ocean...
AACGCGGCGATATCTTTCTTCTCGCAACTGCTTCTCGATGGAGTCCATCGGGTCGTCTTAAATCGAACGGCTGCGCAAAAAGATGCGCATAGCGAGAAAGATGTTTATTTTTCACTCCAATGCGTGCCATCAATGCTTCCAGAGAATGCGAGTCTCATATCTTGCGATAAAACTGTCGTGAGAGACAGCGACGATGAAATTGTGTTCTCGTCGATGAAAACCTTCACCCTTCGCGCGACGCTAGAGCGCGATCCGCCTCTCGAGACGGCTACGGAGACAAATTTGGAAGTCGCCGCGCACTCGAGCAAAGGTGACTATGGAAAGAGCAACTCTGTGAGCGCCGATAATTACGTGCGTCTTCAACCATGTTCAGCAGATAAAGCGAATGCTTCTCTCGTCGCATCGTTGTACGATGCGCTCTTCGCCTCGGCGAGCGAGGATGAACAAAGAAGAAGCAAAATCGAAGAAGATGTTTTCGTTCACGATATCGTGTCCGAAGCATTCACTTCGTCTATTTTTGATGCAAAAAGTGAAGTTGCATCGGCAAGCAACAAGACGTGTCTGAAGACTGTTCTGCCGGAAACGAGCGTGATTACGCCATGTTTAGGCGTTTCCCCGGAACACGGGCGGGCGGTTTCGAAAGCCTTGGACGAGTGGTCAAAAGCTCGATCTTTCTCTCAGTCGTCGCTTCTTCGCGACGTCTCTGACGATGATAAACTTCCACAAAACTCTTCGATTATCGCTAAAGTGAAGAGACAAAAAGTTATTTTGTTGGAAAGCGATGTGATGAGCTCACTTTCGCTCGATGCTGTGGTGACGGAGATCTGTCGCGAGATGGATTCTGAAGAAGCTGCTTTCGCTGGTGAGAAGACACTCGCAACTGCGACATTCTTGGCGTCTACATCTCGAGGTGGGAAAAGTACAGGCAACTATGGTGGAATATTCTTCGATACCATCGCTAAGCACGAAAATTCTGCGCATTTGCTCTTGCTCAAGCTCGCTTCGTTCGGAATTTATCCTTTGCGAGGTACTTACGACGTCTCCTTGTTCGATTTTTGTGATGAACCAGCCGCGCGGCCGTCGTCGTCTCCAGTTTCGCCATCCTCTGATGCAAATGTTCTCTTCATTGCAACCTTCCGAAAGAGAAATTTCAAAATCATCAACACCTTATCGATCTCTAACGTCGATAAGTTGGTTGAGATCGAGCGCGAGGCTTGGATTTCGTGTCCGGAGATGCGCACGTCTGAAGATACGATTCGCGATCGCGTGTTGAATAATCGAGTGATGAACTTCGCGATATTTGATATGGACGGTGAATATCTCGAGGAGTCAAATGACTCGTTGAAAGGAATGATGTATACGCAGTTTGTCAAAAGCACGAAAGACGTGTCCAATAGAAACTGTTGGGCAACGAAAGAGTCTGCTCGAGTTGACCCGTTCTCGTCGCAAACGATACAACTTTTGGATGTTTTTGCCGATCAACGCTACTCGCTCGAAAACGGTGGCGACGTGGGCATGCAGCTCAGAGATTTTGTGCTTCACTTCGCAGAAAGAGTTCCCATGGTACAAACAGTTTGCGCCGTAACTCGAACGAGAGGCTTCCGCGAAGTGCAACAAAAAGCCATCAAGGAAATTGAGGAAGTATCCGAGCGAACGCAAGCGAGCATCTCGGGACATCTCAAAGCCTCTCTCGCGATTCCCACGTACGAACAACACGTTATGTCAAAAGAAGGCGGATATAACGACCGCGGCCTATTCTTACACGTCGGTGCGGGAGCTAAAATTCTCAAGGTTCAGTACGGTTGGAGACCGAAAGATTACGAAAATGACGGAAACGGGACGCTCATCGAATACAAACTCGAACGACTTTCGTGGAGAAGATACTCAAACGTCAAAACGTTCAAGAGCTTACACAGCTCATCATCATCATCGTCTATGGCAGAAGCTGTTGCTTCTGCTATCGATACTGTCCAAGATGAAAAAATGGGAAGGGTCTCCGCCACGTAAATGTATGCCAGGAACCTCCTTCGAGAAGGCCATGAAGTTATGTATCACCCACCCCTTCTTTCTTCAATCAATTCCATTTTTATGATTATGATTATTATTACATTTTAAGTTTTAATTGAACTACAGTACCTATTCTACTTTATATCATACGAATATTCCTTTACAACATGGCTCACATCTCTCCGCATTGTGAGATTATAACCGCTAGTTTTGGCGCGTTCGCACCCCCCGAGACTGGAACCGCTTCAATCTTACGCAAAGTTAACATGCCATCACCGATAACTCTTCCAAAAACTACGTGCTTATCATCTAACCATTCACATTTTGCGCACGTGATGAAGAATTGACATCCATTTCCGTCCTTACCGGCGTTCGCCATCGACAACAATCCTGGGCCGGTATGTTTCGCGACGAAGTTCTCATCCTTGAACTTGCTGCCGTAAATTGACTTACAACCCGTCCCGTCTCCTTTCACAAAGTCGCCGCCTTGTATCATAAAGTCTTTGATTATTCTGTGAAAAGGAACATTTTTATACCCCAGCGGTTCCTTCGTTCTCGGATCTACGGTTTCCCCGTTGCAAAACTGACGAAAGTTCTCCGCCGTTTTCGGCACGACGTCTGCAAACAGTTCCATTTTTATTCGTCCAACTTCTGTGCCTCCGATGGAGATATCGAAGAAAACGATCGGGTTTTGTTTGCTAATCGGACGATCGTGCCAAGATGACGTCGTCGATATTGGTGCGTCTTTCGCGGCGGCCATATCGGATTCTTTTGCCGCCGCGTCGGATATGAATTCTATAGTATTATTACTTTATTATTATATGATGATGATGATGATGCGTTCGCTCGTCGTCTTGTCTCTCTTTTTTGACGACGAAGAACAGAACCAAACACACAACTCTAAAAAACAAGGGTCTCTCTCTATCTCCTTTTCTCTCCTTTTCTCTCTCTCCTAATCGGCACAAATTTGCACACAAACCTTCTTTTTTATTCTTTTCTTCTCTTTAAGAAACGATATATTAAAAGTATTCGCGAGCAACAAGCGCATTAAAAACACACACACACGCAGTCACACGCACACGCATTCAAAACCCAACCTTTCCGTTTTTTTATGGAAGAGCTCGAGCCATCCTTCGGTACGTTTTTGTTTTGAAGAACGAGAAGATGAATTTATTACTTCTTTTCTTTCCCTTCCGTTGTTGTTGTTGTTCTTCTTCTTCTTCTTCTTCTTCTTCTTCGTCTTCGTACCACCATGGAATAGTAAACTAACTCTCACTCGTGCTATTCTCCTTCTCTTTACGCGTAACAATTAAACACGACGACAGGTATCGACCCATTCACGAACCAAGCCGACTTGTTGAATCAAGACGATCGAGAAGACTCGGAACTCAAGAAGAAGAAAAAAGAAAAAGCCGAGAAGATCAACGCGGATTCGGTTCAAGACAAATACATTCACATCCGCACGCAACAAAGAAATGGGAGGAAATCCTTAACGACGTTACAAGGGATTAATCCCAAAATCAACAAGAAGATCATCTTGAAAGAGTGCAAGAAGAAGTTCAACTGCAACGGAACGATTGTGGAAGACTCGGAACTCGGGGATATCATCCAGCTCCAAGGAGACCAACGCAAAAATGTGGCCCAGTTTTTGATCGACGAGAAAATCTCGAAGAAGGAGTTTATCAAGGTGCACGGCTCGTAATTTACTCGCTCACACGCAAGAAGAGGAAGAAAAAGAGAGAGAAAGAGAGGGAGAGAGAGAGGAAGAGAGATACGGGTAAAAATTACGACGACATGTACACAACGCTTAGAAAAAAATTGGACGCTCGTCTTTCTTCGCGCGAGAGCGCGAAAGAGAAGAAGGGTGCGAATGAAGCGTTCTTGTTGATTAGTAGAGAGAAAGAGAGAGAGGAAAAAATGAAGCGCACAGAGATGAAGAAAAGAGCGAGTGGTTCGGCAATGCATTCTTGTAGATACATACGCACTTAGGTTTTAATCTCATACGCGAGAGAAAATTTTCTGCTCTCACATCACGCTCTTTCGGGTTCTTCTTCTCTTCTCCCCAGTTCGTGTACCTCACAAGAAATGACTTGTCCTTTTGCGTCCCTTTTCCATCTCGGTATTACTACTATTCACCGCACTCCACTTGCTTCTGGTACTAGAAGCAACGAACCGAAACGTCTCTTTGTCACGAAGAACACAAAGGCGAGAACGTCGGCGTCCTCATCATCATCGTCAAACGAGAACACGCACAACGGCACGATGTCGGCTAAAAGTCGTTTCACCTCTTCCTCCTTCACGGATGAGACGATTACCACAGAGAACACGACCAAAAAGAAGAGCGCGAGAATAGCGCTCGTGCAATTGGCGTCGACGCCGTCCAAGGAAGAAAATATCGAAAACATGCTGGCGAGAGTCGAAGAAGCGCTTTCATCGTCATCATCATCATCATCATCATCAGGAGACAAACCGTTAAAATTGGCTGAAGAAGAAAAAAAGATTGTGGATATCGTAGTCTTACCTGAGATGTGGAACTGTCCTTACGGAAACGAGTTTTTCGCTCCGTTCGCGGAGGATGTAGTGTTAGATCGAGGTAGATCTGTGGCTGAAGAAGAAGGAAGAGGTTCGACGTCGCCGTCCTTCGATGCTATGCGGAAAATCGCCAAGGAGAAAAAAGTCGTTCTGTTTGGAGGATCAATACCGACGAGAAAGGACGACAAGCTATTCAACACGTGCTTTGTGTTTGATAGCGATGGCACACTCATAGCAACGCATCATAAAATGCATTTATTCGACGTAGATATACCAGATGGAATCACTTTTTTTGAATCAAAGACGCTCACGGCGGGCGACGCGGTGACTATCGCAAATACCAAAGATTTTGGAAAGTTTGGTGTTGGCATATGCTTTGATATGAGATTTCCTGAGTACGCGCGCGCGTGTGCGCTAGAAGGATGCATTGGGATGATATATCCAGGAGCCTTCAATACCGTGACCGGTCCTTTACACTGGGCGTTACTGCAAAGATGTCGAGCGGTGGACAATCAGATGTTTGTTGCGACGTGTTCGCCTGCGAGGGTAGAAGGCGCGTCGTACCAAGCACATGGCGATAGTTCAGTATACGGTCCGTTTGGGGAGAAATTAAACGACAAAGAATTAGAGGAAAAGCCGGGTGTTGTGTATGCGGATTTAGATCTCAATGAAGTCGTGAAAAGACGCTCGGCAATGCCTTTGAATAAGCAAAGGCGACTCTCGGAAACGTACGAGTTGTGTGCGAAGAAAGAAGAAAACGTTTAGAAAAGGAGAGTAAAAATATTTCTATTTGTACCGCTAAAAACTGCTACCTGTGCTGCTACTACATTATTCACTATATGCCGTAATCATTTCGAGCTTATCATTTCGTACCGTCCCACGTTCGAACTTTACGAGACCCGGTCGTCGCTGCAGAAAACGCCGGTCTCGCACTATTATTACTCGCGGGTTGACTCTGTCTTTTAGTCTCAACCTCTGGTCCACTCACTACAAAATTTCTCGCCCCACCGGCTTCACTCATGGACAAAACTCGAAACTGCATGGCATCTCCTATTGGCGGCGTGGCGTCGCGGTCTTGCGGCAACCGTCTTCCTTTCTCGTCTCGCGCTAACTTCTTCGGTAAAAAACCGACGTGTCCGGAAACGCCGACCGCGAATCCACCATTCACGGCATTCAAGACTCTCCCGGTGACTAGCTCTCTATTCTCTCTTTTCCTCGCAATCGCATCCCACGCTAGTTGGTGTTTTCTAAACTGATCGACCGAGACCGAGTCCACGTCCATCTCCCCGAACGCGTTTTGTAAACGTTTCACTCGTAGAGGTACGCGATCGCCTAACTTCACATCCTCCGGTAACTCCTCTTTTACAAAGCTCGATGGCATTTTGAACCCAACATCAACGTCAATGAATCCGTTCCTAGAGTCAATCTTTGTCACTATTCCGGAGACGACTTTTCCTTCCAAGTTTGGAAACGAAGCGTTTGATTCTCGAATAAGATTCTCGAGAAAGGTTTCTTTTTCTTTCTTTTTTCCAAATTTGGTCGTCGTCGTCGTCGTCGCTGAGGATGGTTTTGATGAGGACGACGACGACGCCGGTGAAGACGAAGAGAGTAAACGAGTGAAAAAAATGTCGTTTCTGCTCTGCCCACCGCCGTTGCGCAGAAGTCTTTGGATGAGTTTAGAAGAAGACAAAGAAGAAGAAGAAGACATTATGTTATATTATTATTGTGATGTTGTTTTTGTGAAAAATTGAAGACTTGAGAAAACCTTTGTTTGAGACGTCGAACTACACATCAAAAACACAAATCACAAATAATATAGAATTCACAAGACACGAAAATAATAATAATAATAATACATAAGAGTCTGAGGATGATGATGAGCTGCTACTGCTGCTACTCCTCGAGATCGACGGCGACGACAGCGACGACGACGACGACGACGAACGCGAGTAGTAGCGGTCGTTTCTGTTCGACGTCTTCTTCTTCTTCTTCTTCTTCTCTGAAAATAATTAGAGAAAGAAGACCACCACCACCATCAACAACAACAACAACAACAACGAGAAGAAGAAGACAAGGAGAGCGAGTGCGGACAATCTTCACCGCCGCTGCGAGGAAGGACGAGAACGCGACAACATCTAACCAGCAGCAACAACAACAGCAAAAACAAGAATGGCCGGAACCGAACTTATGGGCGGAATCGCACCCGAGATATCTCGTGAGCGATTGGGACGACGACGACAACAAAGAATGGGGCGAAGAGTTATGCGCTGAACTCGACGACGAGGAAGACAAAGTAGAAAAACTGTTTTCTTCCGCCGCTGTCTCGGTGCCTGAAAAAGGAAAAGAGAAAGAACGACTCGCCGTTGCGCGAGAAGATGGAAACGTAGAAGCATCTGGATCTAGATCATCATCGTTGTCATACTCAACGTCGACGACAAAGTCTGCGATACGCGCGCCGAAACGGCCAAACAGCGAAGACTTATCGAACGAGATGTCGAGGGAAGATTTTTGGAACGAAATTAGAAAAGAAGCAGAAGCAGAGGCTGCGAAAGAGCCAATGCTGAGTTCTTTCTACTTTAGCTCTATTTTGTCTCACGATTACTTGGAGAAAAGTTTGAGTTTTGCGCTCGCCAATCGATTGTGCACGAAGACGTTGTTATCGACGCAACTGATTGAGATTTTTAATGAAGTTTTGTTGGCGAAAGATAGCGAACAGCTGAGGAATTACATACGCAGAGACCTGGTCGCGGTACGCTCGAGAGATCCTTCCTGTGGCTCGTACGTCCAAGCGTTGCTGTTATTCAAAGGCTTTCACGCGATTCAAGCGCACAGGATTCAACATTATTTGTGGGAAAAAGGACAAAAGTCGTACGCGAGCATGCTACAGTCGAGGATCTCGGAAGCGTTAGGGGTTGACGTGCACCCGGCTGCAAAATTTGGTGGAGGGATTCTGATGGACCACGCGACGGGTTGTGTCGTAGGCGAGACGGCTACCATAGGTGACGACGTTTCCATTCTTCAAGGGGTTACTCTGGGCGGTACCGGAAAAGAAGTTGGCGATAGGCATCCGAAGATCCAAGATAACGTATTGATTGGCGCACGAAGCACAATTTTAGGAAACATTGTAGTTGGATCTGGTGCGATGATAGCGGCAGGTTCGTTAGTGTTGAAAGCAGTTCCGGCGAACGGTATGGTTGCCGGAAATCCAGCCAGAGTAGTCGGAAGAACGAAAGATCGAAGACCGGCTTTGGTGATGCGAACAAAAATCGAAACCAGAGAAGACTCGATAGAGTTTTGCGCGATCTTTGCAAAAGCCGTGGTAGAAAAAGATAAATCGTTGATGGCAGCGACGATGAAGATGGGACCAAATTTATCTTTCAGCTCATCCTTGGACGATGAACCGGGAAAAGTTGGTAAAAGTTCCAGCAGCGCGTTGATTGAGAAGGCCTCCTCGCCGTTGTCTTCAGAAGAGCTGGTAAAACAATTAGATGAAAAGCGTCGACGGAGATTGCGTGGCAAATAGTTTAAAATTGTAGATTCTAATAGATTGTAGGTACCTTCATGTACGTGGTAGATATAATTGATTCTGTAGTAATGTAATGTATTGCATAAAATTTTCGTTCTTTGTTTTTCATCTCCGCGAGCCCGCCGCCGACGGATTAATCGAAAGGGTCTATGCGCGGATCGTGTTCTGTTACCAAAGCCATACCTGTGCACAAGCACGTCGTGCACATAACCTTTGTCGTTCCCAAGCAGTTGTTGCACACGCATTTAGATCCCGTGTTTGGATCGATCAATCTCCCTGGTTTATACGTGTTTGGCGTCGCGCACTCGGCACAAGTCAAGTAGCCGCTCCCTTTGCAATACATGCACACCTTTTTCCTTTGTTCTTGAGCGCTACGAATTTCAATCGCGAAAAAAGCCGAAACGACACCAACTGCACCGCCGGTAAACGACGCAACGATCGGATCGACTTCCGCCAACTGCTTCGGGAAGTGAACAAATTCGATAAAGTCTGCGTACGTGGTACCGCCGACGCCGAGCTTCACCTCCGCGATGGGCGCAAACAAACCGCCAAACAGTAAGAAGAAGAGCACAGTCGCACCCCAATAGATTCGATAATCCGAAATTGAATCCTCCGTCAACACTGGGAATCCAGGCACGACTGACTGAAACTCTGACTTTTGCACCATATTTTCTTCTTCATACGCGCTTCCTGTGGACTTTATCCGCAACTGCACTCGCAGTCGTCGCATTTCTTCCATCAATAAGAACACTTTTTGTCGTCGACTTTCCAAGTTTTGTTGAATATCGTCCACTTGGAGTTTAGAGAAATCTAAAATGGTATTCGCGCCTTCGATGATGCAGAAATTCTCCGGCAACGCCGTCGTTTCAGACGCTTCACCTTGTAAGAGCTGGTCCGAAGATTTCGTCGCCACCGCCCCTTCTTCTTCTTCTCCTGGTCCTCCTCCTCCTCCTCCTCCTTCTGTCGATGATGATGCTCCTAAAATGACTCTGTTTCTCCTCGCGATGTTACCGATAACGACGACGGAGTTGCTCCTCCTCCTTCTCGTCGCTCGTATTCTCGAGGAGGAAGAGTAGGAGGAGGAGTACGAAGAAGGAGTCGCGCAAAGAAAAGATGATGCACTCGGGGATGAAATCGAGGAGGAGGAGGAGGAGGAGGAAGAAGACAGAGAAGGAGAAGAAGAAGAAGAGGTGGAGGAAGAGGACATCACCCGGGTCGCGTGAGCGACACTCGTCGTCGAGAGGGACATCGTCGTCGCTGATGATAACATGATGATGATGATGGCTCTCTTTATATACTTTAGCAGCAAAGAAGATAAAACTCTGATGAAGCGCGCGAAAAGCGCTTTTCTCTCTTTGTGTCTCTTTTTCTCTTTTTTTTCTATCCACTTGTCTTCTTCCAATTTTTCACTCTCTTTCTTCTCCGCCTCAACATCGTCATATGGTTTTTATTTATCATACACGAGAAGAGAGATTGCTTACGTACACGCACATATAATAGAAGAATAAATGTCGTCGTTTACGTCGTCGTCGTTGTGTTGTTCGAGGAGCAGCGCGGGCGGTGCGTCCAAAATATTCTCATCTTTTTCGAGCAAAAGTAGCAGGAATAGCGTCCGACGGAAGGAGAAGGCGACGACGACATCATCAACATCATCAACATCATCATCATCGACTTCTTCTTCTTCTTCCCGAAGAAGACAAAGACAAAGAAGAGAAAGAAAAGGAAGAAAAGGAGTTTCATCCATCATCGCCTCTTCCTCTTCATCTTCTTCGAACTCGTCTGAATCATCGTCGTCGTCTTCTTTGACTAAAGAGGAGAAGAAAGAAGCCACGAAGAAGCTGCTGCAGTCGCAAGTGGACGTCGTCGAGTTATCACTCGCGGAGAGAAACCAAAACACTCGAGTGATGGGGTGCACGGCTTCCCAAACGTGGGTGAAAGTGTCTCTCTCTCGAGAAGGAGAAGGAACAGAAGGATCGGATGGTGCCTCTGCCCCGCGATTGCAATCGTACTCAGATTCAGCGATAACGAGAGGTTTCCTCGGCGTCGTGACGAAAATGTTTCGAGGGTACACCCTGAAACAAATCGAAGACATCGATGTGGAATCGATCGTAGCTGCGACTCTGCGAGGGGTGTCGGAAAGCGCAGTGAAAACGAGCGCGATTGATTCTCGACAAAACGGGTTTAAGAACGCTTTAGAAACAATCAAAAGACAAGCGAGAAGTTTACTTAACGATTTCCAAAGCGATCCTTTCCCTTCATTAATCGTTACAAAGTCCGGATGCGAACCGAAAGGGTCGTTCGCGGAAGCGCAGGCGAAATATTTAACGCCGGACGACCAACAGGTGGACAAGTTGGCAAAGTTACTGATTGAGAAAAAGTGTGGAATCGTCGCGCATTTTTACATGGACCCAGAAGTTCAAGGAGTGCTGATGCGATGTAAAGCGAAACATCCAGAGTGCGTGTCGAGGATCTTCATCTCCGATTCTTTAGTCATGGCGGACGCGGCGGTGCGAATGGTGAGAGACGAAAAGTGCGAAAACATCTGCGTCTTAGGTGTAGATTTCATGTCAGAGAACGTGCGAGCTATTATTGACGACGCTGGATTTCCTGAAGCGAAAGTTTACCGCATGTCCTCGGATGCCATCGGGTGCTCCTTAGCAGAAGCTGCGCAAACAGAAACGTACGAAAAATATTTGCGAGAAGCCGGCGAGGCGAAAAATTCTCTGCACGTCATCTACATCAACACTGGATTGGACACGAAGGCGAGCGCGAACGCAAAAGTTCCAACCATTGCGTGCACGTCTTCGAACGTCGTCAACACGGTTTTACAAGCTGCTGCTCAAATTCCGGACGTCAGGATATTTTACGGTCCAGATACGTACATGGGCGGCAACTTGGTCGAACTTTTGACGCGCGCATCAACGACGTGGTCGGACGAAGAAATCAAACAGTTACACCCTGAACACGACCAAAAGTCAGTGAAAAAAGTGCTGGATAACATGGAATACTTCCGCGACGGAGCGTGCGTGGTGCATCACTTGTTCGGTGGCGAAGTGTGTCGAGTTGTGAGAGACTGTTATTCCGATGCCTATCAAGCGGCACATTTTGAAGTTCCGGGAGAAATGTTCACCCTAGCAATGGAAGCTCGCGAACGAAATATGGGCGTCGTCGGTTCGACGCAAAATATTTTAGATTTCATTTTAGCCAAAATCCGAGGCGGTATTGAAAAAGAGCGCAAGAGCAGAGAACTCTTTTCCTCTACTTCTTCCTCTTCGACGCCTAAAGACAAGAACAAGAACGAGAACAAGAACAAGAACAACAATAGCACTAGCGCGCTGGAAGAAGATGGAGAAGTGTACGTTCCAGAACGCATGAAATTCGTGCTCGGTACTGAAACTGGCATGGTCACATCAATCGTGCGAGCTGTTACCGAAGAGCTCGAGAAGAACGATTCGAGCGTTGAGTGTGAAATTGTGTTCCCGGTTTCCGTAGATTCCATCACGCAAGTCAATAGCAGCTCTTCGGGGAAAATTGTGAGCGAGGCAATGTCTAGTCTATCCATCATCCCGGGACCGGCATCGGGTGAAGGGTGCGGCATGGACGGCGGATGCGCTTCGTGTCCTTACATGAAGATGAATTCCTTAGCGGCACTGACCGAAACGTTGGAGATGATTGGAGATGAAAGTGGAGAGAAGAAGAATTTTGGTTTGGAGTTGCGCGAGCCAAAAAAGTATGAAGGAAATAATGTCGCCAAGGAAGGATGCGTGTCTATTTTACACATGCGTAATTTCCAAAGAGATAAAAAGCTTGGCGACGATCTCGTTCAAGACATTCTCTCTAGATAAAGTTACGCATTCGTTGTTGTTATTCTTAAAACATTCCAAAATTACTTGCTTAAACCAGTTTTTGCGATGCTCAAGAGTTCCAAATCTAACGTCACCTCAGAGTTTGGAGGAATCTCTTGCACTTGATTATTACCGTACGCATACTCCGCAGGCACGAGCATTCGTCGAACGGTTCCAACTCCCATTCCTTGAATGCCGTAGTTGAAAGCTGGTAAGAACGGACCGCCCGGAGAAGCGGCGGGCGTGCCAACGTTAAATCCGTACGGATTTCCGCCAGTCACACCAGCCCCAACTCTCGAAGAAGCAATCGTCAACGAGCGAAATTTAAGATCGTAGTGAACTGCGACCCTCGTTCCTTTTGGGAAAGGGACCGCACTATCACCACCTCCGCCTTTCATGTCGTAATATTTTATTGCAGGATTTGTGCCTGGTAAATCTCGAAAGTTTTCGATTGGAATTCCTCCTGTGCGGCCTTGCAATTTCGCCGTTGCTGGTTGCGCGTTAAAAAGCGCAAAAGTAACGACAGACGTTCCTAAAACCATGGCGCTACGTCGCGTGGATTCATTTTCTCCCCTGTTCTCGCTTTCCACACGGGCGTTGTTTTTGTCGTTGTCTGCAGAATCAGCAGAAGTCGTTAGGGATCGCTTTCGATTTTTATTGCTCGAAGAGAACGAAGAGCTGAACGGAAGGATGCGAGAGGAAATCGCGGAGAGAGTTGTCGATGGGGTCATGGTATAAAGGCGTTGATGTTATCGTGTTCGGGACACTAATAAGTAGAGAGATTTCTTTGTGTATGCGTGTTTGTGTTTGAGGAGAAATTGAATTAAAATGCCACTTGGCATAAAAGCCGTCTTTCTCTGTTTAACCGCCCACAACTTTTTACTACCTAACGGTACCTCCGAGGTACATTAATCAAATCTAAAATTTATCCAATTATTTTTCTAAGTACTGACTCATCGTCCTTGTTCTCGTCCTCATTCGAAAATCTCTCTTTTCTTGGAGTTCTCAGAGCACCCGCGACGCCGCGCAAGCTATCGCGCAATTTGAGGTACCCTTCCCGATCTTTCACGCTCACCGACGGGTAAACTTTCTCTATCGCCATTTCAAAGTGCGAAAGGCATAAAAGAGGCAGACTTTCCTCTTTTTCTCCATCGTAAACATTTAAATTCTCGCGAATGGCACATACGCACGCTTCGCGAACTAAGGAGGCTAAATCGGCTCCAGAGAATCCTTCGAGCTTTTTAAACTCGCTAACATCTTCAATCAACTTATTCGCCGTATCCGGTTCGGTTTTATTCGAGGCTTTCGAGGCAAAGATTGGAATTTTCCGTATCAACGCCCTTAAAATATCCTCGCGCGCGCTCTTATTCGGCAAAGGAACGTATAAAAGCTTATCCAACCTTCCTGGTCGTAACATTGCCGGGTCAATCATATCTGGTCTGTTTGTCGCTGCGATAACGAACGTTGCTTTCCTCGATTCCATACCGTCCATTTCCGTAAGCAGTTGGTTTACTACTCTTATCGCGGCATCGCCGCCACCTTCGCCGCCGCCACCTCTTCTTGGAGCCAAAGAATCGAGCTCATCAAAGAAGAGCACGCAAGGTGCCGCCGCCCTCGCGCGTGCGAACAAAGATCGAACTGCGCGTTCAGACTCACCCACGTACTTGTTCAAAAGCTCTGGACCTTTGATGGATATAAAATTCGCATTCGCTTCGTTCGCGACGGCTTGTGCGACGAGCGTTTTACCACAACCCGGAGGCCCGTACAGTAAACACCCAGTCGATATTTTTTGGCCTAAATACTGAAATACGTGCGGTCTATTTATTGGCTCCACTATTGAAAATTTCAACTCTTCGCGAACATCCGTGAGCGCGCCAACATCGGACCAAGTGACCGATGGTGTTGTCGTAAAACCTTCCCTTTTTGCAGACGGTTGAATAACTAATAAAGCGTTGACAAAATCAGAGTTTGTCACGGACACAGATTCGAGTTCGTTCGTCGTGAACGGCTCGGAGTCTTTCAATCGTCGTTCAGTCAAAATTGACTCGCGGTCGTTCGTCTTTGCGTTTTCAAAGACGCGGGAAACGGCTAAAGTCGCTGCTTCGTTTACGAGAGCAGCTAAATCTGCTCCTACGTATCCAGGCGTTTTCTTAGCAATATCAGTTTCGTCCACGTCTCCGCTCAGACGAAGATTTTTTAAGTGACACTTCAAAATCTTTACCCGGGCTTGTTCATCTGGGACGCCGAGAGCAATTTCGCGATCAAATCGACCGGATCGGCGCAAAGCCGCATCAAGAGAATCTGCGCGGTTCGTAGCACCGATAACAACGACGTGTCGTTTGTGTCGCAGTCGCTTCTCTTTCTCGTCTTTTTGTGACTTCTTTTTGATTCCTTGCTTGTTTGGTTCTTCCGCATATGTGGCGTCTTTCATTTCTACCGAATCGATTTGGTTGTTTGCGTTATCGATGATTTTGTCAATGCTCTTCCTTACTCCATTTTCTTCTTCATCATCATCTTCTTCTGTTCCTTCCTCATTATCATCTTCTTCGTCTTCTTCGTCGTTTGCGTTTAAATCATCGATGGATGCCAAAAATTGCGCCACTATTCTACGTTCCATCTCTCTTTGCGCGCTTTCCCGTTTTGGGCAAATTGCATCAATTTCATCTATGAAAACAATGCTCGGTGCAGCTGCTTTCGCCGCTCGAAAAAGCTGTCTAATGTTCTTTTCGGAATCGCCGGAAACCCCGGAAACAATCTCCGTAGCTGCTATGGAAAAAAAAGTGACACTGTTCGTGTTATTTTCTATTGCTGCGTTTGCCACGGCGTGCGCCACGGTTGTTTTACCACATCCCGGTGGTCCGTGCAGCAAAACACCTCTAGGTGGTGGCACACCGAGCCAATCGTATAACTCAGGATGCTTCAGAGGGCGCAGTATAAGTTCATCGATTGCGGATAATGCCTCTTCAACGCCACCCAAATCTGAGAGAGAAACATTTCGCGGTTTCGTCGCTTGCGAAAATAAGTTCTCGGATTTATCCTCACGATCACCATCGCCGTGGAAATCATAATTTGTATCCGCTTTCATTCTTTTCTTTAAATCGGCGATCGCCTGGTCTTCTTCAGCCTCACGTCGTCGTTTACGTTTTAAACGTTTCTTATCGCCTTTCTTTGACCCGCTCGATGTTAAACGAAGCTGTCGATCTTTCACTTTCGTTCCTCCAGCACTATTACTGTTGTTATTGTTCTTCTCTCCGTTTTTATTGTTGTTTCGTTGATTCGCTCTCATGACTGCTTGTACGGCTCTTTCATGCCCCGCGATTTGTGCCTTTTCCGCTAAGTTAGGTTCTCCTTCTTCATCTTCATCTACGTTGGTCTTGATATCGGTTCCGTTTTGCGTCAGTCTGCCTTCCATGGGATTAATTTCTGCTTTCGCCAAAGCTCTCATTGCAGCCGCTTTCACTCTCTCCTCTGACGCAAAAGCGCTCGGTGTTGAACCTTTTTCAATCCCGGAAACGCCATTTCTAATGCTACCACTTTGGTTGAAAACTTCTTTGCCTTTTGAAGCCGTAGCGTACGTGCTCTGCAACGCTCTATTCATGACATCCATATCTTCTTCTTCTCGGTTTTCTTCATAATAATCTTCCTCCTCGCTCCAATCGTCACCATCATTATCATCGTCATCTTCTTCTTCCTCTTCCTCTTCGTCATCATCATCATCGTCATATTCTTCTCCTCCTCGCGTATTCGTCGCATCCTCCTCGCTCTTATTATTTCTCCCTTCTTTTGCAAGGACAACGCCAATCGCTCGTTCTACAGTTTTCCGAAACACGCCTTTGGGTTTCCTCTTGTATTCCCGAAAGCTTCGACACAAATGTTCAACCGCACCATCAACGTCTCTGAGAAGAGTCTTATTACTCTCAGCGTACGCTTGTAAGCGAGGCACGAGGAGCGGGTCGAGCGTCAACCCAGCAGCGGCGGCGGCGGGAAAACGTCTTCGTCTCTCCTGTTGCTTTTCCAATTGTTTCTTCGTTTTTAAAGACGACGACGACGGTGAGGACCCACTCCCACCGTTTCGAGAGGGCATTACGACAATTTGAGGCCACAGATGAGATAAGTTATTGAGCCTTTACTGCGCAATCTCTGTCCGAATTCACGTGCGAGTCGTAGTCTCTCTTCCTCTCTCTCTCTTTCGCGCGTTTTGTTTTTGTTTTTTGTGTTGATGATTGATGATTTGCCAATTTTGTTTATTGGGAGAAAAAGGTTGCTGAAGGTGCTGCTGAAGGTGCCTTTTGCCCTTTTCCCAAAACAGATAAAAACTGAAAAGAATTATTAATTCTCCAAACCCGCGCGCGACTTGTGTGTGTGTGTGTTTGTTTGTGTGCGTGTGAATTGACTTCCTTCTCATTCTCTTAAAAACAAGAGTCATACGAACGCTGCGTCTCGCGACATGTCTCTTTCTTCGAGAAGGAGTGGGTTCGCAAAACTCTCTCGAGATGCGTGTGCGTTTTTTTCGACGAGAATTACGACGACGACGAGAGTGACGATGACGAAGAATCTTTCCAAGAGCAACCGCGCGATGAGCGCGAACAAAGTCTCGCATAACAACAACAACAACATAAGCAACAACAACATAAGCAAGAGATTCTTCGGTTCCTCTTCTTCTTCTTCTTCGTCCTCTCTCGAGTTTCAGCAACTCAAACTGTTGAACAAGCAGAACAAAAGCAACAGAGTGATTGAGTTGTTCGAAACGAACCGAGTCAACCAACAAAACGAGAAGAATCTGAGCGAATATCTCAAAGCATTAGTAGCGACGAATCGGTTGAACGAGTCAGCGATGTTAGAAACTCTACAGCGAGGGCAAATGATGCAACCACATTCGGCGGCAGCGTCTGCTTTTGGACGACAACGAGGAGGAGGAGGAGGAGGTGATGGCTTTGCGGGCGCTGCGGCTGCAAATGCCGCGATGATGGCAAAGAACAATTACGGCGCTAGCGGAAGTGGAGGATGGCAGTTTCCAACCTTACAAGGATTCTCAAAAGCTATCAATGACGCGACAGCTGCGGCAAATAATACAGGTGGGGTAGGAGGAAATGCTTCCGGCGGTGCCGCAGCCGCTGCGACAAACGCGTTGCGCGGATCGTCGTCCTCGGCTTCCGGCGGTGAAGTGCTAGGGACGCCAAAGTCGCCGTTATTCGTGCAGCATTTAGAACCAACGTTTCCAGCGCAAGTTTGGCGAACAATTCGCACGTTAGGCTTAGCTTTTGTGGTCTTGTCCGGAGTAGGAGCACTCATCGAGGATAAAGGAGGACCGGTCGGAAGATCGCTTCTAGGAAACTCAGATCAACCAAAACCTCAAAACCAGGACGAGTTCATCGAAGAGAGCGACGGTAAAGGTGGTAAAATACGAAGGAAGAAGAAGACAACGTTTTCGGATGTAAAAGGCGTCGACGAGGCAAAGAATGAGCTGAAAGAAATCGTACACTATTTGAGAGATCCGAAAAAGTTTACATGCTTGGGAGGAAAACTTCCAAAAGGTTTGCTCTTGGTCGGCCCGCCGGGGACAGGAAAGACTTTGCTCGCGAAAGCCGTCGCGGGCGAAGCGGACGTGCCGTTCTTTTACGTTTCCGGCTCTGAGTTTGAGGAGATGTTTGTTGGCGTCGGCGCTCGACGAGTGAGAGAGCTATTTAAAGCGGCGAAGAAACAAGCACCGTGTATTGTTTTTATCGACGAAATCGACGCGGTCGGTTCGCAGCGTTCTCCGAAAGATGCGCAGAACACTCGCATGACTTTGAATCAACTCTTAACGGAAATGGATGGATTTAATTCGTCCGATGTCCAAGGTATTGTTGTGCTTGCAGCGACAAACACACCCGAGGCTTTGGATAAAGCGCTCGTTCGACCCGGGCGTTTCGATAGAACCGTCGTGGTGCCGAATCCAGACGTCGAAGGTCGCAAACAAATTTTGCAAGTGCACTCGAAAAATGTAAAGCTCGCGAAAGACGTAGACTTTGAAATCGTCGCGAGAGGGACGCCGGGCTTTTCTGGAGCAGATTTAGCAAACCTTGTGAACATTGCGGCGTTGAAGGCAGCTTTAGATGACGAGACGGAAGTGAAAAATAGCCATCTCGACCACGCAAAGGATCGCATTCTCATGGGCGCGGAGCGCAAGTCCGCAGTCATTACGGAAGAGAACAGAAAGCTCACCGCTTACCACGAAGGTGGTCACGCTTTAGTTGCATTAAGAACGCAAGGTGCGAGGCCCGTTCATAAAGCGACCATTGTTCCGAGAGGCCATGCTTTAGGTATGGTGATGCAACTTCCAGATAAAGACGAGTTGAATCTCACTCGCAAACAGTTGATGGCTATGCTTGACGTCACCATGGGCGGACGAGTCGCGGAAGAGTTGATCTTTGGCAAAGATGAAATTACAACCGGCGCCTCTTCTGACTTGCAACAAGCGACACGATTGGCGAGGGAGATGATCACAAAGTACGGGTTTTCTCAAACTATTGGTTTAGCGAGTCAAGAGTATAATCAAAGCGGCTTATCCTCAGAAACGAGACAAAAAATAGAGGAAGAAGTGAAAGAAATGCTCGAAAGCGCGTACGTGCGCGCCAAGACGCTATTGCGAACGCACGAGAAAGAGCTGCACGCGATTGCAAAGTCGCTTTTGGATCGCGAAAGCTTAACTGGTGATGAACTGAAGGAAATTATCCTCGGCGCTGCTTCGGGAAAGAGTGTAAAAAATATCAACAACAACAACAACAACGCTTCCTCCGTCGCGTCTGCCGATATTAAAATAAAGGTGGACGGTACCCGAGGCGTCAAAACCGCCGCCGTTAACTAGTCGTTTTCGTGTACAGTACTACTAATATACATAAATCTATTTTATATTCCAGGCATCTTAGCTTCGCCTGTATTCGCGTTAATATATTTCGAATCCCAATTTTCATCGCACGGCAGAATCCTCAAGCTTTGCCAGCAACCTTCGTATTTACTGAATGTGCGCTTCACCATGACAAAAGCCCAAAAAGTATCACTCCCAACTTTATCAGTTACTATGACTCTCACTAAAGTGCGCCCATCTTTCATTGAAATCTCGTCAAGAATCTCGTGCTTTCTATTGAATACGAACGCGTCGAAGTTTACCAAACACTTCCCAAGAAAATGATCAAAGTGATACATATCCGACGAGAAACCGAAATATCTCGAGCGATCCATGTTTCCCGATTCTACGCTGAACTCCCACATAACTTGTACGCCGTGATCGGTTCTAGGATTATTCTTATCTTTCATCGATTCTAGTTGAATTTGAACCGCGTCTCGACACGTTTGCATTTGATGAGGGAAGAATAGGGGACCAGGCACATTCTGCGGGTTCCGACAGACTCCGATACACTTGCTCCCATTTTCTTTCACTATCGCGTTTACACAGAAAGGGCACTCTTCGCTCGTAGGTTTAAACGCTCTTCTATCGATGGGTACTTCTAAGATTTGCTCCGCGCTTAGCATGGTGCCGGGTAAGTATCCTTCATTTGACGATGGTGATGAGTTCACCACCCCGCTGAGTTTTACCTTCTTCGTCTTCTTTGAAGAAGTCAGATTTGGACGCGTTGACGACGACGATGATGTTACTAACGCTGCCGCTGCTGCAGTTAACGACGCCGACGACGACGCCGACAGCATCCTCCTTTTTTCCTTTCTTTCTTTCCGTGTGTGCGCGTGTTCGTTACTTCAAAAGTTAAGATTTCTTTTTTTGCATTTTTCTTTCTTTCGATATTTTCTCACACCGGATGCCGTGGCGCCATAATAAAATATATGTGAAAAAGGATGAAGAAGAAGAGAGCGATAGCCATTGGATTCGAAGGGTCGGCGAACAAAATAGGCGTCGGCATAGTAACCAGCGATGTAACGATTTTGAGCAACAAACGGCGGACGTATTGCGCGCCTACGGGTAGTGGTTTTCTCCCGCGAGAAACCGCCAACCACCACAAAAAAGTGATTTTAGATTTAACCGAAGACGCTTTACGAGAAGCGTTTGATGATAGTAATAATAATAATGAATCTCGCTCTTCATTTTCGTTGAAAGATTTCGGCGAGGAAATTGATGTGATTTGTTTCACCAAAGGACCTGGGATGGGGGCGTGCCTCATCGTCGTCGCGCTAGTCGTTCGAACGCTCAGTCAAATTTGGAAGAAACCAATCCAAACGGTGAACCACTGCATAGCGCACATCGAGATGGGAAGATTAGTAACGAAAGCTAAGAATCCAGTCGTTTTATACGCGAGCGGTGGGAACACACAAATCATCGCGTACAACGATAACAGGTACAGAATTTTTGGAGAAACTATAGATATAGCGGTAGGAAACGCGTTGGATAGATTCGCGAGGTGTTTAGAGCTTTCGAACGACCCGGCGCCGGGATATAACATCGAACAACTCGCGAAAGAAGGTAAAACCTTCGTGGAATTTCCATACAATTGTAAAGGTATGGATATAAACGTTGGTGGAATTCTAACCAACGCGGAAGAAAAAGTAGCCGCGATGAAAAGTAGTAGTAATAGTAATGGTTGTAGTAATACAGTCACGAAGGCTGACTTGGCGATGTCGTTTCAGGAAACTGTGTTTGCGATGTTGATCGAAGTGACGGAAAGAGCTATGGCGCATTGCGATGCGAACGATGTGCTCATCGTGGGGGGTGTTGGGTGTAATCTTCGTCTGCAGGAGATGATGGATATAATGGCTAAAGAGCGCGGAGGAAAGTTATATGCGACGGATGAACGATATTGCATCGACAACGGCGCCATGATTGCGTACACCGGCTTGATTGAATATTTAGCGAACGGAAGCGTGGGTGTTCCTTTAGAACAGACGACGTGCACGCAAAGGTTTAGAACGGACGAAGTGTATGTAAATTGGCGGCGAAACTCGGAAGAATTAGAGGAGGATGAGGATGAGGATGAGGAAAGAAAGAAGCGTCGAAGTTGTTAAAGTTTGTACGAAAAATTTATTTATTCACCACCACCCCATCCACGCGTTGTTTTTGTTTGTGTGTTGTGTCGCTAATTTGTGAAATTTTGATTGGCTCCTGAATTGTCACCCATCATCTCCAAAAGAGAAAAGGAGAAAAGGAAGGAAAATTCTTCTCATCTCTTCATCACTTTTAGAAACACCAACAACGTTTCTTTCTTTCTCGCGAACGTAAGAACGATGATGAAGTTTACTAAATTCCTTCTGTTGGGGTTACTCATCGGCTTGTTTGCCGGTATTTCTGTCCCTTCGAGTGCGTAATGATATGATGTCGTAGTCTTTTTTTTATTCAATCATCATCTTTCGAGAGCGCGCCGCGTGTTGTTTGGTCTCGGAAATTTGTTTCTCGCTTTCTTTCGATCAAATATAATTTTGGATTAGTATCTTCTTCTATTGGTGGTTAAAGTTAACTCGAGCCATCACTGACCGTTGTGTGTGTCGTCTCTTTTCACTTTCAACAACAGACTTTGGGAACGATAACGCGCTCTCTGCTTCCTCTTCTTCGCTATTCGTAGAAGCGGCGGCGGCGGATGAGGCGCCATCGTCATCGGAAGAATTCCAAATTCCAACCTTCAAGGCGGGTGCTGAAGTCAACGAGTTTCAAGCCGAAGTTTCGCGCTTGATGGATATCATCATCAACTCTTTGTACTCCAACAAAGACATCTTCCTGAGAGAATTGATCTCTAACGGATCCGACGCTTTGGACAAGATTCGTTTCTTGTCCTTGACCGATGCCTCGCAATTGGGCGACGGAGATGCCGCTCAGCTCGACATTCGCATCAAAATCAACAAAGACCAAAAGCTTATTTCCATCCGCGATAAAGGGGTTGGGATGACCAAGCAAGAAATGAAGGACAACTTGGGTACGATTGCTAAATCTGGTACGTCAGCCTTCCTCGAGCAAATGCAAAAGGGTGGCGACATGTCTCTCATCGGTCAGTTTGGCGTCGGTTTCTACTCCGTGTACTTAGTCGCCGACTTTGTGGAAGTGCGTACCAAGTCGAACAGCGAAGACACGCAATGGATCTGGCAATCTCAAGCCGACGGTAACTTTGCCATTTCTGAAGATACCGATAGTGAAGCGATCGACAGAGGCACGGAGATCAAGATTTATCTCAAAGAGGAAGCGCAAGAGTATTTGGACGAGGGCAAATTGAAGGACTTGGTCGAAAAGTACTCTGAATTTATCAACTTTCCGATTTACATGTGGGAATCTAAGGAAGAATCCGAAGAAGTTCCGATCGAAGACGACGATGAAGAAAAGTCCGACGAGGAGAAGGACGAAGAGGACGACGATGAGGACGACGACGACGACGATGAGGACGAGAAAGACGACAAACCAAAAACGAAAACGGTTACGAAAACCGTCTGGGACTGGGTCTTACTCAACGACTCTAAAGCTATCTGGCTCAGATCGTCTTCCGAAATTGAACCGGAAGAGTACTCCAAGTTTTACAAGGCGTTGTCGAAAGACAAGAGCGATCCGTTGACGTACTCCCACTTCAAAGCCGAAGGCGATGTTGAGTTTAAAGCTATTCTCTTCATTCCGGAAAGTGCCCCACCGGATATGTACGATAACTACTACGGTAAAGCCTCTGCGTTAAAACTGTACGTGAGAAGAGTGTTCATTTCCGATGAATTCGACGAGCTTTTGCCGAAGTATCTCTCTTTTATTAAAGGGATCGTCGATTCCGATACGCTTCCGTTGAACGTTTCTCGCGAAACGTTGCAACAACACACTTCTTTGAAAACGATCAAGAAGAAGCTCGTCAGAAAAGCATTGGATATGATTCGTAAACTCGCTGAGGAAGGCAACGACTCCGAGGATGACGACAACGAGAACGAAGACGAAGAGGCCAAGGTTGTCGCGAACGAAAAGTACGAAAAGTTCTGGAAATCTTTCGGTAAAGCCATCAAATTAGGCATCATCGAAGATGCCTCGAACAGAACGCGATTAGCCAAGTTACTCCGCTTCTACACCTCTCAATCTCCGGACAAACTGGTCTCTTTGGAACAGTACGTCGAGAGAATGAAGGAAGGACAAAAGAGCATTTATTACGTCGCCGGCGAATCCCAAGAAGCCTTGGAGAAATCGCCGTTTCTCGAAAAACTCTTGTTGAAAGGATTTGAAGTTATTTACTTCACCGACCCGATTGACGAGTACACGATGCAAAACTTGACAGAATTCGATGAGTTCAAATTTTCCAACGCTTCCAAGGAAGACATGAAATTTGGGGACGCGGATGAAGGCGAGAAGAAGCAGTTCAAAAAGACGAAAGAACACTTCAAGCCGTTCACGAAATGGTGGAAGGATGCTCTTTTGACCTCGTACCCGGATTCAATCGAAAACGTGAAGATCTCGAACAGATTATCCACGACGCCATGCGTCGTGGTCACGAGCAAATACGGCTGGTCTGCCAACATGGAGCGTATCATGAGAGCGCAAGCGTTATCGGACGACTCGAGAGCGCAGTACATGAAGGGTAAGAAGACGTTGGAAATCAACTACAAACACCCGCTGGTTGCCGCTCTCAAGGAAAAGTACGAAACTGATGGCGAAGATGAAACTTCCAAGAACTTGGCTGTCGTCATGTTCGAAACTGCGCTCATCGAATCTGGATTCGTCATCGACGACTCTAAATCCATGGCGTCGCGTGTCTTTGATTTGCTCAAGGACAAGATGGGCGTTGAGAAAGACGCACCGCTCTTGGATGAAATCGAGTTCCCCGATGAAGAGGAAGAAGTCGCCGAAGCCGAAGAATCTGCGCCGGCAGTGGAAGAAGAGGAAGCACCGAAAGATGAGCTCTAAGTTTTTAGCGAGAACGTTTTTTTTAATGTGAGTGCGCATTTATCACGATACATACAACTCATTTTCAATCATACATTCATATTGCAAAATTACATCTATCTACCGTCCCTTGCGCACGAAGCTGGAGAGATTTTTCTGCATCATCTCACCTCGACTCAACGGCTTTCGATCATTTCTGTTGTTGCGTTCGAGCTTTCCCCCTGTAGAGGTGGTCAATATTGTTGCTCTCCCCCCTCGACCGTCGTCTCCATTTTGTATGAATGAGCCACCACCAGCATTATTCTTTCTATTAAAGTGATGACTCTTTACGTTGCCACCTAGCCGCGTTATTACTTTCCCGCTTATACTATCGTTCTTATTGTTTGAGTCGCGCAAGACGCTACTCGACGGTTTATTTCTTTTATTATTATCATCATCGAGAATCAAAAGGTCGTCGTCATCGTCGTCATCATCATCATCAACAACAACAACAACATCGCCCTCTTTAATCCCATTTTTGATTCCGCTTCTTTCTACTTCGCTATGCTTTTGCCTTTCTACTCTCGTAAGATTTTGTAACTCCTCCCTCGTTTGCTTTTCTCTCGACTTTCGCTTCGCGTATTTCATCTCTAAATCGCGAAGTGACTTTTCCGCGACTCTTGAACTTTTAACTACTTTGTTATATTCGTCTTGGAGCGTCACAATGTGTTTCGTCTTCATTCGTAAAGAACGAGCGAGGGATTCGAGCGCCATACGTTTATCCTTCTGATCCATCAATCGAGCAATCTGCTCCTCTTCGAAAAAGCGACTACTACTCACGGCATTTTTATCCGCGAACACGTCCATCTCCACCGCTCTTTGGTGCTTCAACGCCGCGATTTCGCTTCGAAGCATTTTGACGTCTGATTCAGCTTTCGTGACTCTCGATTCAAAATTTTTAGCTTTGTCCACTGCGATTTTCTCTCGCGCTTTCGCAACTCTGTTTTCTTCTTGCACTTGCATATACTCCACTTGTAGTGTTTCCAGCTGCATTTTACTTTGCGCGAACGCATCGTTGTTACACCTATTCAAAACGACCGCATCTTCCGCTTCCCGGGTTTTCCGCTTTTCTTCGAGTAAAAGCCTGCGAAGTTCTGCATTTTCATTTTCTGATTCTAAGTGCTCCTCGCTGTCACCATCATCATTAGCGGCATCATCACTCTCATCTCCATCGCTCTCGCTACTGCTAACCAATACGACAACATCCTCATCATCTTGCTTCTCGAGGATGTTTGTTTTTCTTCTCCCTCTTTCTTTCTTTTCAAAATTGGTCTTCTTCTTCTTCTTCTTCTTCTTCTTCGTCTGCTTCGTATCGCCGCTTCGTTTCTTGTCGACTCTTCTCTTCGTCGTCGTCGTTGCTTTAAGCGCAGATAGCGGGACATCTAAGTACACCGGAAGCG
>Ga0209091_10001039_pt1 | contig 25166 bp, 49 predicted proteins | sample ArcticOcean_MG_C_6_FD_187438 | JGI IMG/M metagenome (GOLD analysis project Ga0209091, IMG submission 187438) | Marine microbial communities from western Arctic Ocean - ArcticOcean_MG_CB8_128 (SPAdes) (version 2) | ecosystem: Environmental > Aquatic > Marine > Oceanic | place: Arctic Ocean...
TTAAATCTAAGAATGCACTTCAAAAAGAAATGGATAGTTTAGGATTAAGTAAAGAAGATTTTAAATATCTTAGTCAATTTAAAAATTTAACCGAAGCTTTAGAAGACCAATCAGCTAGAACATTTTTAAAGAAAGCAGGAATAAAAGCTGCTGATAGAGATGCGTTAGTTCCTACAGTTGGAAATAGAAGATTATTTTCTCAAAGTAAAGACCCTCGTGTAAAGTTTTTAGGAAGTTTTTTATCTTGGGCACAAGCTAAAACATCTCAAACTAATGCTTTAATATCTAGAGTTGAGCAAGGAGACGCTGCTTTATTTTTAAGAATAGCAGCTTCTATGCCCTTATACTATACAATTAGAGAAGCCCAAATAAGTTTATCAAATAATAAAAAATATAAAGAGTCTGTAGCTGAAGAAACAAAACTACAAAAGTTTGGTGAAACTATGGCTTTTTCTGGTAACGGTAATTTATGGATAGAAAAAGTTAGAAACATAGCAAAATTTGATTCTACTTTTGCAGAATCTGTAGCTCCTGTTGTAGGTTTTAGTGAAGATTTGTTTGAAATTGGATTTATTCCTCTTCAAAAAATGACAGATGACGAAGCAGATAGTATATTAGAAATAATAGGTACTATTGTAAAAGAAACATCAGAAGTTACTCCTATTGTTAGAGAGTTTGCTCCTTTATTAGAACCAGAAGAACCTGAAACTTTATCTGAAATTAAAAGCAGGTATGCAACAGGAGGCTTAGTAAAAGGTAAAGATGATGTACCACAAACTAAAGAAGACCCTGCTGATAGAGTAAATCCTATTACAGGACTGCCTTACTCTGACCAAATGGATAGATTAGGTTTTAATAAAGGTGGTGAAGTTAGTGAAGCTAATATAATTTTACAAGCTATAAGGTCTGAAAGACAATATAATCAAAAACAAATTGACACATTAAAAGAACATTCCAGATTAGTTGGTTATATGGAATCAGATAGCATTCCAGATAGAGTTCAAATAGGAGGCGGTCCGGGTCGTGGCAAACATCAATATGAAATTAAAGGTTCTATAGATGGTAGCGGAGCTAGTAAAACAGCTGCTAATAGATACATTACTTTTAAAACTGATAGGGGTTTAGAATTAACAGAACAAGATTTATTATTAAAAGAAGATAAAAACCCAGACTTTTCAAAACTTTCAGAAAATTTACAAGATGCTATTTTCTATGCAGATAAAGCTTTAGGTTATTTACCGGTTAATGATTTAGTAAATAAAAAATTATCACATGAAGAGGCTTGGGTAGATTATCATTTAATTGGTAATAAAGAAAATAGAGAAATAAATTTAGAAAAATTTAAAAAGAAAAATTATAAAAACAAATGATACTTTACACAGAGGCACAGCTTGAAACAGCTTACAACCTTTATAGGTTACACCAACTAGGACAAGGCGTAGGCTTTATGAACTTAGAAGGTTTTAGAAAACTATATGAAGACTTAATGATAGGAATGGTTTAATGGGATTTCCGTTTGAAATAATAACTATGTTAGCCTCTACTGTACTTGGTGGGGTTATGAGTGTATGGGCTGAGAGTCGTAAGGCTAAAGCAGAATCACAAAAACTTCTTATAACTCGTGGTGAGTTTGATATGAAGTCAAAGAAACAATCACTTGACCACGGTTTAAAAGATAAAGGCTTTGCTTGGACTAGAAGAATTATAGCACTAACATCTGTGTTTGCTATTGTATTACTACCTAAACTTGTAGCTGTGTACTACCCGGATGTAGCTGTTACTGTTGGTTATACTAACTGGAATCCGGGATTCTTATTCTTTAGAGAAGGTAGAGAAGTATTTGAGTGGGTAACTTTTCAAGGGCTTGTAATAACACAGTTAGATACTAACTTAGTATCAGCTATTATAGGCATGTACTTTGGTGGAAGCTTGGCAAAAGGTAAGTAATGGGTAACAACAATAACATGAACAACCAAATGGGTGGTTTTAGTGGGGACATGGATAGGAATGAAGTTGAAATTGACCTTAATAAATTCATGGCGTTGCTGTCTGAGAAGTCAGCTTTAAAAGATAGAATACGTGAGCTTGAAGATGAAAGAAATGATAACCCGTTTCAAAAATGGATATTTGTAGCACAAGCAATAGATAGTTGGAGGCTTATACCAAGAGCTTTTCTTAGTGTTTACATGTATCTTCTTTACTATGTAGTATTTTGGTACATGGATTTAGTAGACCCAAGCATGGAGCAGTCAGGTTTAATATCTGTTGTTGTAGGTGCTGGAGCAGCGTGGTTTGGTCTCTATACTTCTAGTTCAAAATCAAATAAAGACTTTGGTAAAAAATAAATGAACCCTAATCAGTTTATGGATTTGTTAGAAACTGTAGGTATTCCTGCAGCTTTTGCAGTAGGAGCTGGGTGGATGGTTTGGAAACTATTCCAACATTTAATAGCAGACGTACATAAAAAATTAGACGTGCAACACGGTATGATAGTTGCATTAATAGATAGAATAAGACAGATGGATAATGACATGATAAGAATAGACTCTATGTGTAGAACAGCAATGGGTATACAGGTAGACGTAGATAGAATAGCAAGAGCAGACGGTAAGAAAGACCAGCGAAGAGATTAATATGAAAGTAGTACCTACATTTAAAAGCGAGAAAACTATACGTAACTGTAATTGGTGTATAGCTTTTTGGTGTGCACTTGTCATGTGTTTTTCTTTAGGTAGCTTGTCAGATGAAGTAATATTTAAATTTAAAAGCCCTAGTTTTAGTGGTATAAATACTAGCTCTCATTATCTTACAATAGAAAATCAAGAACACTCTAGAAAATTAACATTGGAAGCAGAGCTACAAGCACTTAGAGACGAGATAGAACGAGACAAAGAGAACACAACTCTTGCACGTTTTATTCGTAACCTAGAATCCAGAATTTATGCACAGCTTTCTAGACAGCTAGTAGAAAATTTATTTGGAGACATACCCTCTGATAGTGGAATCATAGAACTAGAAGGCAATACTATTGAGTATAGTGTTGTCGATGGAATAATAACTTTAATTATAACGGACAGTGATGGGAATTCTACAACGATTTCTTTGCCTATCGGTACTTTTACTTTCTAGTTGTGCAGTTATATGGGAAAATGACGACTTAGTATTAACTAAAAAAATACAGTCTACTTCTACTTTAGAACTACAATCAGAAGAATTAAAAAATTTACCACCTGCTAAAGACAAACCTACAATAGCTATCTATCCTAATAGTTTTAGAGACTTAACAGGACAGCGTAGAAGTAACAGCACCTTTGCTTTGTTTAGCACAGCAGTTACTCAAGCACCAGAAGCTTTTTTAATTAGAGCTTTTAAACATACAGCTAACGGTGAGTTCTTTAGAGTTGTCGAAAGGGTTGGATTAGAAGACCTTGTAAAAGAACGCCAACTTATTAGAAGCACTCGTAAAGAGTTTGAAGAAGAAAACAAAATGAAACCCCTGTTATTTGCAGGGATTCTAGTTCAAGGTGGAGTTGTTAGCTATGAGGCTAACTTAAAATCTGGAGGTATAGGTGCTCGTTATCTTGGAATTGGAAATTCAAAATCTTATAGAGAAGATACAGTAACTATATCATTAAGGTTAGTATCAGTATCAACAGGAGAAGTGTTGACAGAAACATTAGTTTCTAAAAGCATTATATCCACAAGTATTTCGCAGGATATATTTCGTTTTATTGAAGAAGCTACGGAGCTAGTAGAAATAGAAGGGGGTGTAGCTGAGAATGAGAGTGTGTCTATAGCTTTACAAAAGGCAATAGAGACAGGGGTTTTAAACATAATACACACAGGAATAGAGAGAGGCTATTGGGAATATGAATAATAAAATAATACTAACTGCATTAGTAATAATGTCTACAATGACATATGCAGCAGACAATGAGATATACGTACAGCAGAGTGGAGCTACTGCTAATTTAGATTTGGAGCAATTAGGTTCAGCTAACTTGATAGGCGGATTAAGCTCTGTAGCAGGGACAATGACTCCCCTAGATTTAAACGGCAGTACTATGACGCTTGATATAAACCAAATTGGAGGAAGCAATTCCTTTCTAGGGGACATATGGGCAGATACGTTTACGGGTTACTTTAATTTTGATGGAAGCTCAAATGCTTTTACAATACAAGTAGACCCTAACAATACGTATGGGGCAGATGGTTCAGATGTTAATGTAAATGCTACAGGTAGTAGTAATACTTTTACACTTGATTTAGCTACAAGTTCTATGGCTAGTAATACAGACTTAGACTGGATTATTAACGGAGATGGTAACGTAATCAACGCTGATATAGACTACGATGGTGGTACAAACTACATGGACATCGATGGAGATTCTAATACAGTAAACTTTGATGGACAAGGTTACGCTGGTGGGTACTTCTATCTTGACCAAACAGGTAACAGCAGAACTTTTAATATAAACCAAATGAGTACACTTGATAATGACTGGCTTAAAATACTTTCTACTGGGTCTAATGGTACTATCTGTGTCATCCAAAATGATGGGGGAACAGCAGTCGGTTGCTAATATTGGCAACATAACTGAACTGAACGGAGCTGGTCAAGTTGTAAGAGAAGTCCCTAAAGACTTAGACAAGACCTATAAAGCTTCTTTAGACCTAAACATAAACAGCTACGATAATGTCCAAACTTCTAACGGAAGAATGGGCATTACTTTTTTAGATGACAGTCAAGTTAGATTGACAGAGCATTCTAAATTAATCATAGACGAGTTTATATACGACCCTGACCCCTCTAAATCTAAGATGGTACTACAATTTGCTAGTGGAACTGCAAGGTTTATCACTGGTAAATTAGCTACAATAGATAAAGAGAACATACTAATAACCACTCCGAGTGCTACTGTCGGAATTCGTGGTACAGATTTTACAATTACAGTAGACGAGCTGGGAAGAAGTTTAATTATTTTATTACCAGACGATGATGGTCTTCCTAGTGGAGAGATTCTTGTTAGTACAGCTATGGGGCAAGTAGTTCTTAACAAGCCATATCAGGCTACTACAGTTTCAGTATATGAAGCTGCCCCAAGCAAACCCGTTATCCTTGACTTAACACTTGAGTTTATTGATAACATGTTAATCATTAACCCACCAAAGGAAAGTTTAAGTGTTGAAGGAGAAAGTAGAGATAGCAGTGCTGGTAACATTTTGGATGTTGACTTTCTGGAGTTCGATGATTTAGAAGTAGATTACTTAGCAGGTGATGACCTTGCTTATACAGAGTTAGATATAAATTATCTTGACGTTAATTTCCTTGAAGACTTACTAGATATAATAGCAGACGTAAACGAGCTAGACCAAACAGAAACTCTTTTAAACACTAGGTTAGATTTAAAAGGTACTAAAGTAGGATACGATTCTACTACCCAAGTAAATACTTTTCTTACAGATAATCTTATAACTTTTTATAAAGCTTTAGAAGATACAATAAGATTAGATTTAGATAAATCAAATGCTTACACCGTCCTTATGATACAGAACGGTAAGAGCACACAGATTATAGTTAATGGTGGAGGAGACTCTACTATCAAAATTACACAAGGAGACTAACATGAAGTGGGCAATTACCCTATTAAGTTTACTAACTTTACCTCTCCTCTTCAACCTTGTACCACTAGAAGTAATGAGACTCAAGACTTTTGATGCTCTCGTTACAGTTCCAGAACCTACTGGATACTTTACAATCCTAAACATAGACGAAACTTTCCTAGATGAACAGGGTGGATACCCTCTGCCTAGAGATACACTTGCAAAGATTCACAAAGATATAATAGATGCCGGAGCTTTAGGGGTAGGATGGGTTATGTTATTCCCACACCCTGATAGACTAGGAGGAGATGATGCATTTGCTCTAGAGCTTTCAAAGTCTGCAAGTGTTATAGCTATGCCAGAAGTAGACAACGGTAACTACCCTGCTACACACGGCACAGTAATCAAAGGACCAATAATATCTTTACCTAAAGCTCAAGGCTTTTTAGAAAACATAAACGTATTAAAACAATCAGCAGGACAAGGAGCTATATCAGCTCCAGTAGATGTAGATAATTTGGTAAGGCGTATACCATTACTACAGCAAACAGATAATGGGTGGGTAGCTTCTTTTGGAACAGAAGTTTTAAAAATACTAGGAGGTGGTCAGACTTATCAGATTGTAACAAATCAGAATGGAATTGAGCAGGTTAGAGTAAGAGGCATCCCTCCCATTTCAACAGATAGTATGGGACGTAAATGGATTAGCTGGGTAGATACACCACAGACAACACTAGAAGAGATGAACGTAAAAGATAAGTTTGTGTTTGTTGGTTTTACTGCAAAGGGAATATCTCCTCAACTTGCTACACCTACCGGACTATTAGAACCTCATAAAATTCAAGCAGCTTTATCTGAAAGTATGTTAATGGACACACCTCAGATACCAGACTATAGATTGTTTGTTGAGTTATTAATATTATGCCTCTCAGGTATCCTAACAGCTCTTGCAATAACTTACTTAGGTATCACTAAAGGCGTAGTATCTTTTCTTATAATGTTATCAGGAGCAGGGTATCTTGAATACTATTTAGTTGGTCAAAATTTACTCATAGACTTTACATGGAGTATGACATGTATGACACTTATTGCTACTCAACAATTTTATTTAAATTTTAGAACTCAATTTAAATTAAGACAACAGATTAAAAAACAGTTTGAACATTACCTTGACCCAAGACAAGTAAAAAGATTACAAGATAACCCTAGTCTTTTAAAGCTTGGAGGTGAGAGAAGACGTTGTACGTTTTTATTTACAGACGTAAGAGGCTTTACAAGTTTATCAGAAAGATTAGAGCCTGAAGAAGTTGCAGAGATAATGAACAAAGCACTAACCATTCAAGCAAACGCTGTTCAGAAACATGGTGGTATGGTAGACAAGTATATTGGCGATGCAATGATGGCAATTTTTAATGCACCTATGGACTTAGATAACCATGAGGACAGAGCAGTAAAAACAGCTCTTGAAATAAAGAAGAATATGCAAGAAGCAGACTTAGGAATTGAGATTGGTATAGGAATAAATACAGGCGAAGCTGTAATAGGAAATATGGGAAGTGATACACGTTTTGATTATACTGCCATAGGTGATGCTGTTAATTTAGCAGCTAGGTTAGAGTCTTCTACTAAAGAAGTAGGAGAAGATATAGTCATAGGATACACCACAGCTTTGAACTGTGATATACCTATGAAATATTTAGACCCTATAAAAGTTAAAGGTAAGAAAGACGAGATAATTATTTATACTATAAATTAGTTAAAACTTTATTAACTGCTTTTTGTACATACTTTGGTAATATGTCTGTTTCGTTTATTGGGTATATCTCTACAAAGTCACAACCATCTTCGTAAGTTATTTGTATTTCAAATACAAATCCTTCCTCGTCTTTATTATCTATAAAGTCTTTTAAAGCATCACGCCATTTATTTAAGTTACGATGCCAAACATTTTCACCATACTCAGTGTTAATATAAAATTCATACATCATATTTTTATAAGCCTCAACTCGTTATATTAAAAACTCATTATAGCATAACTAAAAATAAATGTCAATCCCCTTATTGAAAGCCTTTAAGTTGTTTTTGAAAGTAGTCGTGTAGTACACCTAATTTATCTTTACCGTGTCTTAGTATAGTCCTTATCAATAGTCTATCATCTTGAGGTATTACCTCGTCAACCATATTCTCAGGTAGTGTACTAAACTCAGATACAATTTTGTTGTCTCTGGTAAGTAGTATTTTAAAGCTTACTAAGTTAGCTTCGTCTTTGTTAATCATTTGTTTCCTTTAAGTTTGCAAAGTTAATGTTGTCTTGTCTACCACGTAGTCCTGCTTTCATATAAGTAGTGGCTCTTCCTTCAAAGAAGTTCTGATGTTCAACACCCATAACCTCGTCAATCCAACCAAGAGGATTTTCTCTTTGGTCGTAGTTAGTTTTTAATCCTAGTTGTAATAATCTTCTATCAGCAATGTATCTGTTGTAAGCATACATATCTTTCTTTGTAAGACCCTGTAGGTCTCCCATCTCAAACACTAAATCTAAGAACTTATCTTCAAGCTCTACCATCTCTCTACATATCTGATATAGCTCTGCTTTAAAATCGTCAGTCCATATCTCTATGTTCTCTTGTATAAACTCTCTAAACAATTTAGTCATAGCTTCAACGTGCATTGACTCATCTCTTATAGAGTAAGTAACAATCTGTCCCATACCTTTCATCTTACCAAACCTAGGAAAGTTAAGGAGGATAGCAAAGCTACTAAAGAGTTGTAGTCCTTCTGTAAAAGCTGAGTAAACTGCTAGTGTTTTAGCTATAGTTTTCTTATCAGACTTGAGTGGTTTAAAAGTACCTACATAATCATGCTTGTCTGCCATCTCTTCATACTCTGAGAAAGCTTTGTATTCTATTTCAGGCATACCGACTGTATCAAGGAGTAAGCTGTAGGCATCTTGATGTATTGATTCCATGTTAGCAAAAGAACTCATCATCATTCTTGCTTCAGGTTTTTTAAAGATAGGCATGTACTTATCAATGTAGCCAGAAGCTACGTCAACATCTGATTGAGTAAACAATCTAAATATCTGTGTAAGTAAATGTTTTTCTTCAGGGTTTATATCCTGCCAATCTTTTACATCTGTGTGTAGTGGTACAGACTCAGGCATCCAGTGCATTTGGTTCTGTAGTTTGTAATACTCATACATCCACGGGTATTCAAACGGTTTGTAGTAATCTCTAGTTTTTAATAAGCTCATATCTCTTCCTTTGGTGTATATATTATTACGAATGAATTACATGTAGGACAACTTAAATTAGTTTCCATTATGTAATCCTCATTTTCTTCTTCTATGTCATGGTCGCCACCCCATATTAATTCACTGTTGCAGTTATAACAATTCATATCATCCCTCGCACGATATACATTCCACTTCATCTAATTTAATTCGTGAAACTTTGGTGTTTACATTCTCTACGTTACGAGCTGCATTAGTTCTAAAGTAATACAGAGATTTTAATTTGTTCATACCATACCAGTGTACATCACTAACGTATTGCATGTACTCATCGTGTACCTCTTGAGGCTCTGTTGATTTAGGTATAGTAAAGAATAAGTTTACAGACTGTGCTTGACAAATAAACTCTTGTCGTTTGGAGGCGTGTTCTACAATCCATATCTGGTCTAACTCATTAGCTGTTTTAAAGATTTCTTTTTCATCAACATCTAACATATCTAAATGCTGTACTGAACCTTCGTTAGCTGTAATGTCTTTCCAAATCTGTTCTAGTTCTTTTCCTTTTATTCCTTTAGACTTTAAAAGTTTTTCTAAATATTTATTTTTAACTTGGTAGCTTCCGGATAAAGTTTTGTGAGTATAGCAGTTAGCCCTGTAAGGCTCAATACTAGGAGAAGTCCCACTACAGATGATGCCACTACTAGCATTAGGAGCAATAGCAAGGAGGTTAGCATTACGCTTACCACTGCCATGAATGTCAGGAGCTTCACCCCTTTCAGTAGCAAGTTCTTGAGTTGCTGCTTTTGCTTTTGTTTTGATGTAAGTAAATGCTTTGTGATTGAAGCCAGTTGCAAAGATGCCCTCAAAAGGTATTCCCCTAGACTGGAGATAAGCGTGGAAACCCATAGCACCGAGACCGAGACTGCGTTCTCTATACGCTGAGTAGGCAGATTTTGCATAACCCTCTTGACCCTCCCTAACATATTTTTGAAATCTTTTAAAATTTGCACTGTACTCTCCTAGTTGTGTTGTATCTATAGCGTTGTCAATGTAGTGTTGTAAAACATTGTCAAGCATGGTTATTAAATCTTGTATGAACATATCTTCTTTAGACCAATCATCAAAGTGTTCTAAGTTGACAGAAGATAAACAACACACGGCTGTTCGTTCTTCATTGGTAGGTAGGGTAATCTCTGAGCATAAATTACTTTGTCTAATTTTTAATCCTAAATCTTTTTGTTGTTTAGGTAGGGCTTTGTTACATGTGTCTATGTTAATCATGTAAGGTTCTCCTGTCTCTGCTCTTGCATGTATAATCTGCCACCATAAATCTCTAGCGTTTACTATCTTAACAGCCTCATTAGTTTTAGGGTCTATTAATCTCCAGTCCTCATCTTTCTCTACAGCCTGTAAGAATGTGTTAGTTATGTTGACACCATTATGAAGATTAAGATTCTTTCTGTTTATATCTCCACCAGATTCTTTACGCATGTTTATAAACTCTTCAATCTCCGGATGGCTAATATCCATGTAAGCAGCATAGCTACCACGTCTTGTAGTGCCTTGATTAAAGGCTAACATCTGAGAATCAACTACGTGCATGAAAGGAATTGAACCAGTAGAACGACTGCCATGAGCAGTAGATATACCATTACTTCTAATATCTCCCCAAAATCCACCAATGCCTCCACCTGCACTTGCCAACCATATATTCTCGTCATAGTGAGCAGATAACCCACTCCTACTATCAGGAACATAATTAAGAAAGCAACTGATAGGAAGCCCACGAGTTGTTCCCCCGTTGCTAAGTATAGGAGTGCTGAACATGAACCAACGGTGGGAACTGTAGTCATAAAGTCTTTGAGCAAGTTCAAAATCTGTTTCACCTTTGAAGGTTGCTCCGAAGACGGAGGCTCTTGCGAATGCTTCTTGTGCATGTGTTTCGTTCTCCCAAAAATATCTATCTTTTAACGTGTCAAGACTAAACTTGTCAAATGTTTTTTCTCTTTCATAATCTATTTCAATTCCTAAATAAGTTTTAGTTCCTACCTTATCTTCAATCATTTTCTATGTCCTGTAAATGTATAGCCATTATAGCATAGTGTATTATTTTTAATAGGTCTGTTTGGTTCTTAGCTTCCATAGTTTCAGGGTCAGGTTTTTTACCGTACCTCATAGCATACTTTATAATGTTACCTATGCAGAAACCATCACCGTGTCCGTTATCAAAGATAACATCAGTTGCTTGGTACTCTCCGTAAGCATAGTGTTGTTCATAAGTTCCATCAACATATCTTTTAATTTGTTCTAATGTTTCATCTTCATTAAATTTATAGTTCATCGTTTCTCCAAGTGTCAGGTAAAGTATCTTCACTATACCATATAAAATTATTGGTCTCTGCCCATTCAGCATGAGTTCTTTTTGTGCCGTCTTTTCTTTTCTTTGCTTGAGGCATAGGAGAATAAGGTTTCTGAAATAAGAAGACTAACTCATAGTCTTTAGGTAAAGCTGTGCGTATATGTATGTACTTACTATACTCTGCATAGTCCCAGAACCTACCTTTAGCTTCAAGCAATATAGTTTTATTATCTATTAACTTAACAAAGTCCGGTTCATACTTATGCTTAACAACATAGGAGATGTTATCCCAATGATGCTTCCACTCTTGAAGTATTGTTTGATGTAGGGTAGCTTCCCACATACTATCATATCCTTTTGGGACATTTGTCTTCTTTGGTCTAGGCTTTCTTGGTACTCTTCTAGGCATTAAGTTCTTCTAAAGTTACATCAGGATTTCTTTTAACTTTTTTATAGAACCACCTAATACTATAAGCACTTATCATAAATTTATTGTTAGCAAAGATATGTGTTTGTTCAGGTAAAAATTCATGTAAGTTTTTTTTATTAATCCTTGTAGCATCTTCTCCTTCAGGAGTTAGTTCTCTTATCCAATCTATTAATAACTTCTCTGCTTTACGTCTTAGTAATTTAGACTTTTTCTGGCTCATAATTTTTTACCAATTTCCAATAAGTTAAAATGCTGTTAAACATTTCTGTGTGTTTTACTTGAGAGTCTTCGTCCCAAACATGACAAGCTATAAGGCTTGTATCTTTTCTATCAACAAAGATAGATACTCTTTGAACATCATCAAAGCCACAGCCTTGTGCGTAAGCAGACAACTGCATACCATGTTCATCGTATACTAATTTAGTAGGGTCTTTACCTTCTAAGTTATCTTTAGTTTTAAAGTCAACAAAGATACCAGACTTAGAATATAAATCTATCTTACCACCATAACCTAAGTCAGCACAGAAGGAAGCTTCAGCTATCCATTCTTCATCTGGAAACTTCTCATCTAAGAACTTTTTAATTACTTCGTAAGGTTCACTAGTGCCTTCACCTAAGAATCCTTGTTCAATCAAAGCGTGTATCTCTGTACCTTTCTTAGCAGCTTCTTGTCCTAGTTTCTTAGAGTCTAGCTTACATCTATAAGCAAACTCTTCTATTGATTCTAAATCATTCTTCTCTAAGGTAAGAGCAGAGTTAAGTGCTTGATTGATTTTCCAATTCTCTAACTGAGGTTTAGCTATCATACCTAGTACTGTAGTTACAGAGGGTACTAGTTGTTCTTTCCTTGCATCTCTAAGTGTGGTGTTTCTTTCTTTACCGTTAGCACCAATGACAGTATACATTGGCTCACCTTCTTGAGTGTACCAATGACCTGATTCTGATGTATTTTTCTTAGCCGACAATTTATTATATACATCTTGAGAGGATGTGTCAAGTGTTTTCTTATTTTTTTCCATCTTCTGAGTCCTTAAATGCTTTTATTACATCTGATGAGAATAATTTCTGTAAGTTTACTAAGTACATTTTACTTGCGTTGTGGTCTCCACCTGCTACAGTTTTAAATGTATCAAGCTTATCAACTATAGTTCTAAGCACATCTGTTTTAAATACAAGAGTACAGAACTCGTTGTCTCCTACACATAAGTTATGAAACCAATAGTCTGATTCAGTTGCTCTAATACCAGATGGTTTGTTCCATGACTCATACTCTATACATATGTTACCTGTCTTCATCCACATACCTTTCTCTGATTTAACTTCTATCTTCTTACCAGTTAGCATATCCTTTATTTTATCTTCTCTTATCTCTCCATACTCTAGGTCAATGTCAAACTTCTTTCTATCTTCTTTATTTGGTTTCACTGTAAATCCTCCTGTGGTTTAAAATATTTTATAATAAAATTTTCTATATTACTTGCTTGATAAAACTTTTCACTAGGAGTTCCATCAACATATATACTTCTCCATTTTCCGTTACCTATAATATATTCAAAAGAATATCTTCTTCTATTACCCTTACCATCTTTTCTAGGTACAGGTTTTGTAGTTAAAGTAACTGTATCTTTTTTTATTTTGTATTCTATTTTATTATCTTTTAAAATTGTTTCTACATTTTCAATCTTCTCTTCAACCGGTTTAAATTTTTCCTCAGTTAGTAAAAATCTATTAATAAAATCTTTAATGTTTTTAGATGAATAATGTTTTACTGGGTATTTGTTTTTCTTAATAGGAGACCATCTTCCTGTAGTACTATAATAAGAATATTTAGTTCCGTTGAAGTATACCCAGAACATAGTTGAACCTGCTCCTTCTGTTAGTTCATATTTAATATTTTTATCTTCTAAAAATTTACTAACCTGTTCTACAGTTTCATTTGTGTCGTGTTTAAAAATTACTTCTCCTTTTGAATTAACTCTATCAAATCTCCAATCGTATTCTTTAATGGGTTTCACTCCAATTATCTCCTATCTTGTATTCACCATCCAAAGGACAGCGAAGATTAAAATGTGTTCCTGATTTTATTATACTCTCTACTGCTAACTCACCAACAAAATTAGCTTGAGTATCTTTTACTTCTATCTGCCATTCATCATGTATGTTGGCTACAAACTTGTACTGTATAGAATTTAATTTTAACAAGTCATCTAAAAGAATAAGTGCTTTCTTCATAACAATAGCACCTGCTCCCTGTAACAAAGTGTTCAATGCTGAGTGTTGGTTACGTACATACAGCTTCCTACCGTCTAACCCTTTGAGATATTTTTTTGCTGAAGCTCTTTGTACTCTGTCTCTAAGAGATTTAAATGTAGGTTTATTATCAAAGAAATATTGTCTAGCTCTTTTACCATCTGCTGTACTTCCTCCAACCACTTTACCAAGCTTCTCATCTCCTGCTCCGTACATGAGTGCATAGATAAATGTCTTTGCCTTATCTCTAGATTCAAGCTTTGCAAGTTCTTGATTTGCTGTGTGGATATCTCCGTTGAGTATTTCATTTGTGTATTCCTCGTCATTCATATAGTGTGCCAACATTCTAATCTCCAGACCAGAGGCATCAACACCTAGTAAAACATTATTATCTTCAACAATCCAACAAGCTCTACATTCTTTTCCGTAAGCACTATGAGAGCTAGGAACTTGAGCCATGTTAGGATTTCTGTGTGTCATTCTGCCGGTGATAGCACCGTTAGGTATCACGAAACCATGTACCCTGCCGTCATCTTCAGTAGCTTCAATCCAAGAATCAATCTGAGCTATACGCTTTTGAAGTAAAAGGAACTGTGCTATTAGGTTAGCTTCGTGTATGTGTGTAATAGCTGATAAAGTTTTCTCATCTACTATCGGCTGACCTGTAGGTGTAAACCTTTCAGGCTTCCATCCAAAGTCAATAAGGTATTCGCCTATTTGTTTACGCGAACCAAGATTAAACTCTTGTAATGATTGTCGCATAAAAGGATTCATGTTTTGGGTACTAATACATCTAGCGTACTCGTCATCTGTAAGACCACGCTTAGATAAATCACCATCTTTCTTTATGTAAGGTGTAACAACTTTATCATCAACCCACTTAGGTTTAAACGTGTTGTGTACCTCATCTTCTATTGATTGTTTCTTTTCTCTAAGTTCAGCAAGTAATAAGACAGCGTGTTGAGTATCAAACTTAAAGCCGTTGACCTCTTGTTGTTTAATTACCTCTGCTACATTTTGTTCTAGAGCAATAGCTTGTTTATCAAAGCCTTTGCTTTCTTTACGTAGCTCGTAGAATACTGCTAGGTTTAATTCAACATCTCTTACACAGTAGGTAAGCATGTCTTCTGAATAGTTTAAGTAGTCGCTGAAGTCTATCTTATGATAGCCTAACTTGTATCCCCACTTCTCTAAGCTATGTCCTCCTTCTCTAGCCGGATTGAATAACCTAGATAAAACAAGCGTATCTATAACCGGTATGTTAGATAGGTCAACATCACTAAACTTATGTACCATAGGTATATCAAAGCCAATGATGTTGTGTCCAATTAAAGTATCTGCTGTCGCTAGAAACTCATAACCTTCTTGTAGTTTATCAGGAGTAAATTTAAATATCTCCTTAGTATCTATATCTTGTGCAACTATACAATGTATTAGTGTTGCCTTCAGGTCATCTGTTTCTATATCAAATACTAACTGCATTAAAAAGCCTCATCTAAACTACCATCAAATTCTATGTCATCATCAGAGAGTTCAGAGAGTCTTCCTGTTTCGCTATCGTATACCACGCTACATGCCATACCAACATCACCTGTGTATCTTGATTTAAGAATACGAAGCTTAGTTGTCCTTGCTTCTTCTGGGTCAGCAGACTGTTGATTTCTTTCCAATGCTATAACACAATCGGATAGCTGTCCAATACTATTTGAACCTCTTAGATGTGATAGCGATACTTCAACACCGTTCTCATGTCCCTTGTTACCATCAACTCTACGTAAGTGTGAAACCAAAATGATTCCTGCACCTGTCTCTTCTACCAAGCTTCTAAGTCTAGTCATAATAGAATCAATGGCTCGTCTTTCATCTCCGTCATGTACAGCACTAACTAACATGTGTAAATGGTCTACTACTACCCACTTGCAGTCGCACCCTATAATCATAAAGCGAAGCTTAGTAAAGATATCATCAATGTCATTAGTACCAAAATGTGAATGAACCCACACTCTATTCTTGTTAGCACCGTCGTACAGTATATCAAACATCTTATCTAGTTCTTCTTTAGAAAACTTGTCACGTTCTTCATCAACGTATAGCCTAGCGTTAGCTTCAATAGATAAGATACCATCAATGGTACGTCTCCAATCTTCTTCCAACGCTATGATACCTACGTTATCAGTAGTGTTCTTAATAAGATGATGTTCTAATTCTCTAGTTACACTAGACTTACCAAGACCTGTACCACCTGTAAGAGTAATCAGTTCTCCTTGTCTCATACCATATAACTTTTTGTTAAGTCCTTCGTATGGATAAGGGACGCAAGGTTTTCTCTCACGGTTATTAAACTTATAACGTTGTTCAGTTACATTTATAACACCGGATGGTGTGTAAACTTTAGCTGACCACCAACATTCAACAAACTCTTTGTGTCTGTTAGAACGTAGCATATCGTTAGGGTCTTTGAAACCATTAGGTAGTGTAAGTATCTTAGCCTTGCCCGGCTTGAAAAGTCTAGCAACTTTAAGAGCTGATTCCTTTCCTGCCTTGTCATTATCAAATGCAATGATTACACTCTCAAACTCTTCAAAGAATTCTAAGCTTTCTTTAATATCTTTAACTGCACCCTGTGCACCACGCTTAATAGATACTACTGCCCACTTAGAACCAAGTAGTTCGTAAGCAGACATAGCATCACACTCGCCTTCGGTAACAGTAACATACTTACCACCTTTAAATAACTGCTGACCAAACAAGCCCGTGTCGTTGTAAGTTCCAGAGACAAAGAAGTCTTTACTCTTTACGTTACGATACTTGGTAGCTGATAGCTCATGCCCATTATAATATGGGTACAAATGCTTGACTACATTTCCTTGTAGGTCATGTACGCATTTAACTCCATACTTAGTAGCAGTTGCTTGGGTTATCTTTCTGTCTGTTAAGGCTGAAAAATGTCCCTCGTCTACCACGTCAGGTTGTTTAGTCGTTGTCGGTGTTGTTGTTGTTGCTGTTTGCATATCCTTTCCTCCACATGCGTTAGTATAACTAGGCATAAACTCTCCACAACTGAAACACTTTGCTGAATCATCTTCGTTGATTCCTACAGCATCACTGCTGTTACAAAGTGGACAGGGTTGGTGCAGTTTATCCCACGTCTTATCCATGTTAGCCCTCATTTATGCTATTAGGATTCTTCTGTTGAATCTTCTTCAGCTACGTCTTCGTCATCTCCTTCAGGCTCATCACCACTAGGTGTATCTACTACAGCTTCTTCAGCATTTTGTAGTAACAGCTCAAGATTGTTTTGATGTGTACCTGAAGCAAAGTTAAGTGCTTCAACAAGAACATTCAACGTGCCTATCTTACTGACAGACATGTTGGCATTAGCTCTTGCGTTCTCATCTTCAATCATAGCAGTATCATATACTACCTGACCATCATCTTTAGTAATAGTAATAATCATTATTAAAATTCCTCGTTATCTTCTGAAGTGCTCTCAGAATATTCAATTAAGTTAGTAACCTTTACTGCTATTAACTCAGCAAACGTACCATACTTTCCTGTGTAAGGTTTAATCTTAACAGTAATATCAGAACCGTTACCAACACTAGCGTCTAACTCGTTGCCGTCTCCGTCAACTAACTTAGGTGCTACATTAATAGTTCCATCATGCTTCTCTGCTTTTCTAGAGAAAGAGAACGCTGGTTCATCATACTTAGTCTGTCCATCTCTGGTTCTAACCTGTGATAATCCCATACCCTCTAACCTATTCGCAGTATCAACGTCAGTCAACACTACTATTCCATACTTATGTGGTTCAAACTTAGTGTTTGGTGTGCTAACATTAGCCCACATAGCTTTTCCTTCTATATACTCATACATATTACTTTCCTCCATTGGATTTAATTATGTTTAAAGATTCTATCACATCTATTTTTTAGATGCAACTCTTTTCTCTCTTCTTCTTGCGTTGTTTCTATCCTTTGTAAATTGAATAGAGGATTGCAAGTCTTCCCATAGTTCATCAAGTGCTTGGTTCTTTTGTTCTTTGTTAAGTCTTGTAACGATTTTGATATCAGACTTCTTAGGTGTCCACGTGTTCCAATAGGCTTTGTCCATGTCTGTCCATGTCCATTCTATTTCTTTATCAAGTGTTGTTGATGTGAAATATAAATTCATACAACCCTCCGGTTTTAAAATTGAAGGGTCACTTTTAAGTGATAACCAGCACTCGAACATTATCTTTTAGAGTCACCGAACGACTGACTACCCCGAACTTAATCTAGGATTTTAAAACTTAGTCTAGTTTTGTTGGCACAAGACTAGAAACTTGCACGATTAAATCGTATGTCTTTAGGTTTGGAAGGTTAGTTGAGGGCTACACCTAATAAACATACCTAAAATATTCATCTATTGTATTAAGCCCTTTACTCTTTGTCAAGTGGTATGTCGTTAAAAGTTATAACACTTTCATCTAACAACTTAACATAAAAGAATTGGTCTTTAGCCCACCTTGTCTCGTATGCAATCTTGTTCTGGTATAGCTCTTCATTGTTCTCAGCTATCCACATATCAAACTGTCTGTATTCGTTGGCTGTTAATTTTATAAAGCCGTCTTTATCTTCTGTCATTATTCTGTTCATTAAGTTTTTTCTCACTGTCTATTATTAATAACACAACTCCAACCATACAGAAAGTTACAAAAGAACCAATAATTATAAAGCTTATTACTTGTCCTAACATACTATACTTCTATTGCGAATGGAATACTACAGTTAGTTGTATTGTTTGTAGTATCTATAGCGTTGTCTAAGTATTTAGTAACAGCCTTATTTACTTTACTGTTTATCTTCTTAGAAAAAACTATGTTAATAACCATATTATCTTGTATGTCATAAGATACTTTAAATCTAAGGTCTCTATTAAATACAATCTTACTTATATACTTCCCAAAGTCCACAGACCTATCAGGACGAGGGCATGAGTAAACTATAGGCTCTACTATAGGCTCTGGCACAAGCTCTACTATAGGCTCTGGTATTATCTCTTCAGGTACAGCGATTGGCTCTGGCTTAACTGTTTTACCTGAAAACAACCCACCTGTCAGCACACCAAAACCACCTGTTGCTGAGTATTCTTCTCTAACATCTAACAACTCTTGTCCTTGTTCCTCTTGCCTATCATAGATAACCTCTAGCCTGTCTAATAACATGTCATCAGTTGATGAAAGTTCATCTAACATTGCCAATGCTTCTCTCATTTGAGCTATGTCCATGTCTGTATTAGACTCATAGAAACTTAAAGCGTTATTGATAGCACTATAGTTATCAAACAACACATCAATCTTAGTACCTACTTCTGATTGTTCTTGTTTTATTTTATACATTTGCCTACTAAGATTATCCATTTCATTATCGTTGCTAATTATTGTATAGCTAGACAACGCGAACGTCCCTAAGACTAACATACCTATCATCACATTTTGTTTATTCATATACCACCTTCTCCTTTTTTCGTTTATCGTTATACTCAACCACCCTTCTACCACTCTTGTAACCTGTTATCTGTCTATGCCATTTACCTTTTCTAAATGTAAATTCTATAAAACTTATATCTTTATCAAGTTGTTCTTCTTCTAACTTTATTTTTCTTAGTTCTACTCTATTATTATATTGTGTCATATTATTATTATACTTTTTTAAAAGAATATATAAATTAATTAAAGATAATTTTTATATATATGTTTTAAACTTTATAAGTATTTTACTCCTATTTTGTTAGCTGTCAAGCATTATTTAATATTTATTTCTAAGCCTTTCTAAGGGTAGGGTTAGGTATGGTTAGTACCTATGGGTGGGTAGACTAAACTACTACTCACCATCACGCTTAGATGCTCATGTATCCTATGTATTATGTCTATCTCTGACACATCTAAAGGATTGTCCCAAGAAATTAAGTCATCATATAATAAGTCGACAAATGTTCTGTATTTATTAACAGATAATTTATTGACTACATATTCTCTGGCACATATCTCATCTATTCTTTTGTATAATGTTTTACTCATTGTAATAGTCCTCGTTTGTAATCTAAGATAGCCATTTCAATAGCTGTCTCTGGTTTGTTATCGTGTGGGAAATACCACTCTCTATATCCTCTAGGATATTTCTTACCTCTAACCTTAACAGTAAAAGCTGTAGGTTGTCCGTTATGTTTAGCAACTTTTGATATCCTAACTCTCATGTCTTTGCCCTCCTTAAAAGCACGTTATCTATACCCATCTCAACAGTTACCCACTCATCATAAAATATCTTTACACCTTTCATCTTCGCATATTTCTTAACAGTCATTGTCCTGTACTCGTAGTAGTCTTTATGTTTTATTTTAGTAGTCATTATTCACCTCCTATTAAAATTACTTCACCAGAATTTTCATAACCACTACTGCCTATATCAACTACTTCAACATCATACAGCCAATAGTTAGCCATGTTAAATTCTGGATTGTCTGGATTATATTCCAATACTCTTATAGGTAAACTCTTGTCCTTTACCTTTTCTAATAGTTCTGATAATTCTTTAACTGTCATCATCTATCTCCTTTGTTTTTATTTCATCTATTATATCCCATACTTCATCAATAGCTTCTTTAACTTCTACTGAACAATCATCAATAAGATTATCTAAATTGCTCATAGCTTCTCTCAACTTATACCATTCTTTATACGTCATCACTCACCTCCTCTCCTAACCATAAGTTAGTTTCTATAGTATCTCCTATAAACTCCCAAACATAATCCCAATTAGTATTGTAATATTTGTTTAGTAATTCTACTAATTCTTTTTCAAATTCTTTATTCATCACTCACCTCTCCACTATCTATTTCCATATCACTATCTTCACCAAAGTCAGTCCATTTAAAAGTTGCTGTAATACCACCCTCTTTTACACAATCCCACTCTTTTTGAATATCAGGCATACATATGGCATTATGGATTTCTTCTTCAGTTAGTTTCCTATTAGACATAATTTCAAAGTATCTTGTATCAGTAGACTGCTCACTTACTTCGTAAGTATATGTTTCTTTATTCATCATTCACCTCCTTGATAAATATAAACGTCCCACCTTACTGCATTTTGTAAAGAGCAGAATGAATGTCCTGAACAACCTCCTTTAAAATAGTTAGGATTATTTCTACCCCACCTGCCTTGACACTTCACATAATGCTTACGATTACTATGCCTATTCATAAGGCTAACACTTTGTTTAACCTGTTGAAGTTTATTAAGTTGTTCTAGCACCTCATCACTATTCTTTTCTACTGTCATTACATATGTTTTAGTTCTCATAGCTTACTCCTTCTTCTATATCGCTAATGATATCGGTCATCATCTCATCATTAAACCAATCAAACTTGCGATTTGTTTTACTACATACTAGATACTTAATTGTTTCTAGCCCTTGTTCTTTATAGACTATCCTTAAAAGTCTTGTCAATAATCCTATCTCGTCTAGCTTGTCCATGACATCTAGCTTTTCAAAATAGTAAGTGTTATATGTTCTACTCATTTTCTTTATCCCTCCATATCTAAGTTATATACATCTTCCATTGCCATTCTATCAGCCATAGCTTCTACTTGTCCAATGTCTTTTATATCCTTGCGAAGCGTTTCAAAGTAATGCTCCCACCTCTCGTCATAATACTCATGTATCCATTTGTTATCGTTGCTCATTGGTTTAACTCCTCTAACTTCTTGTCTATAGTCCCGATTAAATCTTCAGCACTAGAGCCTTCTTGTAATGTGTCCCATTCTTCACTATCTACAAGGTGTTGAAGTGTATCTTTTATATCTTCTAATAATTCTTTCATATTACCCTACCTCCAATTCATCTGCATCAACACATACATCAGCAACATGTTTGTTTTCTTTCCAAACGCGTATAATAAATGCATCTCTACCATAGTAATCTATAATTTTGCAATCTGTATTCATATAAACAAAATCATTTAAACTTACACTATCTCCAATTTGAAATGTATTCATTTTCCTATCCTTGAAATATAACCATGTAATTTTAATGTCTCAATAAAATATCTTTCGCTATAAATATCTATTTCATTATTGTCTTGTAATTTAATTGTACTTGCAGTCATCAACATCCAATCTTGCAAATTTAATTGTGCAAGTTGAAACACATTTGTTTTTTTATATAAGTCTGCAACTAAACCTACTTCAGTCCAACCTTCAATAGTTAAATTAGTTAAAGTTTTGTAAACTAATTTTTTAGCATTTGGTATATTTTCCCAATTATAATCCATTACGCCACCCCCTTGTTTAAAATATTATAATCTTTTTGTGTAGCCTTACCATCTAACAAATTATTTAATGCTCTAAGTTGAGCAAGTGAAAAAGAATTAATCTTGTCCACGTTTACAGCCTTTTTAAAGTTTGGCATTTCTATTTCTTTTTTGTGTTTCATATTGTGTAGCCCTCTTAAGCTATCTATTTATTTGATACCTACAAATTTATAATAGGTGTCAAGATAAATCAACAACTATTTTAATTTTATTATTGGCATATTGCTTTACATCTCACCTCTTATATGATAAGGCTTTGCACTAGTGTATATGCATACAGTAAAAGTTAGCTTAGACTTTTTAGATACTGAGCCATTGCTCACCATATCTTTTTAATACAAGGGCTTAGAATAAGTTGCATAAGCTTATCTTATAATCTAACATCACTATTATTTATATCTTGTGGTATAGCTTGTGAAGTTTTAAAAACTTGTGAAGTCTTATAGACTTTTGAAGTCTTATAGACTTTTGAATTGTTATAAAACAATCAGGCACAATCGGTCTCTCTTATTATGAATTTTAAAAAGCTAACAACACCCCCAAATTAATGGGGGGTTTTATTTTATTTTAATACTAACTATTTAAATCAGTTAATATATATTCACCATTGGCAATCTTTTTCCTTGTGTCAGCTATGCCTTCGCCTAGAAATTGATTTCTATACTTGCCGGTTGTTACTGAATAATCCCAATAGTATTCGTCAAGATATATTAAGCCGTTATGGATTATTTTAGCTATAACGCTGTTATAACTTTGAAAAGTCATATCATTATTATCATCAACTATTATAAATTGATTAGCTATTTTATTACCCTTTGCACTTGTCATATTTTTTACTTTCATAATTTTAAAGCCCTCTAGCTTTTGTTGTTTCTTATACCACCTAAAGCCCTAGTTAAAGAGCTTGTGTAGTCTGTAAGACTATCTAAGGTGGTAAGGGTTTAGCCTGTATATAAGTACCAAACATCATAAACCTTATCAGATAACTTTCTAATTCTTGATGATGGTTTATATTCTAATCTCTTTAGAGAATGAATTACATTTTTGTGTTCTTCTTCAGTCTGATTTATATACAGTTTAATTTTACCTTCTTCTATTTTTATTATTTGTGAATACATTATTTAACCTCCCAGTTATTTTATATGTTTCTTATACCACCTAAAGCCCTAGTTAAAGAGCTTGTAAAGGTGGTGATGGTTTAGCTTTTGTTGGCTGATAAAGTTAAAATATTTTTAACAGCTTCTCCAACATCTCCCCATAGTGTAGATGAGCCACTATCTAACCTAGTATCTGATACATGCCAATCAAAATTATTTGAATGTTGCTCTAATTTAAAAACAACATCTTCATTATTTACCGGACATTTAACTACTACTTTTAGTTTTTTTATCATAATCTAACCCTCCAAAGGTTTTTATATATTTATATTTCTACTATATATAATGCATTAATGATTAAGAAGTTCAAGGATTATTTAACACCTTGTAAAGCCTTACAAATAAAGGGTTTACAGCTATGTAGTTTTAAAAGTGCTTAATTTTTATACAGCTTTAAAAGATGAGAGGGTTTATTTGGTAATATGGGAGGGTTGTTATTACCATTGGTGCAGTTGGTGAAGTTTTAAAAGTTTATGAAGTTTTATAAAAGTCTCCAACATCTTTAAAATCTCACACTTTATAAACTAGACAAATGTTACAAACTTGCTACCGGCTGTAAAGTTTGTAAAGTGGACAAATGTTACATACTTGCCACGCGTTGCCTAGCTTATAAAGTGGACAAGTGTTCCCTTATGTCAGGGCTTTAGGGGGGTGGGCAGTGTGCCATAGGGGGTGGGTGGGTATATATATAAATGTCATACATTTCTAACCAATATGAGTATTAACCAGATAACCCCGAACCTCTAAAACTCCACAAGCTTTAATAACTTTACACGCATAAAAAACCCTACAGTTTAGTAGGGTATTACCGGGTGTTTGTTATGTATGTAAACTGGGGAAGCGTTACACTCATTATATACATACTTTGTAACTTTGTCAAGTACTAATTGCAATAAAACTATAATTCATTAAAAGACTTGACAAACTGGTAAAGGAACATTATAATACTAACATGAGTTACCTTCCAGAAAAGAAAAGAAATCTAACAGATAAACAAGAAGCATTCTTGAATCATCTAGTAGAAACTGGTGGGGATTTCAAAAAGTCAGCTGAACTTGCAGGATATTCAGGCAATCACTATCAAATCTTAAAATCATTAAAACATGAAGTAGTAGATTTAGCCTCAGACGTACTTGCGAGGGAAGCTCCTACAGCAGCGTTCAAGCTTATAGAGATTATGAAATCTAATAAGCCTGTTCCTCAAGCTAATAACAAGTTACAAGCTGCACAGACGATACTAGATAGGGCTGGTGTTGTAAAGACAGATAAAATAGATATTAACCATAGCGTAAGTGGTGGTATATTTATCTTACCAGAGAAACATACGATTGATATACATGCAGAAGATGGCGATTATGAAGAGATATCACGCTAGAATTGTAAAATTCTTAGGTGAAGCACTAAATAGATTTTTAGAAGTATCTTTTCAAAGAACAGAAGATAGACTAATGCGTAAAAAGAAATGAAGATTTGGATAACTGAATACATTAACGAAACTCCGGGTGTTTTAATTGGACCTTATATTAAAGCAAACAGCATGTTAGAGGCTAGTAGAATAGCTATAGAGCACGGCTTGTTTGTTATAGGTGAGATTCAAGAGCTAGAACGTACAGAGTTAGAGGACGAGAGGATGATACACTAATGGCAGATAGTAGATTAAAGAAAGCAGGGGTCTCAGGGTTTAATAAACCTAAGAGAACTCCTAGCCATAAAACTAAATCACACGTTGTTGTGGCTAAAGAAGGCGACAAGATTAAAACTATTAGGTTTGGACAGCAAG